>OQVT01000778.1_pt1 | contig 19017 bp, 16 predicted proteins | sample 1691561 | NCBI WGS metagenome assembly OQVT01 (sample SAMN03418260, study PRJEB22391) | human gut metagenome | biome: human-gut; feature: organic feature; material: feces | host: Homo sapiens | place: Tanzania | collected 2013-01 | reverse complement strand
TTAACAGTATCGTAGGAAGCAGCGATACCGTAAAGCTTCGAATTGATAATAAGAAAACAAAAGCATTGGCGTTAAGTACAAAGATTACAGGCAGTGTGTCCGATGGCTATATGGTTGGGGACGTGTCTACGGATCAGAACCTCGTACGTATCTCAGGACCCGAATCCGTAATTGATACCATAACAAAGGCAGTTGCAGAGGTTGATGTATCCGGATTTACCAGTGATATTGGTACAAGTGCAGAAATCAAATTATACGATGCAAATGATGAGGTGATTTCGGAGGCAACAATCAGTCAGAATATTAAGAGCGTTGGTGTCAAAGTGACCATACTCCAGACAAAGGATGTTCCGCTTGTATTTAGTACACAGGGCGAACCGATGATGGGATATAATGAGACGGGCATCATTGATTCCGATAAGGAAACGGTGCAAATCTCCGGAAAGAGCAGTATTTTAAAGAACATCAGCTCCATAGAGATACCATCTGATGTAATTGATATAACTGGCAAGAAGGAAACATTTACGGTTGATGTGGATATCCGTAGTTACCTGCCGGAGAATGTACAACTTGTGAATCCGGAGGATGCAAAGATTCAGGTTACGGTTTATATTGAAGCAGAGACGGCAAAAAGACTGGAATTAAAAGAGAGCAGTATTGTGGTAAAGAATCTTTCCAGTGATTTTGAAGCAAGTATTTCCGGTGTAGATGAAACATTTATCATTGAATTGATTGGTTTATCGAAAGAACTGGAACATTTCCAGGCAAATAGCATGATAGGAACCATTGATGCAAATGAGATTATGGAAACTTATAATCTGAGTGAAATGAAAGAGGGCTTTTATAATATGGAAGTGGACTTTGGTTTGCCGGATGATGTAAGACTTCTGGAACCGGTGGAAGTAGTTGTCCATATTACAAAGAAGCAGGGTTAGTCGTACAAGAAAGGATATGCTGAAATTATGAGCAGACTGTTTGGTACCGATGGTGTACGTGGTGTTGCAAATGATGAATTGACGCCGTTACTGGCAATGCAGCTTGGTCAGGCAGGGGCATATGTTTTAACAAAGGAAAACAGACATCGACCTACGATTATGGTTGGATGTGATACGCGAATATCAGGAGATATGCTGGCGAATGCTTTGATGGCAGGAATTTGTTCTGTTGGAGCAAATGCAGTTTATGTGGGAGTCCTTCCAACACCGGCAGTAGCGTATCTTACGAGAAAGTACAAGGTAGATGCAGGAGTAGTGATTTCCGCATCTCATAATCCGGTAGAATTCAACGGAATAAAGTTTTTTGATGGCGATGGCTACAAGCTTCCGGATGAACTGGAGGATGAAATCGAAGCAATTATAAAGAGCGGAATGGCTGGTATAAACTTTCCAACCGGAGCGAATGTTGGCAAGATAAAATATCGTACCGATGCGAGAGAAGAATACATTAACCACTCGATTAAGGCTGTGAAGGTAGACTTGACAGGGTTAAAAATTGTGGTAGACTGTGCAGAAGGGGCTTCTTACTATACTTCCACAGAGTCCTTGAAGGAGCTCGGCGGTAATGTCGTCGCAATCCACAATATGCCGGATGGAACCAATATTAATGCAAACTGTGGTTCTACCCATATGGAAGAACTGAAAGCCCGGGTAGTATATGAAAAAGCGAATGTCGGTCTTGCTTTCGATGGCGATGCTGACCGGTTGATGGCAGTGGATGAATTGGGAAATATTGTGGACGGCGACCAGATTATGGCAATTATTGGAAACCATATGAAAGAAAACGGAGAACTGTCCCATAATACCATCGTTGCAACCGTTATGAGTAATCTTGGATTCTTCCTGATGGGAGAAAAACAGGGAATTACGATGGAGCAGACGAAGGTAGGTGACCGTTATGTGCTTGAACGAATGCGGGAGATTGATGCCAGCCTTGGTGGTGAACAGTCCGGTCATATTATCTTTTTGAAGGAAAACACAACAGGTGATGGACTGCTCAGTGCCTTACATTTATTACAGGTCATGGTTGAAACAGGAAAGCCATTGTCCGAGCTTGCAAAGATTATGGAGGTTCTTCCACAGGCGTTGGTAAATGCGATGGTGCCGAACCACAAAAAAGAGAAGTACATGGAATATCCCGAAATTGCGGAAGCAGTTAAAACGCTTACGGATAAGTTTGCGGGAGAAGGAAGAGTATTGATTCGCCCTTCCGGTACAGAACCAAAGATACGTGTTATGATTGAAGGAAAAGATCAGGCAATGATTGAAAAAGACGCCAGAGAACTGGCTGACCTTATTCAGAATGTTATGTTGTAGGAGGTATATGAAATGGTAAGCCAAAAGGTGGTTATAAAAAATCCGACCGGTCTCCATTTAAGACCAGCAGGAATTTTGTGCAAAGAAGCAATGCGTTTTAAATCGCTAATTACATTTTCGTTTCGTGGAAATACTGCAAATGCCAAAAGTGTTTTGAGTGTATTGGGTGCATGCGTGAAGTGCGGAGATGAAATTGAATTTAATTGTGATGGAGAAGATGAGGAAGAGGCATTAGCTGCACTCGTCAGCGCCATTGAAAACGGTCTTGGAGAATAAATAGAGTTATAAGAAGAAAACAAAAAACAGGTTGTGCTAAACTGCACAACCTGTTTTCTATTTCATTTGTTTTTATAATGTCAAAGAATCTTCATCAAGGACTTCTTCATCATCACCATATAATCTTATGGTTTCTTCCAGAATTTCATCTAAGGTATAGGATTCCTGCAAAATAATCGGCATTGCATAATGAGTATCATCAGCAATGACAAGTTCAATATCATCACTAAGATTTCGTAATTCATATATCAGGAATACCGTTGCAGTTGCACCGGGCTGTACATCAGCGGAGTTATAACCTGATACACCGGAGATGTATCCATTATCAAGAGATACACCGCCCTGGCTTGCAACGTCTTCCATATCATATGAAAAGTTAGCAGTTTCATCGGAATTATTTGTGAAATCAACCATAAATACAACAATTGGAATATCACTGTATTTTTCAATTCCCAAAACATAATCGGTAACTTCAACCTCAAAAGCAGAAGAAACTTCTAATGTCTCAGCAACAATAGTGCCTTCTGATTCCGTAGCATCTTCTGCTACTGCAATGTTTGTTTCAAGAAGTGGTTCTACTTCATAACTGTTATAACCACCCTGTTTTGCAGAAAACTCAACTTCAGAATCATCCTGCAGAGTATAAACAGCACGGTAAGAAATAGATTTACCGGGCTGAATATCGGTATAAGAATTACTGGATAATTCTTCACTGTATTCCGGATGGCGGTAAGGCAGATAGCCGGAACTTAATTCTACACCATTCTGGAAAAGTGATAATCTGGCAGCAGAAGGTGATTCGGCTTCACTGCCGTTATTTGTAAAAGTCATATCTAAAGCAAGTAATTGATTTCCTTCACCATCATCGGTAGTAAATGCACGGTCAATCTGGAGCGCATAATCGGTCGGAATAATGTAATAATCAACATCTGCAAGGTCAATCGTAGTCTCCAGGGTCTTTATGTTTTTCTTTTTACCATAGTATAACATAAGAAGGGATACCGTACCTTCAGCATCCGGATTGCCAAGTTTATAGGCAAGCTGTACGGTACCATGTTCTTTTGGTGCAATTGCATTTGTAGAAACATATACAGGACAATAATCGGAAAGGTATTCCTTATCTAATGCAGTGCCATCCAAAGATGCAGATGCATCATATGCAAGACTGCTGGGGTCCAGATAGTCTTTACTCTTATTTTCAACATCCAGATTAACAACCAGAACGGAATCTGTTTTATCATTTGTTCTTAATCGGATACTGTCAGTTACAGTTACGTTATAAGGCTTTTTTGCACTCATTAATCCGCAACCGGTAAGGCAAAGCATCATAGTTACCATTGTGGCAAAAAGGACAATGCCACTAAATTTTCTCTCTCTCATTCTTTTCTCTCCCTCTTCTTGTGTGTTACAGTAAAACACTGTTATCATAGAGAGTATCATATAATGGAACTAATTTGCAAGTACCTTTCCATCAACCGTAAAGGAATCACCGTCTGCAATAATGCATATCATGGTTTTTCCGGTATTTAATTTTATCTCATTGCCTTCATCATCAAAGTATCTGGTAGGACCATAGTCAGAGGTCTTTTCCCAGGTTACATGAATTCCTTTTCCGCTTGTAAAAAACCAGCCATCCCGTGTAGTATCGTGGCATTGGTAAGCAAGATATCCTTTTTGGTCACGGACCTCATAGTAAGTATTCTGTACAAGAATATTTTTAAAGGAGAGCTGTTTGTTATTTGCCAAATCCAGGTGCGGTCCATCTACATCGCGGGACAAGTGCTGATAGCGGTCATAGAGACCGGTAGCTTCATTGTAAATAAAATAACAGTTTGTAACAGGGTACGCTAATGCCATATCAACCTTGGAGGCAGAAATTGCATCCGTATAGTCCTCGAGAGTATTAGGAGCATCTGCAGAAGCAAACATAAAGTGATTTTCATCGGCATAGCCATCACGATACTTTTCCGGATATCCATAATAATCCATTGCCTTTTGAATCGATTCGCCACTTGTAAAAGCATTATCATAATCGTTCTTTGCAACATCACGGAAGCAGGCTGCACTGTAATCAATACAGTCGATGTTCTGGGTATCGTTGCGGCTGATAATATCATTGATATAAAATGGACCGCCATAGTGAACAACCACAGCATCCCATTCAAATGCCCAATATACAAAATAATCACGACAACTGCGGATATTACCAATTTTTTCGAGATTGTTCCAATCTTCAAAAATTGCCATTAACCGGGTCATGCTTGCTTCCACATTACATTCATAAATAATGGAAGCTTCGGAAAGGCCATATTGACTTGCCGTTTTGGTATTCGGAATCATGACTGCGATGGGACGTTTTTCGGCAACGGTATCATCAATCCATTCGTTTGTCAGGCGGCTTCTGGACATGTTTTCCTGTGGAGGAATGTTTGGATTATTTTCAGAAGCCTTCTCATTTGAAGAGTCACTTTCTGAAATATCGTTGGAAGCAGTATCCAAAGATACTTCCGTAATATCATCGGTAGTGGATACAGCAGAATTTTCCTTTTTGGAACACCCTGCAATCAAGAAAACAAGTAGAATAGAAGAACATAATATATAGGTTATTTTTCTCACAGGATACCTCCTTTATAATTTTATAGAGAATCATATATTGAAAAAGACAGGAAAGTATTACACCATCCTGTCTTTTGCTTCTGTGTATTACGAATTATTCAAGAGTCTGTCCATCTACGATAATAGGGTCACCATCTTCAACGATACAAATCATGGTTTTTCCGGTATTAAATTCAACTTCATTACCATTATCATCAAAGTATTTTGTGGGTTCGTAATCGGCAGTTTTCTTCCAGGTAACGTGGATTGCCTTACCATTTGTAAAGTAATAACCATCTCTGGTGGTATCATGATCCTGGAAAGCAAGATAACCCTTTGCATCACGAACTTCGTAATAAGTATTCTGAACAACTACATTCTTAAAAGAAAGCTGAACGTTGTCATTAGCAGCATCTACGTCAGGTTCACCGTACATATAACGATAGTAAAGACCGTCTTCTTTATTATAAGTAAAAGATGTTTTTACAATTGGATAAGCCTTTGACAGGTCAATTTCCTTAGCAGCAAATGCATCGCTGGCATCCAGAGCATTTTCTTCTTTTGCAAAAGTAAAGCGGGCACCCTGATAATAGTTGTCACGATAAGTCTTAGAATAACCAAAGTGTTCAATTGCATCATCAAGTCCATCAGCACTTGCATATGCATTGTGAGGTGCTTTACGGTCGGAAGAACGGAAATATGCATTCGCGTATTCACCCTGATGATGGTTATCACCGTAAAAACATCCGGTGATGTTATCGGTTCCTTCGCGTTCAATAATATCAGTGATATAGAAAGGTCCACCGAAATGAACATAAATGGAATCATATTCTAATGCCCAGTAAACAAAGTAATCACGACAGCTACGTACATTACCAATGCGGTCAAGACCTTCCCAATCCTTGATGACAGCCATGCTTCTTGTTAAGTCAGCTTCAACGGGACATTCATAGAGAACATCTGCCTTGGATAAATTATAATGTGGAAGAGCTGATTTATCATTAGGAACCATAATTGCAATTGGTCTTGCATCTGCAATATCGCCACTAATCCATTCATTCGTAATCGGACTGCGTACCATGCCCTCTTCCGGAGGTAATTCTTCTTCTACTTCGGGTTCAGGAGTAGCTTCCTCCTGTAATTCCGGCTGAACCTCTACAACGGGTTCCACTACCGGCTGGATGGTCTCTTCTTTCTTTCCACATCCAAATAAAAAGAGTGTTGCGGAAAGTGCAATCAGAGACAGTACTTTCAAATGTTTCATTATGTAATTCCTCGCTTTCAGTATATCATGCCGTACCCTTAAAAACAGATACAAGCCTTCTCGAACAATTATAACATAGGGAAGAATTATCGTCACTACCAAAATTTTGAAATGTACTTGTGAAAAACATAGGAAAAGGGTAAAATAGTAAAGGTAGTCTAAAAGCAGAAAGGGTACAATTGGAAATGAGTAAGAAAATTATCGTTACCGGATGTAACGGACAATTAGGAAGAGCAATTAATCTTGAGCTTCAGGGGAACCCGGAGCTAGAGTTTGTAAATACCGATGTGGCAGAGCTTGATATTACAAATATTGATAAGGTTATGGAACTGGCAAGAGAAGTAAAGCCTTATGCAATTATTAACTGTGCAGCGCATACGGCAGTAGATGCCTGCGAAACGGATGTGGATAACGCCTATCGGATTAATGCAATCGGACCACGCAATTTAAGTATTGCAGCTACGGAAACCGGTGCCAAAATGGTTCATATTTCTACGGATTATGTTTTTGACGGCAAAGGAACAAGACCATATCTTGAGTTTGATACTCCAAATCCGCAGGGAGTATATGGAGCAACCAAGCTGCAGGGTGAGAACATGGTAAAGCAGTTTGCAGACCGCTTCTTTATTTTCAGAACTGCATGGCTTTATGGAGATGGTAAGAATTTTGTAAAAACAATGCTTCGGCTTTCAGAAACAAATGAAGAGGTAAAAGTAGTCTGTGATCAGGTAGGAAGTCCAACCAGCACGAAAGAGCTGGCAGGTGCGATTGCACATTTACTGTTTACTGAAAATTACGGACTGTTTCATGCAACATGCGAGGGAGATTGTTCCTGGGCAGAATTTACCGAAGAAATTTTCCGCCTGGCAGGAAAGAGCACACGGGTAAAACACATTACCTCAGAAGAATTTGGAGCAAAGGCACCAAGACCTGCCTACTCCATTCTGGAAAATTACATGCTGAAGCTTACATCCGATTATCGTTTTGCGGATTGGCATGATGCAATTGAGACTTACATCAGAGGTTTATAAAATGACATTTTTAACAGACTTGGTTCACAACGGAATTTTTATGTCAGCCATAATCGGATGGCTGATTGCACAAATATTAAAGACCATCATTCATATGATTTTAAATAAGAAGTTTGTCGCAGAACGAATGGTAGGCGGTGGCGGAATGCCGAGTTCTCACTCCGCAACGGTCTGTGCACTTGCAACGGCAACCGGAATTCACTTTGGTGGCGGAAGCTATGAATTTGCTCTTGCAGCAATTCTTGCCGTGGTTGTTATGTATGATGCCATGGGTGTACGTCAGGAAACCGGTAAACAGGGCAAGGTTTTAAATGAAATGATGGAAATTTTTACCCAGATGGGGAAGGACATCGATGCTGAGAAAGCATTTAAGGAATTTGTGGGACATACCCCACTGCAGGTGCTTATGGGAGCATTACTCGGTATCTTGATAGCAGTCATTGTATGCAACATGAATTTTTTCATGTAGTAGATAAAAACAGAAAACACATATTTTTAAAAGGAGATTTTTATGCAAAAAGTAGCATTGATTACAGGTATTACAGGTCAGGACGGTTCCTATCTTGCAGAGTTCCTGCTTGAGAAGGGCTATGAGGTACATGGTTTGGTGCGCCGTCACAGTATCAGCAATACAGCACGTATTGATCATATTTTGAATTCAAAGTATAACAAAGTGAAATTTTTCCTGCATTTTGCAGATACAACGGATTCCAGCAACCTTATGAGACTGATTCGTGAAATCCGTCCGGATGAGGTTTATAACCTTGCGGCACAGTCCCATGTTGGGGTTTCCTTCGAGGTTCCGGAATATACAGCAGAAGCAACAGGTGTAAGTACCCTGAAGCTGCTGGAGGCAATCCGTGTAAACGGCGGAAATTGTAAATACTATCAGGCATCTACTTCCGAATTATTCGGAGGACTTCCGGAGACAGCTCCACAGAGCGAAAAGACTCCATTTTATCCAAAGAGTCCTTATGGTGCTGCAAAATTATATTCTTACTGGATTACCGTAAACTATAGAGAATCCTATGATATGTTTGCATGCAACGGTATTCTCTTTAACCATGAGTCACCAAGACGTGGTGAGAATTTTGTTACCCGTAAAATTACCATAGCAGTTGCAAGCATTATGGCAGGAAAGCAGGAAAAGCTTTCCTTAGGAAATATGAATGCGAAGCGTGACTGGGGATTTGCAGGAGATTACGTAAAGGGAATGTGGATGATGCTTCAGCAGGACAAGCCGGGTGATTATGTTCTTGCAACCAATGAAACACATACCGTTCGTGAATTTGTAGAAGAGGCTTTCAAGCAGGTTGGTGTTACAATTCGCTGGGAAGGCACCGGAGCAGATGAAAAGGGTTATGATGCAGAAACCGGTAAACTCCTGGTAGATGTAAATCCGGAGTTCTATCGTCCGGCAGAGGTTGAATTCCTCTGGGGTGATTGCACAAAGGCAGAAAAAGAACTTGGCTGGAAGCGTGATATTGATTTCAAAGCACTTGTAGCAATGATGATGGATTCTGATATGAAAGAAATCGCAGGAGTAGGCTGCGAAGAATTTAAAAACCGTAAATGATTTCTGTAATTTGTATATTTCTTTATATGTTCATAACCTGCTACATTCTCGGTTTGGGTATATGGAATGTAATGGCAGGAAAGCAGCTGCAGGCGGAAAAAACCATCCGGACAACAACAGGGTGTGTTTACACGGGTATCGTTTTTGCTATGGCATATGCACAGATTTTCAGCTTGTTTTATAAAGTTGGTCTGTATGCCAATTTAGGATTGCTTGTTCTGTGTATCATAAGTGTGTTTGTTTGGCGGAAAGAATTTCTGGATGAAGGAAAACGCCTTAAAAATGAATTTTCAATAGGAAGAGCAGTGAGTATTGCATTGCTCTTCTTACTGTTTGCGTATGGGACATCACGGGGGATTCTCCACTACGATACCGGACTTTATCATGCACAGAGCATTCGATGGATGGAAGAGTACGGAATTGTAAAAGGGCTTGGAAATTTACATACCCGTCTGGCATATAATAGTGCATCCTTTGCGTTTTCGGCACTGTATAGTCTGGCATTTTTAGGGGGACAGTCCTTCCATTGTGGTGCAGGATTCCTGGCATTTTTATTGGCAGCAGTCTGCATGAACCGTTTTTGGAAAAACGGGCGGTCAGGAATACAGCTTTCCGATTTTGCAAGGCTGACCGCGGTATATTATCTTTTCAATATTTTTGATGAAATGATTTCGCCGGCATCGGATTATTTTATGGTACTTTTGGTATTTTATTTAATTATCCGATGGCTGGAGCTTTTGGAGAAAGAAAAATCAGAAGATTTTTATTTTGGTTATGCGATGCTTTCGGTATTGGGTGTAGCAGTTGTTACCGTTAAGCTTTCCGGTGCAGTGATTTTGCTGTTAGCTATTATGCCGGCATTTCGAATGATACAGAAGAAATCATGGGGCGATATTGGGAAGTTCCTTACAGCAGGAATTGCAGTATTGGTGCCTTTTCTAATTAGGAATGTATTGCTTTCCGGCTGGCTGGTTTATCCATTTACTGCGATTGATTTATTTCGGACGCCCTATAAAATTCCAAAGGGAGTTGCAGAGTATGACAGCAGGGAAATTAAAGTCTGGGGTAGAGGCTATTCTGATGTAACAAAATATTCCGAACGCATGAGCCAGTGGTTTCCTGACTGGTTTCAACAACTGGATGGAACGAATAAAATATTTTTTCTGTTGGCAATCTTTGGGATTTTTTGTTTTATAGGTATTCTCATCTGGACGATATGGAAAAAGAAAAAAGAAAATGTACCATATCTGCTTGTTCTTTTTACCGTGTCCGGATGTTTTCTTTTTTGGATGTTTACTTCGCCGCTGATTCGGTACGGATGTGTTTTTTTATGGCTCACAGCAGTTTTAAATCTCGGAATGATTTATACAAGGCTGATAGCACCAAAAGAGAAAGGAAGAATTGCAATCGTAGTATTTCTTGTGATAGGATGTTATAAGATATGGAACTTTGTTGGAGAAAATATCAGGAGCTTTACGCCGGAATATTTTTTACTTCAAAAGGATTATGAGAATTTTGAAACCATAGATTATGACATTCATGGATATACGTTTTACTATCCGAAGGAGGGTGACCGCACGGGCTATGAGGATTTTCCCGCAGCACCGCAGAAAGCTTCCGATTCCCTGTTTCTCGGAGAACAGATAAAAGATGGCTTTGCCTCACAGGAAAATGAGGCTCCAGAATAGATAAGAAAACAGAAAGGTATGGAAAACGATATGATGGAAAAAACAGATAAGATTTATGTTGCCGGTCACAGAGGTCTGGTTGGAAGTGCAATTGTACGTAACCTTCAGGCAAAGGGATATACGAATGTGATTGGCAGAACTCACAAAGAACTCGATTTGACCAATCAGCAGCAGGTAAGAGATTTCTTTGAAGCAGAAAGACCGGATGTAGTTGTATTGGCAGCAGCCAAGGTTGGTGGAATCAATGCCAACAACACAACTCCTGCAGAGTTTGCCTATGAGAATATGCAGATTCAGTGTAACGTGATTGAATGCTGCCACAGATATAAAGTAAAGAAGCTTCTTTTCCTTGGAAGTACCTGTATTTATCCGAAAATGGCACCACAGCCGATCCCAGAGGATGCTTTATTGACAGGTCCGCTTGAAACAACAAATGAAGCATATGCAATTGCTAAGATTTCAGGACTTGAGATGTGTAAGTTCTATAAGAGACAGTACGGTGATGACTTTATCAGCTGTATGCCGACCAATCTTCATTGGCGGGCTTCAACCCCATTTCCATAAAGATATTAAAGTCGTCGGCATACCTTTCGTTGAACACACTTGCAGGGACAATAGGATCTGTCACAATTTTTCCGTCAGCTTTGCGCTTGCGCGACTCTATCACACTAAGGAAATCTGCGAAATATTCTTCTACAGGAGCAAGGTTCATCTCGTCGAGACAAACAAAGAACGGAACGTTCTTGTCTTCATACATCTTGGCTTTTACCAAGAATCGCATGAAGTCTGTTACAAAGTATTTGTTCTGTACCGAAGAACGGAATCCTGTAATATCAGTTGCATCATGCCAGTTAGGCTTTACGCTGATCAACAGATAGTTGCCAGGAGAGGTTTCAGACGTGTTAAGAAATCCATCACAAGGACAAGTTGCAAAAGCAAGAAGTTTCACTTCTACACTCTTGCCCGTTCCGGAAAAGCCGCCTAAGATCAAGAACGGCTTTGTCTTTATGGCAGAGATATAACCATATTCTTCATCCATCAAGTCAACGTCAGAACATGTAGGCTTAACAGGCTCTGTGTTCTTTGCCTGCATCGCCCCTTCATCCTTTAATTTGCTCAATACCATTTGAGCCATCGTTGACAATGTTGCTGTATAACCATATTCAAACTTGTCAAGTTTAGTTTTACCGCACAATGCCTCTCTGGCAGCAGCAGACGTGCTGTCAGGATTTGTCTTGAAATACTCAATATATTCGCTCAACAATTGCTTTGAAATAGTTCTTATTCCATACGCCCCACGGCTCTCTACCTTAACAAGATAGCACAATCTGTCTTTGTCTACAATTTCAATTCTTGAATCTATAGACTTATCTCCTATATTGAGACTATCACATTCACTATTTTCCATATTCATTCTTTTTAGTATAATTCAGGCAGAAATTCAGTTCACTTCAGCTCAATGCCACCAAACATCTTAATCTGCGGTTGTAGAAAAGAAGGTCTATGAAATATGCCTTGTCGTCAACAATTAATCTATATTGGTTGCCCATATAAGGGGAAACGTTACCGAGTGGAATAACGATTAATTTATACCGCAAAATTACTAATTATTATCTGTAAACTTGCATAACGACCTTAAAAATTACGTCAACAATCGTAAGCGTATCCGCATGATACTTGGCATGCTTTCACGCGACAGCGGAACTGTCACATGGAATGGAAAGCCGCTTGATATAAATACCTGCAATGTAGGATATCTGGCAGAGGAGCGCGGTTTGTATCCTAAATATACTATTATGGATCAGCTTATGTATTTTGCCGCTCTGCGCGGTGTATCAGCTTCTGAAGCAAAAAAGCGCATCCACTACTGGGCAGAGCGCTTTGATATTATTGAATATCTTTATCCGCAGGAATATGCCGATATTCAGGCAAAAAAGGCGCGTATGCATGAGGAAGCTTCACCAAAGAAAAAAGGCTTATTTGGAAGCAGCAATCAGAGAAAGAAGCGCATTGCGCCAAAGACAGCTGATCAGCTTTCAAAAGGAAATCAGCAAAAAATTCAGATGATTGCAGCTCTTATTTCTGACCCTGAGCTTCTTATTCTTGACGAGCCGCTTTCTGGTCTTGATCCTGTCAATACTGATTTATTTAAAGATATCATTCACGAGCAGATCAATAAGGGCAAATATCTGATTATGTCTGACCATCAAATGTCCACCATTGAGGAGTTTTGTACTGACCTGACAATACTTGATCACAGTAAAACAATTCTTTCTGGTAACTTAAATACGATCAAGAAAAGTTATGGACGTGTTCACCTATTTCTAAAGACAGAATCTGATATCACCTCATACATCCAGGATGCCGGTATTTCGATTCTCTCTGAGTTAGCAGGCGAATATCATTTGAAGGTAACTGGCGAAGAGCAGGCAAATGCACTGCTTGGCACACTTATTCAGGCAGGAATCACAATCGTTACCTTTAATCTTCGCGAACCATCTCTGCATGAGATCTTTGTAAGTAAGGTAGGTGAGGCACATGAAGAATAATGACAATCTTCGTGGACTGAAAAGCGTATATTCATTTACGCTTAGCCAGACCATGAAAAGCAAATCAAATATTGTTTCAATGCTCATTTTATTTGTGATGGCGCTCATTTCACTTCCGCTTCAAAACCTTACCGGAAATAGTGTTTCAATCAGCCCGATTCAAACAGCTTATGTGACAAATGAGAGTGGAACCGAACTTGATTTTGATGCATTGACGGCTCAAAATGCTGCTTTTTCATCTGTTTCATTTGAAACCGCTGAGTTTGACAAAACTTCCTATGCCGATCATTTAGGCAACACTGATGTCTACGTTTATATCAGCGCACCAGATAAGAGCGGTGCCTGCACCGTAGAGAGCCATATCGCAGAAAACAGCTCCCTCAAAACAGAGGATCTGGAATCACTTCTGACCGCGATTTCCTCCCAGATGACATCGGAGCGCTTTGCTTCACTTGGCCTGTCCGCACAAAATTCCTACGATGTGGACAGCATGAGCGCCGCTGACTACCTTGATCAGAAAAATGGCACAGAAAGTATTGACTTTGATGCCAACTTTGCCATCCAGTACGGCTATTCGATCGTAGTTATGATCTTGTGTCTGCTTTCTGCAAGCTTTATCATTCGCTGCATCGTCACCGAAAAGGATTCCAAGCTGATTGAACTGCTGATGGTAAGCGTTTCCCCACTCGCACTTTTACTTGGAAAGATTCTGGCTGTCATGACCTATGTTTTAATCATGATCGCGATGATGGTTATCGGCTTTGTTCTTTCCTACGGAATTAGCACCCATTTTTTGCAGATGGCAAGTCTTGGCACCACGCTTTCCCAGATGGGCATTGACCTTTCTATGCTGAATCTAAACTGGGGCACCATTGTAATTGCACTGATCTCACTAATTCTCGCATTTGCGACCTATGCAATTCTGTCCGGTCTGATTGGAACCTGCTGCAATACAATGGAACAGTCTGAACCAGCGATTATGATTGTAACACTTCTTATTATGGTTGGTTACATCGTATCCTGCTTCACACCGATTATCTCCAGCAACGCAGTTGCCGCAGCCGTGCTTTCCCTTTGCCCGGTCATCAGCGTATTCTGCGCACCAGTTTCGTATGTGTGCGGAAATATTTCACTAATTGTCCTGATTCTTTCTTGGGTTATTCAGGCAATCATTCTTGTTGCACTGAGCATATTCTGTGCAAAGGTATACCGCGATCTTTTGCTGTACCGCGGCAGCCACATGGGAATTTCTCAGCTGTTTCAAATTTTTAAAAATAGAAAAAAGGAGGGCGCTACATTATGAAATCCTTTTTGAACGGACTAAAGAAGGTCTTTGGCTTTACTGTGCGCCACCGCCTCACAAAGGGCTGGAAGACAGCGACACTTATTGTCATGCTGTTATGCTTTGCGCTCCCGCTCGGAATTATGTCTTTCTTGGAATTCACTCAAAAAAGTGACACACCAAGCGCCGTCATTTCCGACGTATATACAGCCGACCTAACCGATGGAAATGCATTCGACTTTTCCGTTTTCAATATGATTGCAAAATCATCCGGCAACGAAACCTTCGCTTCCATTTCCTATCACAGCTTTGACACCGACGAGGATGCGCTCGCCGCTGCCGAAACTGATACTGGCAATGCACTTGTTGTCGTTGTCACCTCCGACGATGATGGCTTTCACACAAGCGTAATCCTGCCAGAAGCATCTGCCCTCTCCATGGACGATGCCGATGACTACAGCGACTTTTTAAGTCAGATGTTCTCCGTCTTTGCCGTAGCCAAATCAGGTGCATCGATCAGCGATCTCACGGCTCTGGGCGGCATCAGCTATAAATATTCCTATTATGAGAGCCAGAACGGCACAGACACACTTGTAAGCGGCGACGATGCCAACTCCGAGCAGAATGCAGATGCTACCGTTAAAAACGTCTTAGGTTACATGCTTCCATATGTAAACATCATGCTTCTGTATTTCTTGATCCTGTTCTACGGTCAGGGTACCGCCAACTGTGTCGTTCTCGAGAAATCCTCAAAGCTGATGGATACGATGCTCGTCTCCGTAAAGCCAGAGGCAATGGTCATCGGAAAAGTACTTGCACAGGCATTTACCTGTGTCATTCAGATTGCACTGTGGGTAATCGGACTGTGGGGCGGCTTTGCAGCCGGTATCTGGGCAGTAAAAACAATCAATCCAGATACCACCATGCCGCTCATCCAGATGTTTGGTCAGATGGGACTGCTCTCAAGCATCTTTACACCTATCAACATCCTATTTTTCTTACTCTACTTAGCTGCTGGTCTGCTTCTGTATCTCGCAATCGCCTCAATTGGCGGTGCAATCGCTTCCAAGCAGGAAGACTTAAGCATGACAAACGGTATCTTCGTTATTATCCTGCTGCTTAGCTTCTTTGCCACACTCGGCACGGGCAGTTTCTCTGGAAACTTTGATTCGATGGGTTCCGTCGGCATCCTCGACTGGATTCCATTTACCTCAATCCTCGTTTCACCAAGCCACCTGCTTCTTGGCTCCATTTCCATCGCTGAGGCCTGCGGCTCCCTCGCAATCGTAGTTATTACCTCACTTCTTGGCATGGCACTTGCCGGACGCATCTACAAGGCAATGTCCATGTACAAGGGAAATATCCCGAATGCGAAGCAACTGTTTTCTATGATTTTCTCGAAGTAAAAATTATAAAAAAATCCCCCGCCTGACACCACGTGCCAGACGAGGGATTTTTTATTCTTCGTTTGTTACATGAAGCCGGACTAGTGCTCTGCGAAGCTTTGCCTCGGCAATTCTTTGCTCTCTGTCTGAAAGATTTTTCTGATTCAGGCGCTCTTCGGCTCGTTCTTTTGCCTTCTTTGCGCGCTCCTCGTCAATCTCTTCCTTCCATTCCCAGGTTGTCGCTGCTACCTGGCACTCGCCATTTAACATCGACACCATACCGCCAATGCAGGCAGCATATCGCTCATGACCATCTGCGAGCGTCACATGAGCCTGACCCATGCCGATTCCGCTGCAGTAATTGATATGACCTGCGCGGATCGCCACATCACCATCAATTGTTCGCAGAAAAATCTGAGATGCCTGATCATCAAACACTTTTCCGTCCATCGTCACTATGCGCAAATGGAATGTGTTCATACAGTTCCTGCCTTTCCAGCCTTTTCAAATACTTCGTCAATAGTTCCTGCAAAGAGGAAGCAACTCTCCGGAATATCATCGCACTCACCGTCAATAATCATACGGAAACCACGAATAGTCTCCTTAAGCGGAACGTACTGTCCCGGCATACCTGTAAACTGCTCTGCAACAGAGAAGCTTTGTGACATGAAACGCTGCACCTTACGCGCACGGTTTACAGCCAGCTTATCTTCCTCTGCCAACTCGTCCATACCCATGATGGCGATGATATCCTGCAGCTCCTGATAACGCTGAAGAATCTGCTGAACAGCTCTTGCTACCTCATAGTGCTCCTGACCTACCATATCCGGTGTCAGAATACGGCTTGTAGATTCCAGAGGATCAACAGCCGGATAAATACCCTGACTTGCGATATCACGGGAAAGAACCGTTGTCGCATCCAGATGTGTAAATGTAGTTGCCGGAGCCGGGTCAGTAAGGTCATCGGCAGGCACGTATACAGCCTGAACAGAAGTAATAGAACCCTTCTTCGTAGAAGTGATTCGCTCCTGAAGTGCACCCATCTCGGAAGCCAGTGTTGGCTGATAACCTACTGCTGACGGCATACGTCCCAAAAGTGCAGATACCTCGGAACCAGCCTGTGTAAAACGGAAAATGTTATCAATAAACAGCAGCACGTCCTGATTCTTCACATCACGGAAATACTCTGCCATTGTAAGACCTGACAGCGCAACTCTCATACGTGCACCCGGCGGCTCATTCATCTGTCCATATACTAAGGCAGTCTTTTCGATAACGCCGCTCTCCTGCATCTCACCGTAAAGGTCATTTCCCTCACGTGTACGCTCACCAACTCCTGTAAATACAGAAGTACCACCGTGAGCAGTCGCTACATTATGAATCAGCTCCATAATCAATACTGTCTTTCCTACACCTGCACCACCAAACAGACCGATCTTTCCGCCCTTTGCGTAAGGACAAATCAAGTCAACAACCTTAATACCAGTCTCAAGAATCTCGGTCGTAGGCATCTGCTCCTCATAGGACGGTGCCTGTCTGTGAATGCTCCAGCGCTCTGCATTTTGAGGTGCCGGCTTTTTATCTACCGGATCGCCCAGAAGATTAAATACTCTTCCAAGGCATGCATCGCCGACTGGAACGCTGATCGGTGCACCTGTGTCAACTGCATCCACGCCACGAACCATACCATCAGTAGAGTTCATCGCAATGCAGCGCACAACATCGTCACCGATCTGCTGGGCAACCTCTGCAATGACGCGGCTGCCCTGATTTTCAATCTCAATGGCATTAAGCAATTCCGGAAGCTGTCCTTCCTGGAAACGAATATCCAGAACAGGACCCATTACCTGAATTACCTTGCCAACATGTCTTTCACTCATATATTCACCTTTCATCAGCTCTCTGAGCCTGCAACAATCTCTGTAATCTCCTGCGTAATACCAGCCTGACGAACACGATTATAATGGAGATTGAGCTTATCAATCATCTCCTGCGCATTCTTTGTCGCTGCATCCATCATCATTCGGCGGGAAGCAAGCTCACTGGCCACAGATTCACTCATGGCTCCATAGATCAGTCCTGCCAAATATTCCGGCACGATAGCATTAAATACTGCCTCGCTGTTTGGCTCGTAAATAATCTGACGCTTCTTTGCCTCAGGTGCATCCTCTGGAAGCAGTGACTTCATATCCGGCAGCGGCAAAATCGGAATAAATTTTGGTTCCTGCACCATCATGTTTACGAAATTCGTGTAAACAATCGCTACATGACCAAAACCGCCTTCCTTATAGCCATGGCATATCAAACGTGCGATCTCAAAGCAGTCCGCAACCGAGATATCACCTGCCTCTGTAAATGAATCTGAGACAACAGGCACCTTGCGGTTTGAAAAATGCTCCAATGCCTTCTTTCCTATCGGAAGCACACACGCTTCATGACCTTCCATCTGTTCTTCGACAAGGCGGAACAAATTGTTGTTATAACCGCCTGCAAAACCTCTGTCACCCGCAATTACGATAAAACACCAGTCATCATTTTGCGGTTCCTTCGTGTAGATGGACATCATATCGATATTTTCAGCTGCGATCTGAGCCAGTGTGCCCTGAAGTGCCTCAAAATATGGACGGCTGTTCTCAGCACGCTCCATTGCCTTATGAAGCCTTGACGCTGCCACCAGCTCCATTGCCTTACAGATCTGCATCGTACTCTGTACGCTCTTGATTCTCAGTTTGATTGCTTTCTGATTTCCAGCCATACAAACTCTCCTTTATTTACTCTGTAAGAACTTCGCCTTATAATTGTTGATGCAATGCTCCAGTTCACTCTTTGCCTCATCGCCAAGTACGCCAGTGCGTCGTATCTCTTCCATCGCTGCTTTTCCTTCACGATCAATATCAAGCTCATTATTCAAGCCAGTTTCAAATTCGTGAATACGCTCTACTGGAACATCTGCTAACAGATCGTTAACTACGGCGTAAATAATAGCAACCTGCTTTTCAACAGGAAGTGGAGAATTTTGAGGCTGCTTTAAAATTTCCACGATACGCTCGCCCTTTGCA
>OQVT01000773.1_pt1 | contig 19048 bp, 18 predicted proteins | sample 1691561 | NCBI WGS metagenome assembly OQVT01 (sample SAMN03418260, study PRJEB22391) | human gut metagenome | biome: human-gut; feature: organic feature; material: feces | host: Homo sapiens | place: Tanzania | collected 2013-01 | reverse complement strand
AAAACAATTTGGAAAAGGGTCAATTATGCGTTTAGGAGAAAATACAAATATGGAGGTTGAAGTGACGTCAAGTGGAAGTTTAGCTCTTGATTTAGCACTTGGGGTTAATGGTTTTCCTAAGGGAAGAATAATTGAAATATTTGGACCTGAATCAAGTGGTAAGACGACAGTAGCATTGCATGCAATAGCAGAAGTTCAAAAAACTGGAGGAAGAGCTGCATTTATTGATGCGGAACATGCTCTTGATCCGGTTTATGCAAAAAGATTAGGAGTTAATATAGATGAGCTTTTCTGGCGTACAAATTAGTATTGTCGCTTTCAAAGTAAAATCCACGAAAAAATCATTTTCCAGAATATCTGAAAATTGGTTTATTAAAACACTCTCTCCAAAAGCTGAAGTCATATCGCTTGCAATCTCGTTACATAAAGCACGAAGTGGTGCAACAATAATAGCCGTAGCCGTTCGGTTCGAGAGAAAGGATGACCGAATGATTAGTTCTATACTTTTGGTTTTCCCAACGCCTGTTGGAAGCTGAACGATTGCATTTTCTCCGCTTAACACATTTTTCTTTCCTATAAGCTGCTGTGCAGGCCACAACATTTTAGGAGATTTTGAGCTTTTTAAATACTCTTCCCATTGTCCGGGTTCCAATTTTGAATATTGAGGAACAGATAGCGTCGCAATTACTGCAAGTGTTACCGACAAAAACGGAAATGAGAAGTACACCGTGACCGTTGATTCCAAGAATCTGACGGCAAACAAAAAGCTCCATGTAGTAGCGGTTGATCCGAAGACCGGAGAGTACAAGCTTGTTAACGCTAAGACTTATAAAGTCGGAAAAGACGGAACTTTGAATGCAAAGCTTGCGGATGGAGCGGATTATAAGATGCTTACAACCGCCGAGCTAAAAGCGGTTGAGAAAGCGATCTTAAAAACGGTTGAAGTCAAGAAGCCATCGGTAACGGTTAAGAATGGCAAAAAGACACAGATTCAGTTGAGCAGTGCTCTTGATATGGACAATGTAGCATCTATTACTTACAAAACAAGTAAGAAGTCGGTTGCTACCGTAAGCAAATCGGGCAAGATTACAACCAATAAAAAGGGTACAGTAACCATTAAAGCAATCGTAACTTTAAAGAACGGAAAGAAGAAAACGGTTTCCATGACTTTAAAGGTAAAGTAGAAGTATTACAGGGGAGTATACTTCATACATAAAATAAAAACACCCGAAGCGTCAGATATAGGTTGAAAATCTGTATTTAGCGAGGCGGGTGTTTTTGTTATATTTGTCTTTGCATTCCGGACTGAAAATGTTATAATAACGACATATGAAAGAGAGCGGATAATTACCTATCCGATTGGTTAAGATAACAAGAATAAGACAGGAGATGAGCGATAATGTCAGAGACAGGGGTATTGATTTTTATTGGATGCATCATCGGAGTTGCAGTGCTTGGAGCGCTGATCGCAGTGATCGCAGCAGTATCAGGAGCTTCGGCAGCGATTGTGGACGATGAGGAGACAACCGAAAAAGAGAATATGTAAAACTAAGGCGCGCCGGAGTGATCCGGCGTGTCTTTTTGCTCTGCGGAAATTGCTTTTGGCAGCATCAAATCTAAAATAAAAATTAAGTATCGGTTCATCAACTTGTAAATAAATCCATGCTATAGGTATAATAAAAATAATTGGCCAATTTATGGTAAAAAAACAGGAGGAATTGAATGATATGATATCGAAGTATAGTGTCAGGCGACCGTACACCGTATTGGTCGGCGTCATACTGGTGATCGTGCTCGGTGTTGTCTCTTTGATGAAGATGACTACGGATCTGTTGCCGGATATGAGTTTTCAGTATGCGCTTGTTGTCACGACGGATATGGGAGCGAGTCCGGAGAAGGTGGAAAGTGAAGTTACCGCGCCGATCGAAGCGGCGATGGCGACCACGTCGAATATTAAGAATATCAGCTCTATCTCGTACAACAGTTACTCGATCGTAACGCTTGAGTACGAACAGAATGCAAATATGGATTCGGTTGTGATCGAGATTCAGCAGAGTCTGGATCAGATCTCCGGACAGTGGAGCGATTCGGTCGGAACACCGATGATCATGAAGATCAATCCGGATATGCTTCCTGTTGTCGCGGCAGCCGTGGATGTGGACGGAATGAGCGCTTCGGAAATCTCGGATTATGTGGAAAACGATCTGGTGCCGAGTCTTGAGAGTCTTGAGGGTGTGGCATCTGTTTCTACGACCGGACAGCTTGATGAGAGTATCCAGGTAACCATGAACCAGGATAAGATCGATGCGCTCAACAAGAAGATCAAGAAAAGCATTGATAAGCAGTTTACCGATGCACAGAAGAAGATTGATGATTCAAGTGCCGAGGTGGAGAGCGGAAAACAGTCGATGACATCCGGACAGGATCAGCTTTCCGATGCACTCAACCAGACGATGGAAAAACGCGATGAGCTGTATAAGACGGAGGAAGATCTGCAGAAGCAGCTGAAGGATCTCAAGAAGCAGCAGAAGTCTCTGACACAGATTCAGGAAGGCATAAACGCGGTGATGACTTCGGATGGTTATACGAGCATCACAACCGTGCTCAAAGATAATCCGGATGCAGCGCAGCTTCCGGAGATGCAGCAGCAGATCAAGGCGTTCAACAAGGCGATCAAGAAGCAGTTTGCCGGTCTTAGTGAGCTCGGCATTACGGTCAATACATATGAGGATCTGCCGACAGCGGCAGCTACCGTATCGGCGACATTGACCAAGGTAAACACCGGAATCAAGACGATCGACAGCGCGCTGGAGAAGGTGCAGGCGGGAAAGGTATCGCTTTCTACAGCGATGGATACCTTAAATGCGAATGCGGCACTTGCGGCACTCCAGATGAGTTCGGGTTCCGCTGAACTGGCGAATGCGGCAGCCTCCCTTGAGACTGCCCAGAGTAATCTCGATGATGCGAGGGAGAAAGCATATGATTCGGCGGATCTGAACAATATTCTGACGAAAGATACGTTATCGAGTTTGTTTACTGCGCAGAATTTTGACATGCCGGCAGGTTACGCGATGGATGGGGATACGAAGTATCTTGTCCGTGTCGGCGAGGCGGTCAAAAGTGAGGAAGATTTAAAGGATCTTGTCCTGATGGATCTGGATATGGATGGTATCGATCCGATCCGCCTGAGCGATGTGGCAGATGTCGCGATGACGGACAATTCCGACGAGACTTATGCAGTGGTCAACGGAAATCCGGCCGTCACACTTTCCATCGAGAAGCAGACCGGATATTCGACCGGAGAGGTTACGGATCGTATTTTAAATAAATTCGACCAGCTTGAGAAGGCTGACAGTAATCTGAACCTGACGGTACTGATGAATCAGGGTGTCTACATTGATATGATCGTAAAAAGCGTGATGCAGAACATGATCTGGGGTGCGATCCTTGCAATCATTGTACTGCTTTTGTTCTTAAAGGACATCAAGCCTACAATCGTGATCGCATGTGCGATTCCGCTTTCGGTTGTGTCTGCGGTCGTGCTCATGTACTTTACCGGAATTACGATGAATATTATTTCGATGTCGGGACTCCTGCTCGGAATCGGAATGCTTGTGGATAACTCGATCGTTGTCATCGAGAACATTTACCGCCTGCGCCACGAGGGCTACTCGATCAAGAAAGCGGCAGTACAGGGCGCAGGTCAGGTGACCGGTGCGATCATCGCATCCACGCTGACAACCGTCAGTGTTTACGCTCCAATCATTTTTACGGAAGGAATTACAAGAGAGCTCTTTGTCGATCTGGCTTTGACTATCGCCTATACACTGATTGCCAGCCTTGTCGTTGCGCTTACCTTTGTGCCGGCGATGGCATCCGTAACGTTAAAGAAGACAAGAGAAATTCGTCATCCGTGGTTCGATGCGATGAAGGATGCGTACGGACGATTCCTTGCGGGCTGTCTGCGTTTTAAACCGGTCGTATTTATCGTGGCGGTTGTCCTTCTTGCCGGAAGTGCGGCACTCAGTCTCTCGAAGGGAATGAACTTCATGGACATGGATATGGAGACGAACCAGATCTCCGTATCGATCGCTGCAAAGGAAGGCGAAAACCTGACGTTTGATGAGTTAAAGGATGCTTCCAACAAAGTGATCGATAAGATTTCCGATATCAGGGGCATCGATACGATCGGAGCCAGCATCGGCGGCAATTCCACGATGAATCTTATGGGTGGCGAAAGTGATAAAGTAACGATGTATGTGCTGCTCGATGAAGATTCGGATGTCAGAAACGATGAGGTATCAGCACAGATTCTTGACCGCACGAAGAATATGGACTGCGACGTCACCTGTGATTCATCCTCGATGGACTATTCTGCTTATTTTGGTCAGGGTATCTCGGTTCGAATCAAGGGTAATGATATCGACACCTTACAGAAGCTTGCCGGAGAGGTTGCTTCGCTGATGGAAGATACCAAGGGTACAATCGATGTGGACGATGGTCTTGACGATGCAACGCCGCAGCTGACCATTACCGTCAATAAGGAAAAAGCGGCAAAATACGGTTACACCGTTGCACAGGTTTATCAGCTTGTCGCCGCAAAGATGGCAGACAGCAAGAGTGTGACGACCATCTCAACCGATATCAAGGATTACGAGGTCTACTTACAGACTGAGGATCAGGAAGATACCACACTTGACGATATTAAGAATCTGACCTTTACTTACACCAATAAGGACGGTAAGGAGAAAGAGATTCCGCTTACCAAAATCGCGGAGATGAAGAATACCACAACGCTCAGCACGATCAGCCGAGATGCACAGTCCCGTTATCTGACGATTTCCTGCAACGTGGATGAGGATCACAATGTAACGCTTGTCAGTAACGCATTACAGAAGAAAATCGACAAGCTTGACATACCGGACGGATACTCGGTCGAGATGACCGGTGAGGATGAGACGATCAACGAGTCGATGAGTCAGCTTGTCCTCATGCTCGTGCTCGCAGTAATTTTTATCTACCTGATCATGGTTGTACAGTTCCAGTCGCTGGTATCGCCGTTTATCATTATGTTTTCGATTCCGCTTGCGTTCACCGGTGGATTTATCGCATTGTTTATCAGCGGACAGGAGGTAAATGTTACTTCCATGCTCGGATTTATCATGCTTGCCGGATTGATTGTAAATAACGGTATCGTGCTGATTGATTACATCAATCAGGCAAGACACGAGGGAACATCCAAGAAAGAGGCAATCATTGAAGCCGGCAAGACGAGACTTCGTCCGATCCTGATGACCGCCCTCACCACGATCCTTGCGATGTCAACTTCCGCAATCGGAATCGGCGAAGGTTCCGAGATGATGCGCCCGATGGCGATCACGATCATCGGAGGACTTGTATATGGTACACTTCTGACGCTGGTGGTCATTCCGTGTATATACGATGCATTCAACCGCGAGAAGGATATGACGGAGGAAGAACTTTAAAAGGGTTGCTTTTCGCATCTTGTTGTGATAAAGTACAAATGTTCCGAATATTGGAACCATAGAGTGAGACATTGGTCACACGAAGGGGTACACCACCGCGGGTGTAGCTTTCTTCGTGTGGCCTTTTTTCATGCGCAATTATGGAAGCTTTTAGGGCGCGCTCCCTCTGCGGCTTGCTCCTACCCGGCTGGCACCTGAGAGGAGCACGGTTTTAAACAAAATCATTGAATTTGCGGAATGTTCGATGGGCTCAAGTTTTGTGTCCGAGCATCGCTTCGACTGTGGAGTTCTGAATGTACGACTGACACAGATGTGTTTACACAGTCTGTGTTCAGGCGAACGTTCGGAGCGACACTGTCTAAGCTTGAGCGGACAGCAAATCATTGAAAGAGCCCAGCGAAGATTTCTTGCAAATTCCTGATTTTGGATAACTAGTGTCCTCTCAGGTGCCAGCCGGGTAGGAGCAAGCCGCAGAGGGAGCGCGCTACAAAGAACGTTCACAATTGCGGGGAATAACAGAATAACGTAGGAATGGAGGACAATATGGTACACATCAACGGTAAGGACATCGACGTAGCGGGGCAGACTCTGAAGGCATACCTGGATGCGAGTGATTACGAGCCGGGCACGTATGTCGTGGAGTGCAACGAGGAGATCGTGCACAAGGAGGATTATGGGAAGCATATGCTTCATGACGGAGACGTTGTAGAGATCGTGCAGTTTATGGGCGGCGGTGCCTGTTAACGAATAGAGAGCGCGCCTTGATATAAGGCGGCGGACAGAAAGAGAGGACAAAAGCAATGGCAAAAGATACATTTACATTAGGCGGCAAAGAATTTTTTTCCCGCTTTATTTTAGGATCAGGAAAATATTCCATGGAGTTGATCAAGGCAGCAGTAGAGAATGCAGGCGCACAGATCATCACACTTGCAGTCAGAAGAACCAATACCAAGAAGAAAGAGAGCATTCTTGACTTCATCCCGGATGGTGTAACCCTTCTTCCGAATACATCCGGTGCAAGAGATGCCAAGGAGGCGGTAAGAATCGCACGTATGGCAAGAGAACTCGGATGTGGTGATTTCGTGAAAGTTGAGATCATGAAAGACAGCAAATATCTGCTCCCGGATAATGTGGAGACGGTCAAAGCGACCGAGATGCTGGCAAACGAGGGATTCGTCGTACTTCCTTATATGTATCCGGATCTGTATACCGCAAGAGATCTGGTCAATGCGGGTGCGGCAGCCGTCATGCCGCTCGCTTCTCCAATCGGATCCAACAAGGGCCTTGCAACAAAAGAGTTTATCCAGATTCTGATCGATGAGATCGACCTTCCGGTTATCGTGGATGCCGGAATCGGACGTCCTTCGCAGGCGTGAGAGGCGATGGAGATGGGTGCAGCAGCCGTTATGGCCAATACAGCGATCGCCACAGCCGGTGATGTTCCGGCGATGGCAGGCGCATTTAAGGATGCAATCGAAGCCGGAAGAAGTGCATACCTTGCAGGACTCGGACGTGTGCTTGAGCGTGGCGCAGCAGCATCAGATCCGCTGACCGGATTTTTAAGATAAATGTGTCAGTTTTTCTTTGAAAAACTGACATGTAGCGTCAGCTCCTTGCCGAAGGCAAAATTTGAATGAGCTGACGTTCAAGCGATTAGGGGCGCATAAGAAATGGCAGAAAATCAATTTTTTATCGATTCGGATAAATTAAGTGAGGCGGCTTTGGAACACAAACATAAACTGGAGACTGATCCGTCGAGCCGCACAAACCACATGGAATATATGGAGGGTATGGAGCAGATTGATTCCGATATTATGGACAAGGTGCTCGAGCAGATGAACTCCTACGATTACGAGAAATATACCGCCAAAGATGTACAGACTGCTTTGGAGCACGAGACCTGTACGGTGGAAGATTTTAAGGCACTTTTGTCACCGGCTGCTTTGCCGTTCCTTGAGCGGATGGCACAGCGCGCGAAGATGGAGACGAGCAAACATTTCGGCAATACGGTTTATCTGTTTACGCCGCTTTATATTGCAAACTATTGTGAGAATTACTGCGTTTACTGTGGATTCAACTGTTACAATGACATTCATAGAAAAAAGCTTACCTTTGAGGAAATCGAGCATGAGATGAAAGTTATCGCGGATTCCGGTATCGAGGAAATCCTGATGCTGACCGGCGAGAGCCGCGCGCAGAGTGATGTGAAATATATCGGTGAGGCATGTAAGCTGGCACAGAAATATTTCCGTAATGTCGGACTGGAGATCTATCCGGTCAACAGCGATGAGTACCGTTATCTGCATGAGTGCGGCGCGGACTACGTTACCGTATTTCAGGAAACTTATGATTCGGATAAATATGAGACCTTGCATCTGATGGGACACAAGCGCATTTTCCCGTATCGTTTTGAGGCGCAGGAGAGAGCACTTATGGGCGGCATGCGAGGTGTTGGTTTCTCGGCGCTTCTGGGTCTGTCCGATTTCCACAAGGATGCATTGGCTTCTGCATTACATGTGTATTATCTGCAGAGAAAGTATCCGTACGCAGAATACTCGTTGTCGTGTCCGAGACTTCGTCCGATCATCAATAACGACAAGATCAATCCGCTTGATGTGCATGAGAGACAGCTTTGCCAGATCCTGTGTGCATACCGCATTTTCCTGCCTTATGTAGGAATCACGGTATCCTCCAGGGAGCAGAAGCATTTCCGTGACGGTATTGTCAAGATTGCGGCAACGAAGGTGTCCGCGGGCGTATCCACTGGTATTGGTGATCACGAGAGCAAGTATACCGGAAAGGAGGAGGGCGATTCCGGCGACGAGCAGTTTGAGATCTCGGATGGACGAAGCTTCGATCAGATGTACACGGACATGGAGCAGGAAGGCCTGCAGCCGGTGCTCAACGATTACGTCTATGTATAAAAAAATCTGTGTGACAAACCGGGCGCTGGCCGCCCGTCCGTTTGAGGAGCAGATCGCGCGCATACTTGAGAAAAAGCCATATGCGCTGATTTTGCGCGAGAAAGACTTAAGCGAGGCGGACTATGAGATGCTGGCAGAGAACGTGAAGAAGCTGTGTGACGCATCACAGACGCAGCTTATCCTGCATAGCTTTCCGGATGTTGCAGGAAAACTTGACATATCTGCGATCCATATGCCGCTCGCAAAATTTCTTGCGATGTCAGAAAACGCAAAGGCAGCATTTGGCGTAAGAGGTGCATCGGTTCACTCCGTGGAGGATGCGCTTCGCGCCGAGCGGGCGGGGGCAACCTACGTGACCGCGGGACATATCTATGCGACGGATTGCAAGAAGGGATTGCCGGGCAGAGGACTTGACTTCCTGCGGGATGTCTGTGCGGCGGTCGATATTCCGGTCTATGCGATCGGTGGAATCGATGAGACGAATGCAGATGCCTGTATTGCGGCTGGGGCGGCAGGCGTGTGTATGATGTCCGGGTATATGAAACTCTAAAAATCTATCTTGACAAAAAACACCGACGCAAGTATCATGATAAAAGATAGCAAAAGTGATGACAAAGAGGAGTACGCACCGGGCGGCTGATAGAGAAGGACATTCATCGGCTGGAAGATGTCCGCGGAACGTGGTGTGGAAGGTAGCTTTGGAACTGAGATGCTGAAGACAGAATCCATTGTTGGGTAGGCATCTACGACTTGTCCCCGTTAACGGACTTGAGGTGTTCAAAAGAAATTTTATTGAGCACGAACGAAGGTGGTACCGCGATCATTCGCCCTTCTTGTCATATGGCAAGAAGGGCTCTTTTAATTTTAGAAAGGATGAAATCATGAGCAAAGAATTAAGTAAAACTTATGATCCGAAAGACATTGAGGATCGTCTGTATAAGAAGTGGGAGGATAACGGATATTTCCATGCGGAAGTAGACCGCAGCAAGAAGCCATTTACCATCGTTATGCCGCCACCAAATATCACAGGACAGCTGCACATGGGACACGCTTTGGACAACACCATGCAGGATATTCTGATCCGTTACAAGCGTATGCAGGGTTACAATGCACTGTGGCAGCCGGGAACCGACCATGCTTCCATCGCAACGGAGGTTAAGGTTATCCAGTCACTTAAGGAGCAGGGAATCAACAAGGCGGACCTCACGCGTGAGGAGTTTTTGGAGAAGTGCTGGGACTGGAGAAAAGAATACGGTGGACGTATCGTAAAGCAGCTTCGTAAGCTCGGTTCTTCTGCGGACTGGCAGAGAGAGCGTTTCACGATGGATGAGGGATGTTCCCACGCCGTACAGGAAGTATTTACCAAATTATATGATAAGGGATGGATCTACAAGGGATCCCGTATCGTCAACTGGTGTCCGGTATGTAAGACATCGATCTCCGATGCCGAGGTGGAGCATGAGGAGCAGAATGGCTTTTTCTGGCATATCAATTATCCGGTAGTCGGCGAGGAAGGAAGATTCGTTGAGATCGCAACGACACGTCCGGAGACATTGTTCGGAGATACCGCTGTGGCTGTTAACCCGGATGATGAGCGTTATCAGGATATCATCGGAAAGACCTTAAAGCTTCCGATGACGGATCGTGAGATTCCGGTTATCGCGGATGCTTATGTAGATAAGGAGTTCGGAACCGGTTGTGTTAAGATTACACCGGCACATGACCCGAACGATTTTGAGGTTGGAAAGCGTCACAACTTAGAGGAGATCGTTGTTATCAATGACGATGCGACCATGAACGAGAAAGCCGGAAAGTACGCCGGAATGGATCGTTATGAGTGTCGTAAGGCATTGGTCGATGACCTGGAGAAGGCAGGACTTCTTGTAAAAGTCGTTCCGCATTCCCACAACGTTGGTGTGCATGACAGATGCCATACGACCGTTGAGCCGATGATCAAGCAGCAGTGGTTTGTTAAGATGGATGAGATGATCAAGCCGGCTGTGGAAGGTGTAAAGAATGGGGAGATCAAGCTCCTTCCTTCCAGAATGGATAAGACATACTTTAACTGGACGGACAACATCCGCGACTGGTGTATCAGCCGTCAGCTTTGGTGGGGACATCGTATTCCGGCATGGTACTGTGATGATTGTGGCGAGATGGTCGTATCCATCGAGAAACCGGGAAAATGCCCGAAATGCGGCAAGGATCACTGGACACAGGATCCGGACACACTCGATACCTGGTTCTCATCTGCATTGTGGCCGTTCTCAACACTCGGATGGCCGGAGAAAACAGAGGATCTTGATTACTTCTATCCGAACGATGTGCTTGTAACCGGTTACGATATTATCTTCTTCTGGGTAATCCGTATGATCTTCTCCGGATATGAGCAGATGGGCAAGGCACCGTTCCACACAGTTCTCTTCCACGGACTCGTAAGAGATTCACAGGGACGTAAGATGAGTAAGTCGCTTGGCAATGGTATTGATCCGCTTGAGGTTATTGATAAATACGGTGCAGACGCACTTCGTCTGACACTGATCACCGGTAATGCACCGGGTAACGATATGCGTTTCTACTGGGAGCGTGTTGAGGCTTCACGTAACTTTGCCAACAAAGTATGGAATGCTTCGCGTTTTATTATGATGAACTTAGAGGGTACTGAGATTACGGAGCCTTCTTTAGACGAGTTACATCCGGCTGACAAGTGGATCCTTTCCAGGGTAAATACACTTGCGAAGGATGCAACCGAGAATATGGACAAATTTGAACTTGGTATCGCAGTACAGAAGGTTTATGATTTCATCTGGGATGAGTTCTGCGACTGGTATATTGAGATCGCCAAGGTTCGTACTTACAAGAAGGATGAAGATCCGAAGTCTGCAAACGCAGCACTCTGGACACTTCGTACGGTACTGATCAATGCGTTAAAGCTTCTGCATCCGTACATGCCTTTTATCACAGAGGAGATCTTCTGCACGATCCAGTCCGAGGAGGAGACGATCATGCTCTCCCAGTGGCCGGAGTACAAGGATGAGTGGAACTTCCCGGCAGATGAAGCTGCCATCGAGCACTGCAAGGATCTTGTAAAAGGCATCCGTAACGTGCGCACCGAGATGGATGTTCCGCCATCACGCAAGGCAAAGCTTTATATTACTTCTGAGGATGCAGCACTTCGTGCAACATTCGAGGAGAATAAGGAAGTTTATGTAAATCTTGCTTCTGCAAGTGAGATCAACGTACAGGCAGACAAGAGTGGAATCGGCGAGGATGCGGTATCCGTTGTTATCCCGGGAGCAGTTATCTATCTGCCACTTGAGGATCTGGTTGATTTCGAGAAAGAGAAGGAGCGCCTGAACAAAGAGAAGGATCGTCTTACCAAGGAGCTTGCCCGCTCCAAGGGAATGCTCTCCAACGAGAAGTTCCTTAACAATGCAAAGCCGGAGAAGGTTGCAGAGGAGAAGGAGAAACTTGCCAAGTATGAGCAGATGATGGCGCAGGTTGAGGAGCGTCTCGCACAGATGAAATAAGAAAGGCTGCTTTCATATATTTGTCGGATGAACGCGATTCGTGCGATAAATTTTTAGAAAAGTTTATGGAAAATTACTTGAAATCAAAAGCTACTATATTATAATAGTAGTGGACATTGAGAGGCACATTGCTCGAGGATGCGATGTGCTTCTTTTCATAAAACGATTTAGAAACGAAATTTGATATAGAATCGCGTTGTGTCAGCCGAATTTAGAGATGGCTGATGTTTAGGCACAGGAGAATAATATGATTAACTTTGAAAAAGAATTAAAGAATTTTGAGCCAAGCCTCGAAGTTGAGGAAGCAGAGTCGGCAATCTACAATCATGATATGACCGATGTGACAGATATTATTGCTGAGATTCTGCGAGATGTGAAGGCGAGCCGCTAGGCTTTGCGGATAGATGAGAGGTTTGTATGATTTGTTATAAATGTGGACAGGATGTAGGCGATGCGAAGCGTTGCCCGAATTGTGGTGAGGATCTGGCAATTTTCTGGAGAGCCAGACGTATTTCCAATTCTTATTATAATTTAGGATTGCAGCAGGCGGAAGTCCGGAATCTCTCCGGTGCGGTGGAAAGCCTGAAGAACAGTTTGAAGTTCAATAAATATAATATCGATGCAAGAAATCTTCTCGGTCTTGTGTACCATGAGATGGGAGAGACGGTGGATGCGTTAAGCGAGTGGGTAATCTCGCAGAGTTATCAGCCTAAGGATAATCTGGCGAACAGATATCTGGATGAGATTCAGAAGAACCGCGGACAGTTAGATACGATCAATCAGACGATCAAGAAGTACAATCAGGCACTTCACTATTGTCAGCAGGATAGCAGAGATCTTGCAATCATCCAGTTGAAGAAAGTATTGTCGATGAATCCGAAACTGATCAAGGGACACCAGCTTCTGGCACTCCTTTATCTGCAGGATGGTAAGCTGGAACTTGCCAAGAAGTCGCTTCGTAACGCGGGCAAGATTGATGCAAACAACACGACAACGCTCCGTTATCTGAAGGAAGTCAATACGCAGCTGAAGGAGAAGAGTCCGTCGAAGAAACCGAAGGATGATGACTTGATCTCATATCAGAGTGGTAATGAGACGATCATTATGCCGAAACGTTTCAAGGAATCTTCGCTTGGTGCTTCACTTGCCTATATTGTGACGGGACTCGTTGTTGGTGCTGCCGTCACGGTGTTTCTGGTTGTCCCGAATGTGAAGAATCAGGCAAAGGAGGATGCAAAGCAGCAGATCCTTGAAGCAAGTGATACGATTTCAAGTAACGGACAGACCATCAAGGATCTGGAAAAGCAGATTTCGGATCTTCAGGATCAGCTGGAGGAAGAGGCAAATAATAATGAGAAGGTTGCGGATCAGATTAAAACGTATGAGCAGCTTTTAAATGCGTATGTTGCATATACTTCTGATGATGTGATTACGGCGGGGCAGGCTTTGGATAAGGTCAATACGTCGTATCTGTCGAAGAAAGCGAAGAGTATTTACAAGGATTTAAATGATGAGGTCCGCGCACAGTATCTGGATAAGCTGTACCAGGAGGGTTACGGTTATTATCAGCGTGGCAAGTATGAGGATGCGATCACGGATCTGCAGAAGATTGTGGATGAGGAGGAAGATTTTCAGGATGGATCTGCCGCTTATTATCTGGCGCAGTCTTACCGCAAGAACGGAGATCTCGATTCGGCGAAGCCATATTATCAGTATGTGATTGATAAGCATCCGGGAACGGAGCGTGCGAGAACATCACAGAATTATGTGGATGCGCAGGCTGAATAAATGAAATATTGAAATTTACAAAAGACGTCTAGGCAGGAGTGCCAGGCGTCTTTTTTGCGGGTTATTTTGATTAATTAGGAGGAAGAAGGATGGATATACAGTATCAGCTTACAGAAGACAGACTTACGGTTATGATGCCGCGGGAGGTGGATCATCATGCGGCAAGGCATATGAGCACGGAAGTGGATTGTCTGATCGATTCTTGGCATATCCGCACGCTTGTCTTTGATTTCGCGGGAACGGAATTCATGGACAGTTCCGGAATAGGAGTGCTTATCGGTAGAAAAAAAACAATGGATCTGCACAGCGGCAGAGTGCAGGCGATACATTTGTCGGGACGGGCTTTGCAAATCTTTGAAAAGTCGGGACTGACGCGGATTATTGAACTGGATCAGCAGGATGAAAGTCAGATGTGTAGGCAGACACAGTATTTCGGATAGGGGGGAAGTCATGGAACAACAGAATCATATGCAGGTGCTTTTTGATGCAAAATCGGAGAATGAGGGACTGGCGCGAATGGTGGTTACCGCCTTTATGGCAGAGATGAATCCGACGCTGGAACAGATCGCCGATGTGAAGACTGCCGTATCGGAGGCGGTCACAAATGCGATCATACATGGGTACAATAACGAGGAAGAAAGTGTGAGCCTCTGCTGCGACAGGGACGGACAGCAGCTCGTCATTACGGTGGAAGATCATGGTGCCGGTATTGATAATATTGAGCAGGCAATGCAGCCATTCTATACGACGAAGCCACAGCTGGAACGGTCGGGAATGGGATTTGCGTTTATGGAAGCCTTCATGGACAAGCTTGAGGTTCGTTCAAAGGCTGGAGAAGGCACGAAAGTGGTTATGTGGAAATACATAGAAAGGGACAGTGAGCAGTAACCAGTCCGCGAATGAAAAAGCCTGGCAGGATGTCATAGCCGAAGCACAACAGGGGGATAAAAGCGCGCGGGATTCGATCGTACAGGAAAATATGGGTCTGGTTTATATGGTGGCGAAGCGATTTGCAGACCGTGGCACAGACAGAGAAGAACTGGTTCAGCTTGGGGCAATCGGTCTCATTAAGGCGGTCGATAAATTTGATCCGGCGATGGGATTTTCTTTCTCGACATACGCCGTCCCCATGATCATGGGGGAAATCAGGCGCTTTTTACGGGATGACAATATGATCCATGTCAGTCGTAGATTAAAAGAAAATGCAAGAAAAATTGCAATAGTCAGAGAAAATATAAAAAAGACAAAATATAGAGAGCCGACGATGGCGGAACTCGAGGCACAGACAGGACTATCCAGAGAGGAACTGGTGGCAGCGATGGAGTCCGCTTATACCGTGGAATCCATCTCGCAGCCGGTGCATGGAGCGAAAGAGGATGCACATACACTTACGATTGAGGATCAGCTTGAAGACAAGGAATCGTTCGAATCACCGGTACTCAACAGGATCGCGCTCACACAGGCGATGGACGAACTTGAAGCGTGGGAGGCACAGCTGATCAGGATGCGTTATATGGAAGAACAGACCCAGACACAGGTTGCAGATGAACTTGGCATGAACCAGGTTGCAGTATCCCGTCTTGAGAAAAAAATACTGATAAAAATGCGACGAAAACTGGCATAAAGACAAAAAATTGGATATACTAAAACAAAGCGAGACATTGATGAAACAGGAAAGTTTTGCACGAGGATGGGCAGGAAATCTATAATTGCCGATTACTGAATTGTTAGCGAGGGAGGATGGAATATGGGCAAAGTGAATCCAAGTAAGGTCGCAATCATCGGATGCGGATTTGTCGGTTCGGCTTCTGCATTTGCGTTAATGCAGAGTGGGCTTTTTAATGAGATGGTACTGCTTGATGCCAATCACGATAAGGCGGAGGGTGAGGCGCGCGACATTGCACACGGTCTGCCTTTTGTACGGCCGATGAAGCTCTATGCGGGAGGATACGATGACATTGCGGACGCAGCGATTATTGTCATTACGGCCGGTGCGAACCAGAAGCCGGATGAGACCAGACTGGATCTGGTGCATAAGAATGTGGCGATTTTTGAGTCGATCATTCCGGAGATTACAAGCCGCGATTATGAGGGCATTCTTCTTGTTGTTGCGAATCCTGTTGATATCTTAACTTATACCGCATTAAAGCTTTCCGGATATCCGGAGAATCGTGTCATCGGTTCAGGAACCGTGCTGGACAGTGCAAGACTCAAGTATCATCTCGGCGAGCATCTTGGTGTGGACAGCCGAAGCGTGCATGCCTTCATTGTGGGAGAGCATGGAGATAGTGAGATCGCTGCATGGAGCAGTGCGAATGTATCCGGTGTGCCGCTCGATAAGTTCTGTGAGATGCGCGGACATTACAATCACGTGGAGGCAACGGAGCGTATTGCAGAGGAAGTCAAGCAGAGTGCGTATGGAATCATCCAGAGAAAAGGCGCCACTTACTATGGCATCGCAATGTCTGTGAAGCGGATCTGTGAGGCGATTGTGCGGGACGAGAAATCCATTCTTCCAATCTCAACGATGATGCATGGAGAGTATGGAATCTCAGATGTTGTATTGTCCATGCCTTGTGTTGTCGGCAAGAACGGATATGAGACGAAGGTGCCAATCGATCTGGATCAGGATGAGGTGACAAGTCTTCATGAATCAGCCAATACACTAAAAGGTGTGCTTGAGGATGTATTCACAGAAAAATAATAGGGAGCCTCTATATAAATAAGAAGTCGGTAAAGGGCAGACGTAAAGTTCTGCCTTTTTCTAAAATGTCTTTACTTTAGTGTGATAATTTGCTAAAATACAAAAGCAGATTTGTGACTGTATCAGGTTTGCACGAAAAACTTGACAGGCAGCGTCAGCCTTTTGTTGAAAGAAAAGTGGAATGGCTGATGTTCAAGGAAGGAGAATATAGTATGAAAAGAAAAATTGCATCATTATTATTAGCAGGTTGTATGGCTTTTAGCATGTGTGCATGTGGCGGTAAGGAGGCATCTTCGGATGCGGATAACCGTGTATATGCGGTAGAGGCAGGTTCCGCAGGAGAGGCAGCTGCCAAGGAGAAAGGATTTGAATATAATTCAGTAAGTTCGCAGGCGGACGCATTAATGGAAGTTGCTTCCGGAACATCGGATGCAGCGATCATTGATCTTCTGATGGCTGGTGCGATGATCGGAGATGGCACAAGCTACCCGGATCTCGTACATACCGATGAACTGACAACCGAGGAGTATGGTGTTGGATGCCGTAAGGGTTCGGATCTTGCTTCTTATATTAATGAAGTGTTTGCTGAGACTTATGCAGATGGTTCCATGAAGGAGACCGCTGAGAAGTATGGTGTGCAGGAAGCACTTGTCGAGCAGAAGGATGCGAAGTACGAGGCATCTGCATCTGACAGCGATGTAGAATATATTAAGAATAAAGGAACTTTGATCGTAGGTATCACAGAGTTTGAGCCGATGGATTATCAGGATGGTGATGAGTGGATCGGTTTTGATGCCGATATGGCGCGTATCGTTGCTGACAAGCTTGGTGTTGAAGCACAGTTCGTTGTCATCGACTGGGATAACAAGATCATGGAGCTGGATTCCAAGAATATTGATGTTGTATGGAATGGTATGACTCTGACGGATGAAGTAACTTCATCTATGGAGTGCACGAACGCATACTGTAACAACGCACAGGTTGTTGTTGAACCACAGAAATAAAGGAGTATTTACATAAGATGTTTTGGTCTGTTACGCAGACGCTTTTAAGCGGTCTTGCGACTACATTTGAAATATTTATATTGACACTGGTGTTTGCGTTGCCGCTTGGTCTTGTGATCGCATTCGGACTGATGAGTAAGTTTAAGCCGCTTCGCTATCTGTTAGAGGTCATTGTCTGGGTGATCCGTGGAACGCCTTTGATGCTACAGTTGATCATTATTTTTTACGGACCGGGTATGTGGCTGCACCACAATATCTGGAGCGGCAACAATACCGGACGTATTACGGCAACGGTTGTAGCTTTTGCCATCAATTATGCCTGCTACTTTGCGGTCATTTTTAAGGGCGGAATCGAAGGTGTGCCTGCCGGACAGAGAGAGGCCGGACAGGTGCTTGGAATGACGAAGATGCAGATTTTCTTTAAGATTACCTTATTACAGATGATCAAGCGTATTGTACCTCCGATGTCCAACGAAGTGATCACACTGGTTAAGGATACGTCTCTTGCCCGTATTATTGCAGCATACGAGCTGACGTTTGCCGGAGCTTCGTTTATGAAGTCTGCCGGATTGACGTGGCCGCTGTTCTACACAGGTGTCTTTTATCTGGTGTTTGTCGGAATTCTGACACTGTTGTTCAATTATATTGAACGCAGACTGGATTATTTCAAGTAGGAGGACTTTTGACATGGCAATCTTAGAAGTAAATCATATTGAGAAGCATTTCGGCAAGACGCAGGTGCTTCGCGATGTCAGTTTCTCGATGGAAGAGGGAAGCGCACTTGCCATCATCGGATCCTCCGGTTCTGGTAAGACAACGCTTTTGCGCTGCCTGAACTTCTTGGAGAAACCGAATTCCGGAAGCATTACGGTAAATGGCGAAACGTTGTTTGATGCTTCCGTAAATCAGAGTGATAAGGATGCAGATCTGCGCAAAAAGCGTCTGCATTTCGGCATGGTGTTCCAGTCGTTTAATCTGTTCCCACAGTATACAGCCTTGGAAAATGTGATGCTGGCAGAACGTCTGCTTGCACAGGAACAACCGGATTTCAAGAAGAATAAGAAAGAGATTCTTGCTGGAATCGAGGTGCATGCGAAGCAGCTTCTTGACCGTATGGGACTTTCCGAGCGAATGGATCATTATCCGCATCAATTGTCCGGTGGACAGCAGCAGCGTGTGGCAATCGCCCGTGCATTGGCACTCAAACCGGATATTCTATGTTTCGATGAGCCGACATCTGCGCTTGATCCGGAACTGACCGGCGAAGTACTGAAGGTAATCCGTAGTCTTGCAGACCAGAAGACCACGATGATCATCGTCACACATGAGATGGCATTTGCACGAGATGTTGCAGATCAGGTTATCTTCATGGATGAAGGCGTTATCGTGGAGCAGGGAGATCCTCATCAGGTGATCGATCATCCGAAGGAGGAGCGCACGAAGCAGTTCCTGACACGTTACGCCCAGGGATAGTTGCAAATTCGGGTTTGCCGCGCTCAGATTTGATTCAAACGGACGATACCGGATTATATATAATCTACGAAAATTAGCAGTAATTTTGTCTATAAACGACGGACTTTGAACGATACAGACTTTCTCTCAGTTTTTTCTG
>OQVT01000767.1_pt1 | contig 19087 bp, 14 predicted proteins | sample 1691561 | NCBI WGS metagenome assembly OQVT01 (sample SAMN03418260, study PRJEB22391) | human gut metagenome | biome: human-gut; feature: organic feature; material: feces | host: Homo sapiens | place: Tanzania | collected 2013-01 | reverse complement strand
GCGGATCTGGTCTTCTCCGTCTTTGGAAAGCACGACCAGATCTCCCGCCTGATACTCCTTCTGTGTTCTGTCAAACAGAACAACATCTCCGTCTTTGCAGGATGGCATCATCGCATAATCACTGATACGGAAAATGCCGAAGGCTCCGAATAGCAGCACCCAGAACGCCAGTGCAAACACTGCAATTTTTATCAGCATGGAAAAACATTCCGCTTTAATCCGGTTTTTCATTGTTTTTCCCGCTTTCTTTTTTTTGCCAGTACAACCCCCGCCAGGAAAAGACTTCCTGCCAGTATCCATATGGGAACTTTTTTATCAGATGGCAGTCTGACTCCGGTGTCCGGCACAGTTTCCGGCTCATACAGGCCAAGATCATGGTACGCGGACCGATACTCCGCTGTTCTCATTTCATCTTTGGACGGCATTTTGATCTCCCCGATCCATGCCTGATCCAGTTCTTCGTTCCGATAGGACGGTGCTGCATCGGAATCTATCGTATCATCCTCCCCGACATCTTTTGGCGAAGCCTGATAACCGTAGAGATCAAAACTTCCATCGGTAAACAGAACTCCAAACGTTCCTTCCGGCAGACCGGAGAAGAGATATCTTCCATCTTCGTACGAAGTAACCGTTCCGTCGGTAAGATTCATCTGCTTACCGCTTTCTATTTCTGCTTTGCTTCCATCTTTCAGAAGATACGGTTCGTAATCCTCCATTTTGGATGGATCACCGCCGTCTTTTAATTTCATCAATGTTACAGTTACTCCATTGACGCGGGTCTCTTCTTCTGTGCGGATACCGTCGCGGTCCTTGTCCAGCCATACAACGCCTTCCAGCAGACGGCTGACAACCGAGCTTCCCGCTTCTGTCTCCAGCGTATTACAGCTTAAACTGTTGACTGCTCGGTCTCCTGCTTTTCCATTCGACAGAAGCATGGTGAGATCAATTTTCAGTGTTTCCTGTGCCGGAAGCATTCCGACGGCTGCAATTGCCACCGGTTTGAAATTCTGCGGCAGTGTTACCACACCCGTTGTGTTGTCGACGGACAGCTTTTTCCAGTTTCCACTTGCAAAATCACTTTTTGCATAATTAGAACTGATCTTTCCTCTGTCGCTCTCGGAATCGCTGTAATACAATTCCAGATTTTTCTGCAGCAGATCCAGATTCTTCACGATCATTTCTGTCACCTGACACTCTCCCGAAAAAGAGGTTCCGCGGCTGTCTCCATTGTAAGGAAGACCATCCAGTGCGATCATTTCCATTTCGTTTGCTGCATTATTTCCAATATTCAGTGTAAACTGCATCGGTTCTCCTGCTTCCACAAGCGGTGTCTTTGTCGTTTTGGAAATACTGATCGCGTTATTTTTGCTGACCTGAATACTCAGTTCCGCCAGGTTTTCATTCGCGGCATTGAAATCTCTTTTCTGCTCCTTACTTGCCCAGATGATGGCCTGATTCAGAAGCTGATCGTTGTTTTTCACATCCGTCGCTGCATCCTCCGGCGTTCCGATCTCGCAGGAATAGTAAATCGGTGCAAATGTCGTCGTCTCCTCTTCGGTTACTACAACATCTTTCAACATCCACCGCAGTGTTGTTGTTCCATCACTGTTCTTTGTGATATCCGGCTCCATCGCTGTTCCACCGGTGACAATTCCCTGCTGCCCTTCTTTTGTCTGGGTATAGTTTCCTCCCCAGGAAGCGGACCCTGCAAGGTACGTAAGACCGTTTGGCAGCGTATCTTCAATATAAAGATCTGTGGTGATTCTTGCACCTTCGGTGATCGATTCTCCGGCTGTCCTTCTCGCGGAAAGATACAGGGCATAATCTGCCACTCGCTGGCTCGCATCCATATCGTATGCCAGTTTCTCTGTTCCATTGGCGTTCTCCTGCAATACTGCTTTCGTAATTTTCGTTGCAAACGAAACGACAAGGCAGGAATCTCCATAGCTGACCCCGGCGCTTCCTCCGAGATAGCCATCGCTTCCATACTCGGCTTTTTTATAATTTGCCAGTCCGTCTTCCGTTTGACTGTTGTTGACCCAGAATGCCTTCGGATAATCGTCTTCATAAGAAAGCTGTTCTTCGGATTTTCTCGACGGAAACGCTTGCTGCATATACTGAATATAATCTTCATCCGTCAGGCTCATCGGATCTTTTTCCAGATATTCCGCGGCAGCTTCCTGTACGTTCTGCCGGTTCCACGCCTGAGCGGAATGGGTGACCATATACACGGCTCCGTCCTGTGCGGTATCGGCCACATGACCCTGCAATGCATAATAGCAGTTTGTCGACTGTGAGGAGGCAAGCCCCCGCGCTTCCCACAGAACCGCCACGCAGACATAACCTGCTGCCTGCAGCTCTTCCAGTGAAGAAAAGAAGATCAGGTCATCCGCAGTTGCATCCATCATTTCCGCATCGTATCCGGCATCCTGCGGATCAAGTCCCTGGTGATTCCATCCGGTCCTGTCCGGCTTCGCTCCATAAAGGAACTGCTGTGTCATATTCGAAAGTCCGGCACTGCTTCCGGCCTGAATGCCTTCCAGTACAAAAAATGCATCGTCAAATTTAATCAGATCGTCATATGCTGTACCGGTGTTCATGCCCTCTGCACTGTTGTGTTTCAGCATTCCCTGGATATTCAGACTGCCTCCGGCAACAATCCAGTCCTTTCCATCTTCATAGCATCCGTCCGTGAGGGAAGTTCCATACTCCACTACGCCGTATTTCTGATAAGTAACGGAATGATCAATGACACCCGGCTTTTCCAGTTCCATGGATAAGGTCCGGCGATCATCGTCTGTTTTCATCTGTTTTTCTTCATTACTTTGTCCGCTCTGTCCTGTCACCTGCAGACTGCTGTCCTGTACGGTCAGATTAAACGTTCCTGTTCCGTATTCATTCACAACGTAGTTGTCATCCTTGTCATAAAATGGCTGGATGACCCAGAGTTCTCCCGCTGAAAAACAGGCATTCTGAACATCCCAGTAATTTTTTATACTTTTCGGATTATAATAAACATATTTCTGCGGGTTGCTGTTGCTATCTGTATAAGGCAGTTGATTCAGATCGATGGTATAACCGCTTACCTGCACGGAAACGGTATGCCCTGTCTGCGATCCGATCCAGGTTCCTCCATCCGCACACGTATAATAGTCGTAGTTATCCGTGTTAAAGGGCGCTCCTCCGGCAGCAAATTTATAAGCACCTGCAATTTTTCTTTCATCGTACTGCTGTCTTGTATGATCGTTTTTATCGTTGCCTTCCATACTCCACACCAGAGGGGTATATGTGTTCGTTACCTCGTGGTTCTGCCCGTCATTTCCATAAAACTCACTGGTCAGATCGAGCTGAAAGTTCAGTGCATTTCCATCCGGCAGCTCACATCCTCTTAATCCCTGGTCTGCCGTTTTTCCAACCATCTGCACGGTAATACCGAGTACATGAATTCTTCCATATACCGTTCCGGCATCTTCGTTCATAGCATAAGAATTGCCGGTATCAAAGGAAAAACTATCCACATACTGTGCGCGGTCATCACAGGTTTTGATCTGAATGTTGTACCGCGGCGCTGCTGTAACTGTAATCCCTGACGGTGTGATGGTTTTATATTCCTGATCCTGATGCGTTTCGCAGACAGCATTGCTTCCTGTCACCATTTCATCTTCCGGCACCTGACAGTAGTCCAGCCAGTAGGTAAAACGCGGCTGAACAATGGCACTGTTTTTCATGGCAAGCACCCGGATCACGATTGACAGTTCCTGATAGCTTTCACCGATTGCATTTTCGTTCTGCTCATTTGGCTCAAGCAGAAAACTTCCCCGCAGAATCTGACAGGGACTTCCCTGCCATTCGCCTTCTGCTGTCTCGTACTGTGCCTCTCTCTTAGCAGACAGCCATCCCATGGATTCTGTCTCAAACTGAATTTCTGAAGACGTTCCCGGGAGAACGAATTCAAAATGCAGGATACCTGTACGATAATGGGCACAAGGTGCATTATTCCGCATTTTCGTCTGGAACCATGTAGTGTAGCTTACAAGATCGAAGCTTCGTACTTTTGCATCCAGCGGCGTTGCATCGTTTCCTGCCTCTTCCGCTTCACTGTCTCTGTCCCACGGTGCAGTTCCGGTCCGAATGGATTCTCCCGTCGAACTCTGCGAATCGCTTACCATTCCTGCGGCCAAGATATAGGCATAATCGCCGTCCAGCCGTTCGTTGGAAACACTTCTCTGCACGGCAGCTGCTTCCGGCAGGCTCTGTACTTCCGGTTCTTCTTCTGAAATCAGCTGCTCTTCTGCGTTTTCCTTTGGCAGCATCGGTTCTTCCGTGTCCTGTCCGTTTTCTGCCTCTTCTTTCTCTCCTCCCGGGACAGTTTCCGCCTGCTCCTCTTCCTGCTCTGAAGCGGCATCCGAATCCGAGCTAGCTTCTGCTTTTTCTATCTCTTCTGTCTCTTCCATTTCTTCTGCTTTTGGAACTTCTTCACTCTGCTGTGTTTCCTGCTGCACATCTTCCGCTGCCGGAAGCTGCTGGTTTACCGCTGCAGGTACCTGAAGGATATTCATCCAGAAAAGCAGAAATGCCAGATACAGACCTATGATCCGTTTGGCCCGTTTCATCTTATACGCTCCTTTCCGTGATCTTTTTTACGAAAACGGATTTTAGCATCGGATGCCGGACTCGACAATAGGTACTTCGTATCTGGTATTTTTTCTTTCGTAACTTACATAAAACATTATTTTCACAGTGCAGTCACTGAAATCTTATTTCTTGACAAAATCAAAATTCTATACTATGGTCAAATCAACCGGTAGCAGCTACCGACACGATTCTTTTCCATTACTTTTATCTGTATCCATTTATTTGGGAGGTGTACCGCATGTATTCGATGAAAGAAGCCTGCGTTCAGACAGGCATGTCCTATGAAACTCTGAAATTTTACTGCAAAGAGGGTCTCGTTCCAAATGTGAAACGCGACAGCCACAACTACCGCGTTTTCGACGACCGCGACATCAAGTGGATCCAGAGCCTTAGCTGCCTGAAACGCTGCGGAATGACGCTGGCAGAGATGAAAGAATATCTCGCCTACTGCCTCGAAGGCCCATCCTCCATTCCGGAGCGGAAGGAAATCCTCGCCGTGAAAAAAGAGGCGCTGCTCGCATCTATGGCCGAGCTGCAGAAAGCGATCGACTACATCGACTGGAAACAGAATTTCTACGATGATGTCCTGTCCGGAAAAATCGAATATCACAGCAATCTGATTTCGGATGAAGAGATTGCGAAGAAGGAACAATAGTCCTTTCATTTCATGTTTCAAAAAAGTGCAGCCAGCAGAATTTTCTTTCCTGCTGGCTGCGTCTGCTATAGTTTACCAGTGAATTTTCAGTGCCGCGATTTTTTCATCTATAGCAATCCCCGAAAATAATGCAAAAAAGGCAGTGCTGCAGAGCGCGAATTGCAAGGAACAGATTTGAAGGCGTACCGGGGTACGACGAAAATCTGTGACGCAGTAATTCACGCTCTGCGGTGCTGAATTTTTTGCATTATTTTCGGGGATTGCTATAGCTGCTTCATCTCTTCTGCACTCAGAACCAGATCTCCCGCTGCTCCGTTTTCGCGGATTCGTTCCAGTTTTCTGGATCCCGGGATCGGTACGACGTGCATTTCCTTGCACATCATCCATGCAAGGGCGATCTGTGCGTTGGTGGCGTGTTTCTCTGCGGCCATCTCCGCGATTACGTCCAGCAGGGGCTGGAAACTTGCAAGGCCTTCCTGTGTAAACTGGTTCATCCGGCTGCGGAAATCATCTTTGTCATATTTCGAATCCTTGTTGTACGCGCCGGACAGCAGTCCTTTTGACAGCGGGCAGGCGGATACATAGGTGATACCAAGTTCCTGCAGTACCGGGAACAGTTTTTCGTCGTCAGTCACGGTCATGCTGTACATGTTCTGTACGGCACTTAACGGGCAGACCGCATATGCTTTCCGGATTTCTTCTTCCCCGACCATCGACATCCCCCAGGTGCGGATTTTTCCTTCTTTTATCAGTTCGGACATCACGCCCGCTACTTCCTCAATCGGAACGGACGGATCCACGCGATGCTGGTAATACAGGTCGATGTAGTCCGTCTGAAGCTTCCGCAGACTGCTCTCCACCGATTCGCGGATCGTCGCCGGATTCGAGTCTCTTCCAAGACCCGCCGTTGTAAACTCTACGCCGAATTTTGTTGCCAGCACAACCTTGTCACGGATTCCCTTCAGCGCCTCGCCGACCACGATCTCATTGCAGGCAAGCGAGCCATCCGGGTAGACGCCGTTGTAGCACTGTGCTGTGTCGATCAGCGTATATCCCATATCAACCGCCTCTCGAATCAGACGGATCGACTCCTTCTTGTCGATCGCCGCTCCTTCTGCATGCGTGAAGCCCATACATCCAAGACCCATTGCCGAAATTTCAATCTCACTTTTTCCAAGTTTCTGATAACGCATCTTTATCCCTCCTGTTTTTACTTTTCTTCTGCGATGCCATTACCGCTTTCCACATTTTTCTTGTTTTTATAGCAACACCAGAAAATAACGCAAAAAAGGTAGTGCTGAATTTTTTGCATTATTTTCCGGGATTGCTATAATGCTCTTCTCTTTACTCCAGCGTCTTCGCTACATCTTCCAGATACTTCCGAATCGTCAGATGCTGCGGGCAGAGTTTTTCACATTTGCCGCATTTGAGACATTCGGATGCCTTGCCGTGTGTCTCCGTAAGATTTCCATAATACATTCCAGAAGTAAGGCCTGCCAGTTGACCGCCGCGTTTCAGGTTATTGTAGATAGCAAAATAATCCGGAATTGCGATTTTTTTCGGGCAGGTATCCACGCAGTAGCGACAGGCCGTGCAGGGGATGATGGACAATGCCCGAATACTTTCTACCGCTTTATCCAGCGCCTTCTGTTCTGTTTCATTCAGCGGCTGGAAATCTTTCATATAGCTGATGTTATCCTCCATCTGTTCCTCATTGCTCATGCCGGATAATACCATCATAACATTAGCCGGAGATGCCGCAAAGCGAATGGCCCAGGAGGCGATGGAAAGATCCGGCCGTGCCTGTTGGAAAATCTCTCTTGCCTGGTCCGATACCTGAATCAGACTTCCGCCCTTGATCGGCTCCATGACAATGACTGGTTTTCCATGTTTCGTGGCAATCTCATAGCAAAGCCGCGCTTCAATCGCCGGATCCTCCCAGTCCAGATAATTCAGCTGAATCTGTACATATTCCATCTCTGGATGCGCATTTAAAATTTCCTCCAAAACCTCTGCCCGGTCATGAAACGATAATCCGATGTGCCGGATTTTTCCTTCTGCTTTTTTCTGCTGGATAAATTCGAAGGCATGCATCTTTTCCGCCTGAAGATAGGTCTGTTTGTTCAGGCCATGAAGCCAGTAATAGTCCACATAGTCCACACCCAGCCGTTCCAGCTGTCCCTCAAAAAACACCGGAATTTCTTCCTCTTTCCGGATCATAAACATAGACAGCTTGTCCGTAATCGTGTAGGCAGAGTGTGGATACTGTTTCGCAACTGCCTCCCGGAATGCAATTTCGCTGTGTCCGCCGTGATAAGGATATGCCGTGTCAAAATACGTGAAACCATTTTCCAGAAACTGGTCTGCCATCTTTTTTACTTTTTCAATATCCACGCTTGTGTGATCATCTGGATCCAGTAACGGCAGCCGCATCAGCCCAAAACCAAATTTTTTCATTTTTTGTCCGTCCTTTCTTTTCTGATGAGATACCTTCGAAAGTTTTCCATGACCGTATTCTGGCTTTCGAATGTGTCTTGTTTTTCTTTTGGATGGCTTTATTTTAACAGGCTGCTTCTTGTTTCGGAAGTTCAGATATGTTATCATAGTTTTAGGTTTTAACTTACTACAAAGGAGGGGCATATGTACAATCACCAGCTCGATACCTTTCTGAAAGTCGCGGAACTCGGCAGTTTCAACAAGGCGGCGGAAGCTCTGTTTATCTCTGCTCCTGCCATCATTCAGCAGATCAATCTTTTAGAAGAAAGCTGCGGCTTTAAACTGTTTACCCGCACCAATCACGGCGTCAGTCTCACACCGGCCGGGAAGTCGCTCTGTGAAGATACGAAAACGCTGATTCATTTTTCGGAGGAATCTCTGCGGAAAGCACGTTCTCTGGCGGAAGCTTCGGAAACCACCGTGCGTATTGGAACTTCGCTTTTATATAAGTGCAGGCTCCTTCCAGATCTCTGGGTAAAAGTCAATGAACAGCACCCGGAGCTGAAAATCGAAATCGTTCCGATGACGCAGTATCAGCAGCGCGGTACCACATTCGAAGAGCTCGGCAACAATTTCGATCTTTTCGAAGGCATTTACGGTTCCTCCGGCTGGACCGGTCTCTGTCAGTTTCTGGAACTCGACCGCACGCCGATCTGCTGTGCCGTTTCGAAAAATCACAGGCTCGCACACATCAAAAAACTCACCATGCAGGATCTGAATGGTGAGTATCTTGTAATGCCGATTGAGGGTGTTTCCAAAGAGCTCGATGCGTTTCGGAACCACATCCATCAGAAATATCCGACGATCCAGCTCGTCGATTTCAGACGGTATGACATCGACACCTTCACGCTCTGCGAGGTAAATTCCTACGTTTTGATCACACAGCCGGTTTACCAGGATATCCACACCAACCTGGTGACTATCCCGCTGAAAACGAAAAGCACACTTCCCTACGGGCTGATGTATGCCAACGAGCCGACGGCGGCGGCACAGAAATTTATCGATGCTGTGAAAGACATCGTTTCTGCTGTCTGAATCGTCCTCGACGAATGTCGCATCGGCGCGCAGGTTCATCGTCATTGGTTTTACGCAGTGCGGGCAGTATGGAATCAGGTTGGATGGAACTTCCCGCTTCGGTTTCACACCTTCTGGTAAAACCAGCGTTCCGTCTGACTGAATTTCGTACCCCTGCGCAAGAACCATCTTTCGAATCGTCTCTTCATTATCCTGTGTCTCCTGGCAGCACGGCTCGCTGCACTGGAAGAGGCCGTAATCGCCCTGCGTATAAATGGAAGGTTTTAATTCTCCGTGATCTGCTGCTCCACGGCACGATGCAATTCGGCGACGTATCGCAGAAAATTCTGACTTCCCAGCCCCGCCAGATGGAACAGAGCGGCCTTGTCAACCGCAAGGTTTACGCCGAGGTACCGCCTTTCCGGGTCTTCTCAACAGACTTTTTCTGCTTTATCTTCCTTTCAGCACAATCGTGCTCCAGCTTCCGATCGTTCCGTCATACGTTCCCTGCCATACCGTGTACCGCTTCGTTGGAAGTTTGACTTTTACGGCCTCCCGGTTAAAGTTCTGGACAAACACGTACCTGGTTCCGTCCTTCTGCTCGCGCATCGTGACTTCCACACCTTCCGGAACTTCTTCCACGATCCGCTCCACACCGGCCTCTTCTGCCAGTTTCCGGCAGACTTCATCGTACAGTCCCTGTTCAAAGTCCGCACAAACGGCATACGCTTTTCCCTTTCCGTACACATTCCGGGTCAGTGCCGGCATGCCGTCATAAAAATCCTTTCCGTATGTCATCACCACTTCCGCCGTCGATGGCTGTACCAGCTCGCAGAGATGACTGCAGCGGTATGCCCGTTCCAGATGCAGCGGATTTTCCGGTTCCGGAATTCCTTCGTTCCATTCGCCATCGTACAGTCCGTCAATCTCCATACTCCGGAATCCCATCACATCCATCAGGTCATGCGGTGTTCCGCCTAAGTAACAGAGATCCGTCTCATCCACAATGCCGGACCAGTAGGTCAGCAGGAAGATTCCGCCGTTCTCCACAAACGTCCGAACCTTTTCTGTCCATCCTTCCCGCAGCAGATACACCATCGGCGCCGCCACCACACGGTATCCGTCGAGGCTCCTCGTCTCGTCAATCACATCCACATTGATGCCCAGTTTCCGGAATGCCTGATATGGCTTTTCCACGGTTTCTTTATAAAAAACACCTGCATTCCGCGGACCCGCCGCATCTTCCACCGCCCAGCGGTTTTCGACATCATAAATCACGGCTGCTTCCGCCGGGTTCTGCGAACCGTTCACTTCCTGCAGCTGCTCCAAAGCTACGCCGACTTTTGTCACTTCACAGAATACCCTGGTATCCGATCCGCCATAATGGTCGATCACCGCTCCATGAAATTTTTCGGATGCACCGCGGCTCTGCCTCATCTGGAAATACAGCACACTGTCCGATCCATGCGCAACCGCCTGCAGTGACGCGGCCTGCAGCATGCCCGGTTTTTTCAGCTTGCTGACGGACTGCCAGTTCGTTGCGGAAGGACAGCTCTCCATCAGATAAAACGGCTTTTTCTGAATGCTCCGCATAATGTCATGCTGCATACCTGTATCCATCGCTGTTACCGTCTCCGCCTCTTTATGCCAGGTCGGATAATTGTCCCAGGATACAAAGTCAATCACATCGGCAAACTTGTAGTAGTTCAGTCCGGTAAAGTTATACATCATATTGATGGTAGACGGCTGTTCTGCCCCGGCGTCCCGCAGCGCTTTGATTTCCCATTTTACAAAATCCGCGGTCTGATCCGTCACAAACCGTTTCCAGTCCAGATTCAGTCCATGCAGCGAAGAATCTCCTTTCGGAGACGGGCTCTCCACCTGGTCAAAACTCTGGTAAGTATGACTCCAGAACCCGGTATTCCAGGCACGGTTCAGCCGTTCCAGTGTGCCGTATTTTTTCTTCACCCAGCCGCGGAATGCCTCCTGGCACAGCGGGCAGTGGCACTCTCCGCCGTATTCATTCGAAATATGCCATGCAATCACGCCAGGGTGGTCTTTGAACATTTCCGCCAGTTTCGTATTGATGATTCTTGTTTTTTCCCGGTAAACCGGTGAGGTATAGCAGTGATTGTGGCGCTCTCCGTACAGATTCCGTTCTCTCGCTGCATTGACACGGAGCACCTCCGGGTATTTTTCCGCCATCCAGCGCGGTCTTGCCGCCGTCGGCGTGGAAAGTATGACCACAATTCCGTTTTCGTACAGGCGGTCAATCACCTCTTTTAACCATTCCAGACGGAAAACTCCTTCCTCCGGCTCTAAAAATGCCCAGGAAAACATGCCAAGCGAAACCTCGTTGATTCTGGCTTTCTTGAAATACGCCAGATCCTGTTCCAGAATCTCCGGGTAATCCAGCCACTGTTCCGGGTTATAATCGCCCCCATGCAGGAGCTTTCCAAAATTTACCTCTTTACCACGCATCTGTTCTGTCTCCTTTATTTCACGAACAGCCCATCCTTCCTCCGCGCAGAATGAGCTGTTCTACAAAATTTTCTGCCTTTGCTGTCTGTTTCTGATCCAGAAATTCAAAAATCAGTCCGCCTGTTCTGCTTTTCGGCTTTCTGGAACATCTTACATCAGATTCCCTTAAACGTAAAGGTAAACTCCAGTTTTTTATCAATCGGAATCAGGTACTCCGGATGGGTCTGTGCACCCCAGCTGTCGTCTCCGCCAACACCCATCTGCTGTTTTGTCACGCGCACAACGGTGTAATGTACCTGCGGCAGTTCATACGGATGCATCGCATTTTCCAGCTCGTGCGGTGTGTACGGCAGTGCGGAAAATTCCATCTTGTCGCCGCTGAACATCATACCGCGGCCCTTGCGGTTCGTCACGGTTGCCCAGCGTACACCAACCTTGTTGCCGCACTCCTGCGGAACGAGATATTTCGCCATATTGTCTTCGACTTTATTCTTATAAACGCCAAGCTTTGCTCCGGCGCAGCGGTCCACATACGTCTCCTCCGGTCCCATACCGTACCAGGTTACATGGTCGTAATCGGCATCCAGTTTGAACATCACGCCGAATTCCGGCATATCGCCGAGCTCTTTCATCGGATCATACGTCAGCGTCGTCTGAATGCTTCCATCGCCGAAGACACGGTAGGTCAGACGGCACTCGCTCGCCGGTGTGGTCGGCATTACATAGCGGTAGCTGACTTCTGCGCAGTCCTCGTGTACTTCGATTTCCGGCGCATACAGTCCCGGATAATGGCTGCCGTTCGGATATTTGTGGGACAGATACATCGAAGCAATCTTCCACTGGCTGTAACGCATCGGCATCAGGCTTCCGCAGTCATTGTCGATCGGCGCACGCCAGAAGTTCGGTTTCGGAATCATTTTGATCATCTCAACGCCGCCGTAACGGTACGATACGAGTCCGCCGTTCAGATCGGAGAACATCACATCGAAATTCTCGCCGCGCACACCAAAATCATGGTTGGAACGGATCACTTCAAATTTCGCCGGTTTTTTTGCTTTCGCCGGTGCTTCCACTTCATAAACACCCTGTCCGAATGCAACTTCATGGCCGCGCCTGCCCCATACGGTGTCTTCTTTCAGACGGAAGGAAACGGTCACCGCATACTCGCCCGGAAGGGTCTGTACGGCAATCGGAAGCTCCACTGTTTTTTCGGAAAGCGGTTCCACGGAAACTTCCATCGGCACTTCTTTCAGTTTCTTTCCTTCTTTTTCGAGAATTACCACGCAGTCAAACGCATCGGTATTCACAAACAGGTTCTTATTTTTTACAACTGCTTTATCTTTCTGTACATCCACAGCAATGTTCTGATAGCAGAATTTTACTTCCTGCATCTTCGGGGAAGCATCGCGCTCGCCGCCGTATACAATACCATTTCCGCTGAAATTGTAATCGCATGGATGATCATCAAAGTCTCCGCCGTACGCCTGAAACTCTTTTCCGTAGCGATCTTTCTTGTAGATCGACTGGTCAATATAATCCCAGATAAAGCCGCCCTGGAACAGCGGTTCTTCCTCGGCAAGATCCATATATTTCTTCATGGCACCGCAGGAATTTCCCATTGCATGGGCATACTCGCAGCAGACATACGGTTTTCTTCTGTCTTTCGATAAAAATTCCCGGATCTCATTGACGGTCGTGTACATCCGGCTTTCCATATCGCTGGTATCGTTGTATCTGCGGTCGTCATTAACTCCTTCATAATGAACGAGACGGGTCGGGTCCATCTTCCGGTACAGCTGGGACATCTCGAAAATAACTTTTCCGCCAAACGATTCATTTCCACAGGACCAGATCAGAATCGCCGGATGGTTTTTGTCTCTCTGATACATCGAATTCACACGGTCGAGCATGCAGTCCATCCACTCCGGGCGGTCGCATGGTACAACACCGGAGAAATCTCCGCTTCGTACCGCATCCGTATCTCTCGTTCCATGGGACTCCATGTTGCACTCCGCGATCATGTAAAGACCGTATTCATCGCACAGATCATAAATGCCGACCGCATCCGGGTAATGGCAGGTACGGATTGCATTGATGTTGTTCTGTTTCATCGTTGTCAGGTCTTTGATCAGCTCTTCTCTCGAAACGACACGGCCGGATACGGAGCTGAACTCGTGGCGGTTAACGCCTTTAAAGACAACCCGCTTTCCATTCAGCATCATGATGTGGTCTTTCATCTCAAAGCGGCGGAATCCGACTCTCTGCGGAATCAGTTCCTGCACCGTTCCATCCTCTGCGGTGACTTCCAGCAGAAGATCATACAGCACCGGTGTCTCTGCGGACCACAGTTCCGGGTGATCGACTTTCAGAACAAACTGTGTTTCCCCATCCAGCACACCTTCGGTGCTCTGCAGTACCGTTCCGTCTTTTGACAGGGTAATTTTTACGTTTCCTGTTCCGATCGTTTTCGTATCAATGACCAGATCTGCCTTCGTAAACGTATCATCCAGCAGCGTCTGTACTTTCAGATCCGAAACGTGAACCTCCGGAATCGTGTACAGATACACATCACGGTAAATACCGGAGAAACGGAAGAAATCCTGATCCTCGCACCAGCTTCCGCTCGTCCATTTGAAAACCTGTGCTGCCAGTTTATTTTCGCCCTCTTTCAGATACGGGGTCAGTTCAAACTCGGACGGAGTAAACGTATCCTCGCTGTAGCCAAGGAAGGTTCCGTTCAGCCATACGGCAATACCGCTCTCTGCTCCCTGGAAGGAAACAAAAAGCCGTTTTCCTTTCATCTGATCCGGCACTTCAAAATATTTCACATAGGAAGCGGTCGGGTTGAACCGCTCCGGAATCTCGCCCGGCTGGATTTCTTCTCTTCCTTCCCACGGATACTGCACATTGGCATACTGCGGTGCGTCGTATCCTTCCATCTGGATATGCGCCGGCACGCGGATATCATCCCATTTTGTGCAGTCATACTCCGGTGTCTCAAATCCCGGAATCGTGCTCTCGTAGTTCTTTGCGTAGTGGAATTTCCACAGTCCGTTCAGACTGTGACGGAAGTTTTCCACATGCTGCTCCATTTCTTCCACCGATCCATAATATCTGTGGTCGGAATGCGCCGGCACCCGGTTTTCTCCATAATACGTTGGGTCCTTCACTTTTTCATACTGAAATACACTCATTTTTATTTTCCTCCTTCTGGAATTTTGTTCTTTTTGATCTTTTGAAAAAAAGGTGGATATTCATCCAAATATCCACCTTTTCTGTTCGATTCTTTTTCTTATTTTACGGCACCTGTGATACCTTCTGTGAAGCTCTTCTGGAAGCAGAAGAAAATGATTGCTGTCGGGATCGTACAGATGAATACGCCGAGCATCAGCACGCCATAATCTACAGTGTAGCCGCCGAGCAGGTTCGCTACCAGCATCGGCATGGTGATGGATTCATTGTTCTGTAAGATAACCTTTGGCCACAGGTAGTTATTCCATGCATTCATAAAGGTGATGATTGTTGCTGCCGCATACGTCGATTTCATGGTCGGCATATACATGCGGAAGAAAATTCCTGTCTCGCTTAAGCCATCGAGTCTTGCCGCTTCGATAATATCGTGTGGGAAAGAACGGGAAGCCTGACGGAACATCATGATCATGAACGGTGTTGAAATCGAAGGAAGCATGAAAGCTGCCATCGTGTTGACCATTTTCAGCTGAGAAAACATACGGAACATTGGGATCATGATTGCTGCGAACGGGATCATCATCGCAGTCAGAAGTACGGTGAAGACCGCATCTTTTGCTTTATCATGATAGATCTCAAATCCATAACCGGCGATCGAGCAGACCAGAAGACAGAGAATGGTCAGAATCGTCGCATTGCGGAAGGAGTTCCAAAGTGCAAGACGCAGGTTCTGCTGCGCGATCAGCGCTTTAAAGTTTTCAACCAGATACGTACCCGGAATCAATTTTCCGGCAATGACATCAATACTTCTGTTTGTAGACGCGCAGAACATATAGTACAGCGGAAATACAGAAAGGATGGATGCTACCGTTAAAATCAGATACATGAAGAATTTCTTTGTTTTTCCCATTATCGCTCGTCACCTACTTTCATCTGAATCAGGGCCAGAATAGCAACCATAATTAGGATCAGGATGGACATTGCTGCCGCATAACCAAAGTTTGGACTCTGTACAAAGGACATGTTGTAAATATAGTGAGACATGGTCATGGTCGATTTTCCAGGACCTCCATTTGTCAGGTTCAGGGACTCATCGAACAGCTGCAGCGTACCATTCGTAGAAGTAATCGTGGTCAGCAGGATCATCGGCTTTAACAGCGGAATGGTGATCTTGAAGAAGGTCTGCAGCGGGCTTGCGCCGTCAATTTTTGCTGCTTCGTAGATCGAATATTCAATGTTCTGCATACCGGAGAGGTAGAATACCATATTGTATCCCGTCCATCTCCAGATCAATGCGATGATGATAACGGCACGGGCTGTCCAGGCATTGGAGAACCACATGATCGGATGCATGCCAAGTCCGCGCAGAACGGTGTTGATAAAACCATCGTTTGCAAACAGGGAACGGAAAATCATTGCGTAAGAGACCAGCGATGTTGCGCACGGCAGGAAAATGCAGGTACGGAACAGTCCCTTGAAACGCAGATCTTTGTTGTTCAGCATCGATGCAAACATCAGACCGAGAATCAGCATGATCGGCACCTGAATAATCAGGTAGAGGAAGGTGTTGCTTAAGGTCTGTTTAAAGGTCGGGTCTTTTAAAATACGCGCATAGTTTGCAAATCCGTTGAATTTCAGGTTAATGCCCATACCGGTCTGCAAAGACAGGATAAATGCCTGAATCATCGGATAAAAGCTCATCCATGCGATCAGAATCGTTGCCGGAAGCAGAAAAACCCATCCGGTAAGATTCTGTTTTCTTTCCAAGTTCATTCCTTTTTTCTTCTGGCTGCTCATGGAATCTTCCTTTCTTTTTTCGCTGCGAGGTACGCTTGAAAAAATCTTTTTGCAGACAACATTGCATGTTCTCCTGCAGAAATCATTTTTCAAGCCCACCCCGATGCAGATACAGAACGGGCCTGCTTCTGTCTGTCTAGAAGCAGACCCGTTTCTTATCGTCCTAATTTTTTACAATATGAGAAATCTTAGTTACCCATGTTGAACTCTACGGTTTCCTGTGCAGTCTGGAGTTCGCTGTCCATATCTGCTCCTGTCTGGATGATATTGGAAAGTGCGGTTCCGACAGCATCGCGTGCATCGTAGTAGAATGCTCCAGTGATGTTGGATGGAGTCTTGGTTGCGAAATCAACGATTTTTGCATAAACCGGATCATCGCTGAAGAATGCAACTGGCTGTGCATATGCTTCGGAATCTCCTGCCGGTGCCCAGGTTGCCAGAGCGCCTTTTGCGATGATGTCATCGTAAAGAGCTGTGCTGCCTGCGAAGGTAGATTTCATAAAGTCAATGGCAAGATCAGTTTTCTTGCAGTTGGAAGAAATTGCCCAGGAAGAACCACCGTTGTTGGAGTAGTTGGTTGCTCCATCGATGCCGTCCAGTTTTGGCATATTGGTGAGCGCCCATTTACCGGACTGATCTTCGTTTGCTGTGATGGAAGCCATAATCCAGCATCCGTTGATAACGCCTGCTGTGGTTCCGTTGTTGATGGATGCAATGTACTGATCCCAGTCAGTAACCTCTACAAGAGTACCGTCTGCAACCATCTGGCTGTAGATCTCAAGGATCGGTTTCAGTGCTTTGTTGTCTACGATGTTGACAGATCCATCTTCATTGAAGAGGGACTCACCGCAGGACTGCAGCATTTCCATAACAAGGTCCGGAGATCCAGCCTGAGATGTCAGGATTGGCTGGCCTGTTTTCTCTTTGACAACTTTTGCTTTTTCCATAAAGTCATTCCAGGTAATGTCTGTGAAATCATCTACGGTAAAGCCTGCCTCTTCCAGCATATCGGTACGCAGGCACTCGATCACAGCGCCATTGTCAAACGGAATTCCGTAGTTCTTTCCATCCAGTGTAGAGTAAGCAACTTTTGCGGATGAGAATTCACCAAAGTCGATACCGGAATCGGTCAGATCTGTGAAAATGTCCGGGTAGTTGGTTGCATATTTCTGGAAGGAGTTGTCCTGCATCAGGAAGATATCCGGCAGAGTACTTAAGTCTCCTGCAGAAACTGCTGTGGTCAGGCGGGTTTCAATGTCATCGGACTGTACTTCGCTGACTTCTACTTTAAAGCCTTCGTGATCCTGTGCGTAAATCTCAGCTGCTTTCTTGATCGCATAAACGTTGAAGTTCGGGTCCCAGGTCCATACGGTTAAGGTGTTGTCATCATCAGAGCCGCCCTCTACTACGTCGCTGCTCTCTGATTTTGCAGTGGTTTCACTTGCTGCTGATGCATCGTTTCCGCCGTTGCTGGAACTTGTTGTAGTTCCTCCGCTGGAACCGCATGCTGCCAGTCCAAGTACCATTGCTGATGCCATTACGATTGATACAATTTTTCTTTTCATATTGCACATCCTCCTTAAGATGTTATTTTACAACCTGACTTTTTCACATATATCGCTTAAAAGTCTTTTGGTTGTTTTGTACATTTTTTAGGTTTTTATCCCCTCAACATGTACAAATTATAACAACATTCTTTCGTCGGTTGTGCGCATATTCGACTCTATCCTATGCATTTTCAACTATCTATAGATATTTTCGCTTTGTTTCACCATCCTTCCTGTGTTTTTATGTCAAATTTCAACAAATTCTGCTCGTAATGTTCCGGTGCCCTCCGCCATTGCTGGGGCGAAACGCCGAGAATCTTTCGAAAATTACGATTAAAAGTGGATATTGTTGTGAATCCGCAGTGCAGTGCAATGTCACTTACGGAGGCATTTGTCTTTCTCAGCTCTTTGCACGCTGCCCGGATCCGAACCCAGTTGATATATTCCACCGGCGGCATCCGCATGGATTCCTGAAAAATACGGCGCAGATGTGTCTCACTGATGTGGCACACATCCGCAAGTTCTTCAATCCGGATGCTCTCGTGGAAATTTTTCCTGATATAATTGAGCGCAGGAAGAATCAGGGCAATGCTGGCATCATCCAGAATGGCATTCTTTTCCTGCGTCTCATCTTTTTCATTCCATCTCGCAATCTGCATCAGAAGCGCCCGCGTCAGCCCCTTTACTTCTTCCAGATAAAATTCCTCTTTTTCATCCATGCATTTAATAATCAGTTTGATCAGCTCCGCCACCTCAGGTCTGTCCTCATTTTTCGAGTAATGAGCCCTCTGGTTGATGCGGGAAATCAGCTTCTGTGCCATACGCGAATTATCCTTATACAGTTTTGTGATAAAACCTTCCACATCAATAAACAGCCATGCCCAGGAGCACAGGCTGTTTTCCTTCGAATTCGTGGTATGCGGAAAATTCTTTGGTACTACCGTAAATGCCCCCCCCGTCGTACGGTATTTCTTTTTCTTCCAGAACGATCGTTCCCTCTCCGTAATAGCAGAAACCAATTTCCATCAGATTATGAAAATGCAGATAATCGATCTGATACCCGTAATTCTGTACCCATTTTTCGCCCTGAAGTGCCAGCACCGGGCTTTTTTCCGGCACCTCGTAATAGCGGAACTCCATTCTGGGCTTTTTCTTTCTGCTCATATCCGTACCTGCTTATTCTGCTTTTTTCTGAATCATCGCCAGAAACACGAGCGGTTCTTCCCCTGCGCAGGAAATCGCATGGCCGCTGCCGTCCTCGCAGAACGTCGTC
>OQVT01000766.1_pt1 | contig 19090 bp, 14 predicted proteins | sample 1691561 | NCBI WGS metagenome assembly OQVT01 (sample SAMN03418260, study PRJEB22391) | human gut metagenome | biome: human-gut; feature: organic feature; material: feces | host: Homo sapiens | place: Tanzania | collected 2013-01 | reverse complement strand
CGGCCTCGTCCCGTGATTTTGATAAGCGGCTGAGCGTTCTCACGAAGGAGCAGGGAAAGATCACCGTCTGGGCGTCGGGCGCGAAGAAGCCGGGCTCCCCTCTCATGGCGGCGACGCGGAACTTCGTCTTCGGTACGTTCAGTGTGACGAAGGGAAAGGCCGGGTATAATCTCCGCTCGGTGAAGGTGAACGAGTACTTCGAGGACATCGCCCTCGATCTCGTCCATGCCTGCTACGGCTCGTATCTGCTGGAGCTGGCAGAGCTCGTCGCCCAGGAGAATCTTCCAGCGGAGGAGCTGGTGAATCTCATCTATCTTTCGCTCCGTGCGATTCTGAAGGAGAGTATCCCGAACGAACTGGTGCGGCGCATCTACGAGCTCCGGGTGCTCCTTTTAAATGGAGAGTACACAGAGCTTCCGCCACTGGAGGCCTCCGATGCCTGCTGCTATGCCTGGCAGTATGTACTGGAGTCGCCGCTCACGAAGCTTTACACCTTCACACTGACCCCGGGCGTGCTCATCGAGTTCTCGCAGAACGTCGATCTCGTGCTCCGCGATGCACTGCCGTACCACTTCCGCTCGCTTGATATACTGAAAGCGCTGTAACAAGGCGTCTGTTTGTATGGGCGCAAAAACAGGCGGGGGCTGGATTTTTCGGCGCGCGCGATGTATAGTTTGAAAAAGCGCCCATCGGCGCAGTACTGATTAACTTTATTCTTGGTCGCACTCCGGCGACAGAAAGAGGAAAACATGCCAAAGAATTACACCATGGACACCATCGTTTCTCTTGCGAAGTCAAGAGGTTTTGTTTACCCGGGTTCCGAGATCTACGGTGGTCTCGCAAACACCTGGGACTACGGCAATCTCGGCGTTGAGTTAAAGAACAACGTAAAGAGAGCCTGGTGGAAGAAGTTTATCCAGGAGTCCAAATATAATGTCGGTATCGACTGTGCGATCCTGATGAACCCGCAGACCTGGGTTGCATCCGGACATCTCGCATCCTTCTCCGATCCGCTGATGGACTGTAAGGAGTGCCACGAGCGTTTCCGTGCAGATAAGCTGATCGAGGATTTCGCAGAGGCAAACGGCATCGATATCGGTGGTTCCGCAGATGCGATGTCGAAGGAAGAGATGGAAGCCTTCATCGAGGAGCATCAGGTTCCATGTCCTACCTGCGGCAAGCATAACTTCACCGGTATCCGTCAGTTCAACCTCATGTTCAAGACCTTCCAGGGTGTAACCGAGGATGCGAAGAACGCGGTTTATCTCCGTCCGGAGACCGCACAGGGTATCTTCGTGAACTTCAAGAACGTACAGCGTTCCTCCCGTAAGAAGCTTCCGTTCGGTATCGGTCAGATCGGTAAGTCCTTCCGTAACGAGATCACACCGGGTAATTTTACCTTCCGTACGAGAGAGTTTGAGCAGATGGAGCTTGAGTTCTTCTGTAAGCCGGATACGGACCTGGAGTGGTTTGCATACTGGAAGCAGTTCTGCCTTGACTGGCTGCTTCAGCTGGGGATCCCGAAGGATATGCTCCGTGCCAGAGATCACTCTCCGGAGGAGCTCTGCTTCTATTCGAAGGCAACCACGGATATCGAGTTTACCTTCCCGTTTGGCTGGGGCGAGCTCTGGGGTATCGCGGACAGAACCGATTACGATCTCGGACAGCATGAGAAGACCTCCGGTCAGGATATGACCTACTTCGATGAGGAGACCAATACACATTACATCCCGTATGTTGTTGAGCCATCCCTCGGTGCAGATCGTGTAACCCTTGCTTTCCTCTGCGCAGCATATGATGTGGAGGAGCTTGAGGGTGGTGATGAGCGTACCGTTCTTCGTTTCCATCCGGCCATCGCACCGGTCAAGGTAGGTATCCTTCCGCTTTCGAAGAAGCTGGCAGAGCCGGCACAGGCCATCCATGATGAGCTTGCGAAGTACTGGAACGTCGAGTACGACGACCGTGGAAACATCGGTAAGCGCTACAGAAGACAGGATGAGATCGGTACGCCGTACTGCGTAACCTATGATTTCGATTCTGAGAACGATCACTGCGTTACTATCCGTGAGCGTGATTCCATGGCGCAGGAGCGTATTCCGATCGATCAGCTGAAGAGCTACTTCGAGGAGAAGCTCGCATTCTAAGTCTGCATATAGAATAGAGTTTGATAAAAGGCCCATCCCGTTCGGGATGGGCCTTTTCGTGAATTCACAAATTCGTAACATATGGAAATTATAATAAAATAATGTAGAATTGAAGAAGATGAAGACAGGAGAGACTGGTTATGAAACATATAGGACTGATGGGGCGCGTGGGCGTCAGCTTTTTCATCAGTACGGTTCTTCCGCTGGCGCTGATGTTTCTGATGTTCCGCGGCTACATCACGATGAGCACGAATATGGCGATTCTGATTCTGGCGGGTCTTTTTCTGATCTGCTGGATCTATATGGGCATCGTGCGTCCGGTCGATGAGCTGAAGGCGGCGGCGAAGCGTATCGAGTCCGGAGATCTGGACTTCACGCTGGAGGCGGAGACGAATGATGAGTTCGGTGAGCTGATGCAGGCCTTCGATGAGATGCGGATTCGTCTCAAGGAAACCCAGGAGGAGAAGATACGAAACGATACGGCCAACCGTGAGCTGGTCACCAACATTGCCCATGACCTGAAGACGCCGCTGACGGCGATCAAGGGCTACAGCGAGGGTCTGCTCGATGGGGTCGCCAGCAGTCCGGAGATGCAGCGGAAGTATATTCGGACCATCAACAACAAGGCGGCGGAGATGGATCGCCTGATCGACGAGCTGCGCTACTATGTGAAGGTCGAGTCGGATAAGATTCCGTATGATTTTCAGCATATCTGTGTGAAGGATTATTTCCAGGACTGTGCGGAGGCGATCGGGCTCGATATGGATTCGCAGGGGATCCGATTCAGCTACAGTAATACGATTGCCCCGGAGGTGGAGATGATCGCGGATCCGGAGCAGCTCCGGAAGGTGATCAGTAACATCATTTCGAATTCCGTGAAGTATATGGATAAGGAAGAAAAGGAGATCGCGCTGCGTCTGGAGGATGCCGGTGATTTCATCCAGGTGAATATCCGGGATAACGGAAAGGGCATCTCCCGCTCGGATCTGCCGTATATTTTTCAGCGTTTCTTCCGGGCGGACAGCTCGCGCAATTCGATGAAGGGTGGATCCGGGATCGGCCTTTCCATCGTAAAGAAGATCGTAGAGGACAGTGGCGGACGGATCTGGGCGAGCTCGAAGGAGGGCGAGGAAACCACGATTCATTTTGTTTTACGTAAATACATCAAGAGTCCGAAGGAGGTGTAAACCATGGATGAGGATAAGAAGAACATACTGATTATAGAGGATGAGCAGTCGATTGCGGAGCTGGAGAGGGATTACCTGGAGATTTCCGGATTTTCCGTCGATATCGCATCGGACGGTGATACCGGTCTTCAGAAGGCGCTGGAGGGTGACTATGCACTGATCATTCTGGATCTGATGCTTCCGGGAAAGGATGGCTTCCAGGTCTGCAAGGAGGTCCGGGAGGTGAAGGATATACCGATTATCATCGTTTCAGCGCGGAAGGATGACATCGATAAGATCCGTGGACTGGGACTCGGTGCGGATGACTATGTGACGAAGCCGTTTTCTGCGTCGGAGATGGTAGCACGTGTGAAGGCGCACATGGCGCGGTACGCGCGTCTCGTCGGCGGCACCCGCGAGGAGAGCGGAATCCTGGAGATTCATGGACTGAAGATCGATCCGGATGCCCGACGGGTATTCGTGAACGGAGAGGAGCGTACCTTTACGACGAAGGAGTTCGATCTTCTCTATTTCCTTGCCTCACATCCGAATCATGTATACACGAAGGCGGAGCTCTTCAAGGAGATCTGGAAGATGGATTCCGTCGGTGACATCGCGACCGTCACGGTGCATATCAAGAAGATCCGCGAGAAGATCGAGATGGATTCCGCGAAGCCGCAGTATATCGAAACGATCTGGGGGGTCGGGTACCGCTTTAAGGTCTGAGGCCGCTGAACTGTCAGAATTTATAAATACTGGTCCGGCGGAACAGTGAGGATATGTCAGCGTCTGAAGTCAGCGAAAAAGCTGGAACAGATTAACTGGTTTACTGAAATACGACGCTGTATGCAGGCGAAAACCGTTACGAAAAAGCCTTTGAAATTCTTTGATTTACCATGGAATTTCTTGGGCTTTTTTGTGTGAAAAAAATAATTCAGAATGTAAACGTTTACATTTTCTGTTCAGACTTTACTAACAATTTTTCCTAAAGTATAATTCCAATAGTGATTTTTCCTCGACATGGGTTAAATCTTATGAGTCGTTTTGTAGAGATCGCCGTCCATGTGTACGGCCTTTTTTTACGAGATGCACTCATCAACATACATAGGATTAGGAGGATAAGCGATGGCTAAGAAATGGGTTTACTTGTTCACGGAGGGTAACGCAGATATGCGTGAGCTTCTGGGTGGTAAGGGTGCAAACCTTGCAGAGATGACGAACATTGGTCTCCCGGTTCCACAGGGTTTCACCATCACGACAGAGGCCTGCACACAGTACTACGAGGACGGTCGTGAGATCAATGCGGAGATCATGGGTCAGATCGACGAGCATATCGGAAAGATGGAGGAGATTACCGGTAAGAAGTTCGGTGATCACGAGAATCCGCTTCTGGTATCTGTACGTTCCGGTGCACGTGCTTCCATGCCGGGTATGATGGACACCATTCTGAACCTTGGTCTGAACGAGGACGTTGTAAAGGTTCTTTCTGAGAAGTCCGGTAATCCACGTTGGGCCTGGGATTCCTACAGAAGATTCATTCAGATGTACTCAGATGTCGTTATGGAAGTTTCCAAGAGCGAGTTTGAGAAGCTGATCGATAAGAAGAAGGAAGAGAAGGGCGTAAAGCTTGATGTTGAGCTGAGCGCAGAGGATCTTCATGATCTTGCAGAGCAGTTCAAGGCGAAGTATAAGGAAGCACTCGGTGAGGACTTCCCGGCAGATCCGAAGGAGCAGCTCTATGGCGCAATCAAGGCCGTATTCCGTTCATGGGACAACCCACGTGCAAACGTTTATCGTCGTGACAACGATATCCCTTATTCCTGGGGTACTGCTGTAAACGTACAGTCCATGGCATTCGGTAACATGGGTGATGACTGTGGTACCGGTGTAGCCTTCACGAGAGATCCGGCAACTGGTTCAAAGGGCCTCTTCGGTGAGTTCCTTACAAACGCACAGGGCGAGGATGTTGTAGCAGGTGTTCGTACGCCGATGCACATTCAGGAGATGGAGCAGAAGTTCCCGGAGGCATTCGCAGAGTTTACAAAGGTCTGTGAGACCCTCGAGAAGCATTATAGAGATATGCAGGATATGGAGTTCACCGTTGAGCACGGTAAGCTTTACATGCTGCAGACCAGAAATGGTAAGAGAACCGCACAGGCTGCGCTGAAGATCGCCTGCGACCTCGTAGATGAGGGTATGAGAAGCGAGAAGGAAGCCGTTGCGATGATCGATCCACGTAACCTCGATACACTTCTTCACCCGCAGTTCGATAAGGATGCCCTGAAGGCAGCGGTTCCGATGGGTAAGGGCCTCGGTGCTTCTCCGGGAGCTGCATGTGGTAAGGTCGTCTTCACTGCAGAGGATGCAGAGCAGTGGAACGCACGTGGCGAGAAGGTGATTCTCGTTCGTCTCGAGACTTCCCCAGAGGATATCACGGGTATGAAGTCTTCCGAGGGTATCCTGACTGTTCGTGGTGGTATGACCAGCCATGCAGCCGTTGTTGCCCGTGGTATGGGTGAGTGCTGCGTATCCGGCTGCGGTGATATCGTGATGGATGAGGAGAACAAGCAGTTCCACCTCGGCGGAAAGACCATCAAGGAGGGTGATTTCATCTCCATCGATGGTACCACCGGTAACATCTACGAGGGTAAGATTGCTACAGTAGATGCTCAGATTTCCGGCGACTTCGGTCGTATCATGGGCTGGGCTGACAAGTATAGAAAGCTCGGCGTAAGAACCAACGCGGATACACCGCACGATGCTGCAAAGGCACGTGAGCTCGGTGCAGAGGGTATCGGTCTCTGCCGTACAGAGCACATGTTCTTCGATCCGGAGAGAATCGAAGCATTCCGTGAGATGATCTGCTCGGATACCGTTGAGGAGCGTGAGAAGGCACTCGAGAAGATCGAGCCGTATCAGCAGGATGACTTCAGACAGCTCTTCGAGTCCATGGAAGGCAACCCTGTTACCATTCGTTTCCTGGATCCGCCTCTTCACGAGTTCGTACCGAACACCGAGGCAGAGATCAAGGCACTTGCAGATAAGATGGGCAAGACCGTTGAGCAGATCAAGGCGATCATTACCGGTCTCCACGAGTTCAACCCGATGATGGGTCACAGAGGATGCCGTCTGACCGTAACCTATCCTGAGATCGCAGTTATGCAGACACAGGCCATCATCCGTGCAGCCATCGAGGTAAAGAAGGCACATGCTGACTGGAACCTCGTTCCGGAGATCATGATTCCGCTCGTTGGTGAGGTGAAGGAGTTCAAGTTCGTGAAGGACATCGTCGTAAAGACCGCAGACGAGGAGATCGCAGCGGCTGGCGTAGAGCTCAAGTATGAGGTTGGTACCATGATCGAGATCCCGAGAGCCGCGCTTACTGCTGACGAGATCGCTGCAGAGGCTGATTTCTTCTGCTTCGGTACAAACGACCTTACACAGATGACCTTCGGCTTCTCACGTGATGATGCCGGTAAGTTCCTGAACAGCTACTATGACACCAAGATCTACGAGCAGGATCCGTTCGCAAAGCTCGATCAGAAGGGGGTTGGTAAGCTCATGGATATGACCCTGAAGCTTGGAAAGCCTGTAAATCCGAAGCTCCACTGCGGTATCTGCGGTGAGCACGGCGGCGATCCTTCTTCTGTAGAGTTCTGCCACAACATCGGCCTCGACTATGTATCCTGCTCACCGTTCCGTGTACCGATCGCAAGACTTGCAGCAGCACAGGCTGAGATCAACAATCCGAGAAAGTAATTTCACAGGACTGTGGATTAAATAAGTGATGTATAACACCGGAGAGTGTCGATGACATTCTCCGGTGTTTTTGTGTGAAAAAACAGAGTCATCTGCTACAATAAGAGGAATCGTATGATGTTCTTTAAGATGCGATGAAGAAGAAAGATGCCGGGGATGCGAACGGGAGAGCGTTTTTAAACCAGGGCGGGTATTTTATATCGTACATAGATATGTGAGGGGGAGATGAGTATGGCTGGCGATCATATCGAGTTGAATAAAGAAGGCATGAAAAATATCGCACTGATCGGATTTATGGGTGCCGGAAAAACGACGGTATCCCATGGGCTCAGAGAACTGTATGGACTGGCGGAAATCGATACAGATCAGGAAATCGTGCGGCAGGAAGGACGCCCGATCACGGAGATTTTCGCGACGGATGGAGAGGCGTATTTCCGGCAGCTCGAGCATGACGTGGTGCTGCGCTTCCAGGATGTGCATGCTGCGGTGATTTCCTGTGGCGGTGGTCTCGTGATGAATCCGGAAAATGTCGTGAACCTGCGGAAATCCTGCGTGATCGTTTTTTTGACGGCAACTCCGGAAACGACACTCCTTCGCGTGAAGGATTCGACGGATCGCCCGATTCTGAACGGACATATGGATGTTGCGTATATCCGTATGCTGCAGGAGAAGCGCCGGCCGGCGTATGAGGCGGCAGCCGATATATGCGTCGCGACGGACGGGAAGGATGTGGAGACGATCTGTCGGGAAATTATGCAGAAAATGAAGAATTTTTCATAATTATATAACAGCGCAAGAACGCGATATTGTGTTTGATAGTACACAATATCGCGCCTTTTTTATACTTATTTTTGTGCTTGTTTATAGTTTTTTTATAAATCGGTTGCACGATCCAGGAAGCTATACTATAATTTTCACGAATAAGTCGTATTCTTCTCGTAAATAATCATCATGTTTTATACAGATTGTGAGGATAGAAAAATGAATCATCAGGAAGTGAATAAGGAACTGCTCCATTTTCTGGATCATAGCCCGAATGCATTTTATGCGGTGGCCAATATGCAGAAGGAGCTTGAGGACGCCGGCTTCACCCGTCTCTATGAGGGCTGCCCGTGGACACTGTCCGAGGGCCATGGCTACTATGTGACACGGAACGATTCGGCCATCATCGCCTTTCGTATACCGGAGGGTGAGTATAAGGGCTTCCAGATCATGGCGAGCCACTGTGATTCACCGGTCTTTAAGATCAAGACGAACGCTGAGATCGTCGTGGACAACAGCTATGTCAAGCTGAATGTCGAGAAGTATGGCGGTATGCTCTGTGCACCTTGGCTCGACCGTCCGCTTTCTGTCGCCGGTCGTGTGATCGTACAGACGGAGGAGGGCATCGCGACGAAGCTGGTCAATGTTGATCGCGATCTTCTCATCATTCCGAACGTGGCGATCCATATGAATCGTCAGGTCAATGACGGCTATGCATTTAATGCACAGGTAGATATGCTGCCGCTGTTCTGTGAGCAGGGTGAGGAGAAGAATCAGTTCATGCAGCTGATCGCAGACGAGGCAGGCGTGCAGGTGGAGGACATCCTGGATACGGATCTCTTCCTGTATGACCGCATGAAGGGAACGACGCTCGGCCTCCATGGCGAGTTCATCGCAAGTGGACGCCTGGATGATCTCCAGTGTGCATTCGCATCCCTGAAGGGCTTCCTCGCCGCCGAGCTGAAGCAGTCCATCGCTGTTCACTGTGTCTATGATAACGAGGAGGTCGGCTCCGGTACGAAGCAGGGTGCCGCCAGCACCTTCCTGAAGGATACACTCCAGCGCATCAGCCGCGCGATGGGACGCAGCGAGGAGCAGTACCTCATGAGCATCGCTTCGAGCTTCATGGTATCTGCGGACAATGCACATGCCGTGCATCCGAACCATGCCGAGAAGGCAGACCCGACCAATCGCCCGTATATGAACCGGGGTATCGTGATCAAGTACAGCGCGAACCAGAAGTATACGACGGATGGTGTTTCCGGTGCCGTGATGCGTGCGATCTGTAAGCAGGCAGCTGTGCCATGTCAGACCTTCACGAACCGCTCCGATATGCTCGGCGGATCGACGCTTGGAAATATTTCGCAGGCACAGGTTGCACTGAACACCGTCGATATCGGACTGCCACAGCTCGCGATGCACTCCCCGTATGAGACGGCTGGTGCGCGGGATACCGCCTATCTGATCGAGGCTGCGCGTGTACTGTTCAGCTCAAGCTTCGAAGGGAACGGAGACGGTAATTACAGACTGATTTTCTGAGCAGGATCATGTGTTGATGTGTCCGTGAAAAGGCAGATGTTGATCAACGGACTTTCAAAATAAAGCGGAATCTGAATTCGTTCCGCAAAATAACAGATAAAGGAGTATAAATATGGATTCAAAACACATTAAATGGACGACGCTGGCGTTCATGGCGTTTTCGACGGTCTGGGGCTTCGGAAATGTACTGAACGGCTTCATCTACTTCAACGGTATCCAGGTCATCTTCAGCTGGATCCTCATGTTTGCACTGTACTTCGTGCCGTATGCACTGATGGTCGGCGAGCTGGGTTCTGCCTTTAAGGACTCTGGTGGAGGCGTAAGCTCCTGGATCCTGAAGACGACAGGACCGAAGCTTGCGTACTATGCAGGCTGGACCTACTGGGCATGCCATATCACCTACATCGCAAGTAAGTCCTCCGGTGGTCTGAAGGCACTGAGCTGGGCTGTGTTCCGTAATGCGGAAGCGTACGATACATTCCCTACACTGGCCGTACAGCTGATCACCTTCTGTATCCTGATTCTGTTCTGCTACATCGCAAGCCGTGGCCTGAACCCGCTGAAGAAGATGGCAACACTGGCTGGTACCAGCATGTTCATCATGTCCATCCTCTACATCATCATGATGTTCGGTGCGCGTGCCATCAATCCGGCTTCTTCCTTCGTGACCATGGATTTCAGTGCGAAGAACCTGATTCCGACCTTTGACTGGAAGTACTTCACCTCCCTGTCGATCCTGGTATTCGCGGTCGGTGGATGTGAGAAGATCTCTCCGTATGTTAATAAGGTAGAGAATCCGAGTAAGGGCTTCCCACGCGCGATGATCACCCTCGCCGTCATGGTTGTGATCTGTGCGATCCTCGGTACCATCGCGATGGGTATGATGTTCGATCCGACCATCATCAACGAGTCCAAGGAGAGCTTCAACTCCTATAACTCCAACGGTTCCTACTGGGCATTCCAGAGACTGGGCGAGTACTATCACATGGGCGATACCCTGATGATCATCTATGCACTCTGCAACGCCGTTGGACAGCTGTCCACGCTTGTCATCAGTATCGATGCACCGCTTCGAATGCTGTTCGACAACGAGGATGCCCGTAAGTTTATCCCGTCGAAGCTCCTCAGACAGAACGACAAGGGTGCCTATGTGAACGGTATCAAGATGGTTGCGGTTCTTTCCGGTGCCATCATCCTCGTACAGTCCTTCGTTCCTGGCGCAGCCGCTGTTCTGAAGCAGCTGACCAAGCTGAACTCCGTATGTATGCCGATGCGTTATCTCTGGGTATTTGCAGCATACATCGCACTTCGTAAGGCGGAGGATAAGTTCAAACCGGAATATCGTTTTGTGAAGAATCATAATGTGGCGATGTTCTTCGGCTGCTGGTGCTTCTTCGTGACCGCAGCGAGCTGCCTGCTCGGTGTTTATGATGAGGATCTGTTCACCATGTGCCTGAACATCATCACACCGTGCGTTCTGACGGCCCTCGGTATCATCCTTCCGATCCTGAAGAAGAAAGAGGATGCGGCGAAGGCATAATTCGTTATATGCTGGAAAGAAAGGATGCATCGAAAGGCATCATTGTGGTGTGTGCCTGGAAAGCATCCGCTGAAAAACAGATATAAAACACGTTGCCAGGATGCAGGAAATCTGCATCTTGGCAATTTTTGCCAAGAAAAGTGAACCGGTTTACCGCAACATTCACAAACTTTGGGAAGAGTGCCTGCGAAGGCTTGAACAGGGGTGCCAAATCAACTATGATGATACTGGTATGGATGTATTCAGGCATCGTGCCTGGGAACATAGAAGTAAGTAAAATGGAAGAAAAAGGAGATTTGTTATGGCTGAAATTCTTGATAAGTTCAGACTTGATGGCAAGGTTGCATGGGTAACCGGCGCATCCTATGGACTGGGTCTTGCATATGCAAAGGCATTTGCTGAGGCTGGCGCAAAGAAGGTCGTTTTCAATGATATCAATCAGGAGCTCGTGGACAGAGGTATCGCAGAGTACCAGAAGCTCGGCATCGATGCGTACGGTGTGGTATGTGACGTTACGAATGAGGAGCAGGTAAACGCACTCGTGAAGGACGTCGAGGAGAAGTTCGGCGGTGTCGATATCCTCGTAAACAATGCAGGTATCATCAAGAGAATCCCGATGGTCGAGATGACGAAGCAGCAGTGGGATCAGGTCATCAATGTTGACCTCACGGGTCCTTTCCTCTGCGCAAAGGCTGTCCTTCCTGGCATGATCAAGAAGGGCTACGGCAAGATCATCAATGCATGCTCCATGATGTCTGAGCTTGGTCGTGAGACGGTCTCCGCTTATGCAGCTGCAAAGGGTGGCCTCAAGATGCTCACGAAGAACATCTGCTCTGAGTATGGTCAGTACAACATTCAGTGTAACGCGATCGGACCGGGCTACATCGCGACGCCGCAGACCGCTCCGCTTCGTGCAAAGCAGGCAGACGGCTCCATGGCTCCGTTTGATCGTTTCATCCGTTCGAAGACACCTGCACAGCGCTGGGGCGAGACAGAGGACCTCGAGGGTCTCGCTGTATTCCTCGCTTCTCCGGCATCTGACTTCATCAACGGTCAGGTTGTCTACATCGATGGTGGTATCCTCGCTTACATCGGCCAGGATCCGAGCCAGCTCGATGAGTCCAAGTTCCAGGACGTTACAGGCGTTGAGGATATCAAGGTAGCAGATCACTGATTTCGATGAGTTCACTGATCTGAATGACATGAACATGTGCGGCGGAGCATTGCTCCGCCGTTTTTGCGTGCCGGATGCATTTCCGGAACATGGACGGTGTAGAGGACATGGATCATCACTGCTCACATGAGTTCACATGACAGATGACAGATGTACTTGGCAGATGTACGGATCTTCGTATGCGCGTTTCTGTTCGACAGCTATGCTGAAATATGCTACACTGCATGAGAGAAAGTTTGCAGACAGACCAGGAGGTTTATATATGGCAGATTATACTGAGAGAGCCAACCAGAAGCTGGTTGACGCGATCCATGCACTGAAGGCATCGAACGGTGAAAACACAGGTGCGGAGCAGATCGTGATGGAGGAGATGGCGGGTGCCGAGTTCATCATGCCGGTACGCATCGTCGGGGAAAAGGCACGTGAGCGTAAGCTTCTGTACGGTGTGACCGCCAACAAGGATGGTGCACATTTCTATATGGTTTTCACGAGCCGTGCGAATCTGAAGGCGTGGTTTAAAAATGAGCCGGTACAGAGCGTGAAGCACAGCTTCGAGGAAGCAGCCGATATCGCAATGAACGATCGGCAGATCTACGGCTTCGTTCTGAATCCGGGTACGGATGATTTCATCGTCGCCCGTGAGATGATCATCGATCTTCGCACGAAGATCAAGGGTGCGGAGCTCGGACTCGAGGGTGAGAAGTCCAGCGCGGATGAAGACATCATTTTCAAGAATGTCCGTGAGGATCAGACGACAGCGGATCTTCTGAATGCACTGACCGGTGCGATGCGGAGCGATCGTAATGTTGCTGCGGGTTACATCCGTGACATGGTCCGCAATGGACACACCGATTACTGTGTCATCGTTCGTCACATCGGTTCGATGGATGAGACCTTCCCTAGACTGATGGCAGCGGCACGTCGTGCCAGCCGTGGTCGCTCTGTGGCGCTTCTGTCGGCTCGTGCACCGATCGCGGAGAAGGCCATCGAGGGTCAGCAGCCGTTCTATCAGAGAGCGTTTAAGATCGTCGAGCAGTAAATAAAGAGAATACGGCAGGACATCGATGGGGTTCAGGTGAACGAAGTGGATGTGACCAGCCTGGGGCGCTCGCTGTGGCAAAGGAGAAATGAATGGCAGAATTAACACATGTGGATCACAGTGCATTCGGACCGCTGTATGATGCGGATTCGGAGGTGCTGGTCCTGGGCTCGATTCCTTCGCCGAAGTCGCGGGAAATGAAGTTCTACTACGGTCATCCGCAGAATCGTTTCTGGCGGGTCATGGCTACGGTGCTGGCGGAGACATTGCCCGAAAGCATCGAGGAGAAGTCCGCGATGATGCGGCGTCACCACATCGCTCTCTGGGATGCGCTGAGTGAGTGCGATATCGTCGGCGCGTCGGACGCCAGTATTCGGAATCCGGTTCCGACGGACATCGAGGGACTCCTGAAAATGACGAAGATCACGCGCATCTTCTGCACCGGCGCGAGCTCGTATAAGTACTATGAAAAGTACCAGTACTCGCGGACCGGTATCCATGCAGTGAAGCTCTCGTCGACCTCACCGGCGAACTGTGCCGTATCATTTGAACGTCTGGTGAGCGAATATCATCAAATCATCGCAAATAATTCTTGACTTACTAATGTAAGGAAATGTATTATGGGCATATTACATAACAGTTACTGTTAGGAAAGAGGTATTTCTATGAAGCATATTATGACATTAAACACAAGAGATATGAAGAGATCCGAGGAGAAGGGCGGCTGTGGCGAGTGCCAGACATCCTGCCAGTCTGCATGCAAGACCAGCTGTGGTATCGCTAACCAGCAGTGTGAGAACAAGAACGCTTAATATCAGGTTCGTGTATCGACCGGGGCATGAACAGCCCCGGTTTTTTATTGCTTATCGATTTTTGTTTTTTGTATCGATTTTCTGATCGTTTTTCGATCATTAGAGTAGGAGATTTCATGATTCATCAGTATAAACTCAATGGTTATAACATCGTTCTCGATGTATACAGCGCAAGCGTTCATGTGACCGACGACCTGGCTTATGACGCGATCCATCTGATCGACAGCGGCATGAGTGAGGAGGCAGCGACGGAAGAGCTTCGCACGATGCATCCGGAAGCATCGGCGGAGGAGCTCTCGGATACCTTCGCGGATATCCATGAGCTGACGGAGCAGGGAAAGCTCTTTACGAAGGATGTCTATGAGAAGGCTGCCGGCTATCTCAAGCAGCAGTCCACGGTGGTGAAGGCACTCTGCCTCCTCGTGGCACATACCTGTGATCTGAACTGCAGCTACTGCTTCGCATCGCAGGGAAAGTTTCATGGCAAGGAAGGCATCATGACCATCGAGACGGCGAAGCGTGCGATCGACTTCCTGGTGGAGAATTCCGGAAACCGCCGGAACCTCGAGGTCGATTTCTTCGGTGGTGAGCCGCTGCTGAACTTCGAGCTCTGCAAGGAAACCGTGGCGTATGCACGTTCCATCGAGAAGGCACACAATAAGAACTTCCGTTTTACGCTTACGACGAACGGTGTCAAGCTGACGGATGAGGTCATCGAGTGGGCGAATAAGGAGTGCTACAATGTCGTCCTTTCGCTGGATGGACGGAAGGAGGTCCATGACCGCTTCCGTGTCGACCGTGCAGGTCGCGGCTCCTATGACCGCATCGTACCGAACTTCCAGAAGTTTGTCGAGTCCCGTGGTGATAAGAGCTACTACATGCGTGGTACCTTCTCGCACTACAACACGGATTTTACAAACGATATCTTCCATATGGCGGATGATCTCGGCTTCTCCGAGCTCTCCATGGAGCCGGTCGTCACCGATCCGTCCAGCCCGAGTGCGCTGACCGAGGAGGACCTTCCGATTCTGTACGAGCAGTATGAGATCCTCGCGAAGGATATGCTGCGTCGTGAGAAGGATGGTAAGCCGATCACCTTCTATCACTACATGATCGATCTCGAGCACGGTCCATGTGTGTACAAGCGTGTATCCGGCTGCGGTTCAGGAACGGAGTATATGGCTGTGACTGCCTGGGGTGACCTCTATCCTTGCCATCAGTTCGTAAATGATCCGGAGTATAAGCTCGGTAACATCTGGGATGGTGTGCAGCATGAGAACATCCGTGATGAGTTTAAGGAGTGCAATGTCTACGCCCGCCCGGAGTGTAAGGAGTGCTGGGCACGTATGTACTGTGCCGGTGGCTGCGCAGCCAACGCCCTGCATGCGACCGGTGATATCCATGGCGTCTATGAGTACGGCTGCAAGCTCTTCCGTAAGCGGATGGAGTGTGCGCTCATGATGAAGGTGGCTGAGGCCGAGATGGCACAGGAAGCAGATGAAGAAGTATAATCTGAAAGATCAGCTGGATCAGTATCTGAATCAGCAGTATTATCCGATGCATATGCCGGGGCATAAGCGTCGCGTGGCGGTCATGCCGGACTGCGCTCTGCGTTATGATCTGACGGAGGTCTCCGGGACGGATGACCTCCATCATGCGTCGGGGATCCTGAAGGACGCCATGACGCGGACGAGTGCACTGCATGGCGCGGACCGGAGCTGGTATCTGGTCAATGGAAGCACCTGCGGGAATCTCGCAGGTGTTTCTGCTATCGTGCCCTATGATGGAGAGCTCATCGTCGCGCGGAACTGTCATCGTTCCGTGTTCCATGCGATCGAGCTTCGGCATGCGCACCCGCACTGGCTCTGGCCATCGCTGAATCCGGCAACCGGCATTTTCGACAGCATCCGGCCGGAGGCGGTGGAAGCACTGCTCGACGAGTATCCGGAGAGCAGTGCAGTGGTACTGACGAGTCCGAGCTATGAGGGCGTGGTGTCGGATGTCCGACGCATCGCGGATATCTGTCACCGCCGTGGGATTCCGCTGATGGTGGATGAAGCACATGGTGCACATCTCGGCCTCGTACCGGAGGCAGGCTTCCCGGACAGTGCGATCCATCAGGGCGCGGATATCAGTGTGCAGTCGGCGCATAAAACCCTGCTGGGTATGACGCAGACGGCGTATCTTCATCTGCGTGGGGAACGGGTATCGGAAAGTGTCATCGAGGAAAAGCTGTCGATATTTGAAAGCTCTTCGCCATCGTATCCGCTGATGCTGTCGCTGGCAGGCTGTACCGAATGGATGGAGCAGGAGGGACGGCAACGCTTTATGGACTGGGCAGCCGCACTTCGTGACTTCGATGAAACGATCCGGCCGCTTCGACACCTGCGCGTGCTCTGCCATGGTGAAGATGCGGTGAATACACATGCGTTTTATGCATTTGATCAGAGTAAGCTCGTGATCGACTGCAGTGCGACGCAGCTCAGCGGCTATGCGCTGATGGATCTCCTGCGGACGTACTTCCGCTACGAGCTCGAGATGGCGCAGCCGGGCTATGCGCTCGCGATGACCGGGCCGGGCGACGATTTCGCAGAGCTTCCGCGTTTCGCAGAGGCGCTGCGGATGATCGACCAGGCACTGGATGAGGATGCGGAAGAGCGTGCTGATCTGGCGTGCGCTGGTGTGGATGCCACAGGGATGGATGTGGATAGGTCCGCCTTAAGGGAAGCAGTATGGAGGAAATGTACGAGCGATCCGCTGGCGGAAGTACGAAATGGCGGTGCATCAGCACGCCGAACGAGGGTGGATAGCCTGAGCCTGCAGGAGGCGGCACCGAAGGAGATGGCACTGACGCCATGCGAGGCGGTGGAGGCTGCCGTGGAGATGGTGCCTGTCGTGGTGCTCAAGGGGCGTGTTTCCGGAGAGTATGTGTACAGCTACCCACCTGGGATTCCGCTCCTGGTACCGGGGGAACGCATCACAGAGGCGATGGTCCGCTATCTGCAGCTGGCAGAACAGCGATATGATGAACTTCGTTATTCGCGCTCGGAAGACGTGGAGGGAAGGGTCGCCTGTCTCGTGCAGCTGTGAAGCACTCCTGCTGTCTGCGGGAAAAACATATAAACAGGCTGTGAACCGGTGGCGATGCCACCGGTTTTTCAGCATCTTACGTAAAAGCATGCGGATGTGCATTTTTTTGCATACCTGCATGCTATCTTTATATATGTAAGGCAAACATACATTTCCAGAACAAATATTTGCAAACTACTGTTTACAAAACAGATGTACCGTGTTATGATGTGGACAGTTGATGAAGGAGGCAGAGCACATGAGAATTAATCTGAAAACTTTCGAGCTGGTAGCGATGATTATTTTAGGGATGGGTGTGATGGCATCCCTGTGTGAGTTCCATCAGGTACGCTGGATCGGGTATGTCCTGAGCGCGGGCAGTGTGTATCTGCTGTATGAGATTGACCGGGAGCGGGCGCGCCAGCGTCATCGTGCAGCGTTTTACAGACGCATGGGACGGATCGTGGCGTCCCGGCTGGCGGATACCGTCTGAGTCGACATCGACAGATGGTGCCCCGGAGAAGTTCTGCCGGGCAGTACCCTATAGAACATATACACGCCTGTCACTGCATGAAAAAGTGCAGCGACGGGCGCTTTTTATTTTTGCTGCGGAAGGCAGAAACTGCAGGATGCTGATGTCGCGCCCGAGATGCCGACGCCGCCGGCTGGAGAAGATGGTTTAAGAGCAGATGCGAATTATGTTATAATGTCCAGAGTAAAAAACGCGTCATTATAACAGAAAAAGAGGGGAGAATCACAGCGGCAGAAGCTGAGACCGATGCTGCCGGAAGCTGCCTTCGAAGATGCAGGAGAGGTTTTTATATATGAATATAGTTGAAAAAATCACGCAGGAGCTCGAGCTGAAGAGCTGGCAGACCGAGGCAGTCATCCGGCTGATCGATGAGGGAAATACGATTCCGTTTATCGCACGTTACCGTAAGGAGGCGACGGGGGCGATGCACGATGACGTGCTGCGCGCCTTTGATGAGCGTCTGCGTTATCTTCGAAACCTGGAGGAGCGGAAGGAAACGATCCTTGCATCGATCGAGGAGCAGGGAAAGCTGACGGCTGCCCTGCGAAAGGAGATCGAGGAAGCGGAGACGGCGGTGAAGCTTGAGGATATCTACCGTCCATATAAGCCGAAACGGCGCACCCGTGCGATGATCGCCCGTGAGCGCGGTCTGGAACCGCTGGCGCTTTACATTCTTTCGGGGCAGGGAAAGCCGGCAGTTCCGGTGGAGGCAGAGAAGTATGTCGATGCGGAGCGTGAAGTACCGGATGTGAAGGCGGCGATCCAGGGCGCAGAAGATATCATGGCGGAGACGATGTCCGACAGTGCAGCGCTGCGTGCCTGGATCCGCCGAAAGAGCGTGCAGGAGGGCTGCATCGTATCCGCTGCGCGGACGAAACAGCAGGCTGCGGAACACAGCGTATATGATAACTACTATGAATATTCAGAACCGATTCGTAAGATCCCGGGGCACCGTGTGCTGGCACTGAACCGTGGTGAAAAGGAGAAGATCCTCAGCATCCGGCTGGAGGTGCCGGAGGAGGAAATTCTCCGTTTTATGGCACAGAAGATGGGCGCAGACCAGCATCCGGCGGCCGCGGCTTATATCCGCGAGGCCTGTGCGGATGCCTACAAGCGCCTGATTGCGCCGTCCATCGAAACCGAAATCCGGAATGATCTGACGGATCGGGCAGAGGATGGGGCGATTCAGGTCTTCCGCGAGAACCTGCGGCAGCTGCTGATGCAGGCACCGCTCACGGGAAAGACGGTACTGGGCTGGGATCCGGCCTTCCGTACCGGCTGTAAGTTAGCAGTCGTTGACGCCACAGGAAAAGTCCTGGATACCGTGGTCATCTACCCGACCGCACCGCAGAACAAGGTGGAGGACGCGAAGAAGACCTTAAAGAAGCTCATCGAGAAATACAATATCTCCCTGATCTCCGTCGGAAACGGAACGGCTTCCAGAGAGTCCGAGCAGATCATCGCGGAGTTTATCAAGGAAATCCCGGAACATGTCCAGTACGTGATCGTAAATGAGGCAGGAGCTTCCGTATATTCTGCCAGCAAGCTTGCTAC
>OQVT01000764.1_pt1 | contig 19107 bp, 18 predicted proteins | sample 1691561 | NCBI WGS metagenome assembly OQVT01 (sample SAMN03418260, study PRJEB22391) | human gut metagenome | biome: human-gut; feature: organic feature; material: feces | host: Homo sapiens | place: Tanzania | collected 2013-01 | reverse complement strand
TTCCCAAGGATAAGGGTCTGCCGATACATAGAGCTTTACTCGTTTATAAGGAGGTTTATTATGTGGGTTGAAACACTAAAGACCGGCAAGGTTCGCTATGTCGAGCGATACCAGGACTTTATGACCGGCAAACAAAAGAAGATATCTATATCTTATGACAAAGACACACCTAAGAACAAAAAAGAAGCCTATGCCATCCTCTCCGAAAGAATTAACAAGGCTTCTTCGTCTCTTCAAGAGACAGAAATAACTCTAAAAGAATTATACCGCTTATACGGAGAATATCAAGCAAAAACGGTTGCACACTCTACATATCGCAGAAATGCCTATACTGCAAACGTGATCCTTGATATACTGGGAGAAAATACTATTGTAAATAAAATGACTGCAGGCTACATTCACAATAGGCTGCTGGATACCGGCAAGGCTGCTGCCACTCTCAACGAATATATTATCCGTATAAAATCGGCAATAAACTGGGCTTATTCCGCTGAGATCATTCCATCCAATGCATGTGCAGCAAAGCTCAGCCTTTTCAAGGACAAGCCTCATAAGGAAAAGATCAAGGATAAATTTCTTGAAGCTGATGAGCTTAAGACTCTGATCGAGGCGATCAAGATACCGGACTGGAAATTAACAACGAAATTCCTTGCGTTGTCCGGACTTAGATTCGGAGAGTATGCAGCACTTGAAAAATCAGATATTGATTTTAAAAACCACTACATACACATCACTAAGTCTTTCGATAGCATCGATAAGATTGTAGGAAATACAAAGAATTCGGACTCTATCCGAAACGTATACATGCAGCCTGAGCTTGAAGATACCTCAAAAGAGATCATAAGCCTTATGACTCAGCGCAAGAAGCTGAACGGCATCCGCTGCAAACTATTTATTTTTGATACTTCCGGAAATCATATAGAATACTATTCTTACAATAAATACTTGAAAGCTGTATCAAAAAGAACCCTTGACCATGAGATCACGCCTCACGCATTGAGGCATACTCATGCAAGCCTGCTTTTTGAAAAGGGATTTTCTATTGATGAAGTAGCTCGGCGCCTGGGTCATGGGAACTCAAAGATAACTCGTGATATCTATGTTCATATCACTGAAAAATTAAAGGAAAAAGATAATGAAAAGCTGTCCGGTATAAGTATTTTGTAGGGCAAAAATAGGGCAGTATTTTGAAATCATGCATATATCGCAGAAACTTCGACAATTAAAAAAGCCTTACAGAATAAGGCTTTTTGATACTCTTATATATTGCTTGAATCTCTCATTTGTACTGGTTAGCAGCTTTTTTTATTTTATTTCTTATCCTCTGAAGAGCATTGTCTATCGACTTTCCGCTCTTTCCCATCATATCTGCTATCTCCAGATAATCCATTCCCGAAATATACAGATCGAGCACCTGCTTTTCCATTTTGCTGAGGTTCCTGTTTATATTTTCCATGAGGAGTTTTGAATCCTCCTGCTCGAAAAATATTTTTTCCGGACCGTCTGCAACACCTACTCTGTCAGCTATCTGACCCTCGTCAAGCTGCTCGATAGAAAGAGACTCGTTCAAAAGCATGTGTTTTTTTCTTCCTGCCGCCTCTATGGCAGAAAGCATCTGCCTCGTAATGCAAAGTCTTGCAAACGTTGCAAACGAAGCTTCTTTTTCTGCGTCATATTCCTTTATGGCTTTGAAAAGCCCTATCATACCCTCCTGAAGAAGATCCTCCCTGTCGCCGCCCTCAAGGTAGAACAGTCTTGCCCTGTTTTTTACAAGCGGCTTATATCTTATGATAAGATCCGTCATCGCATCAAGGCTTCCTTTGCGATAGGTTCCGATAAGTTCTTCATCCGTAAGCTTTTCTGAGGTTTTATCCATTTATATCCCTTTCAGAAACTTATTTAAAAAGCCTCTGTCTTACTATCTCGTAAGAAAGAACACCACAAGCAACAGATACGTTCAGCGAATCGATATTTCCCTTCATTGGTATCGATGCCACCATATCGCATTTCTCTTTTATAAGACGACTGACTCCCTTTCCTTCGTTTCCGACAACAAGCCCTATAGGACCCGTTAAGTCAAGGTCATACATCCTTGTGCCGCCCATGTCCGCACATACAAACCAAAGGCCTTCTTTTTTCAGCTCTTCAATGGCATTTCCGAGATTTGACACCTTTGCGACGGGGATATAGTTTATCGCTCCTGCCGATGCCTTTGCAACAACAGCCGTTAATGTCGCACTCCTGTGCTTTGTTATGACTACTCCGTGTACACCGGCCTGATCTGCGGTCCTTAGGATTGCTCCCAGATTGTGCGGATCTTCAACCTCATCAAGAAGAAGGACAAACGGCTGCTCACCCTTCTTTCTTGCATTTTCAAGGATATCGCCGATCTCAGCATAACCGTAATCAGAGACTCTCGCCATAACTCCCTGATGTGCACCTGTCTGCGACATTGAATTCAGTCTGTCCTTTGATACGGTATTTACTATCGTATCATGCTTTCCGGCCTCTCTTAAGATCGTAAGGATAGCACCGTCCTTAAGACCCTCCTGGACAAAAAGCTTTTCAACCGTCTTTCCCGAGCGGAATGCCTCTGTAACAGGATTTCTTCCCTCAATGATATTTCCGCTCTCCGGACCAATATTTTTTTCTTTCATTTTTCCAATTCCGTTCTGACAGCCTTCTCCATAAGCTCTGTCATCCTTTTATTTTCTCCGTTGAGATACAGATATCCCATAAGGGCTTCAAATCCCGTAGCCTTGCGGTAATCGGATACCGACGCATTTTTAGCCGTTGTATGGCTCTTGGCATTTCTTCCCCGTTTGTATATGCTCTTTTCCTTTTCGGTAAGCTCGTCTTTTATAGCAGCTATCATCCTTGCCTGAGCCTCAGCCTTCACGATCGAGCTGGCTCTCTTGTGAAGCTTGTTGACCTGGACATTTGCCTTTCTTACGAGCATTTCCCTTACAAAGACCTCAAATACGGCATCACCCATATAGGCAAGCACAAGGGGAGAGAAAAGCTCCGCCTGTTTCTTATCATCATCCGATATTTCCGGCAGGAACATCAGCTTCTCTTCCACTTTACGCCCTCTCTTGTATCTTCAAGGATTATACCCATATTAAGAAGTTCGTCTCTTATGGCATCCGCCCTTGCAAAATCCTTTGCCTTTCTTGCGGCCTGTCTTTCCTCGATAAGCTTTTCGATATCCTCGTCAAGAACCTCTTTTTTACGCTCTGTCTTGATTCCCAATATACCGCAAAGCTCATCAAGAAGTGCTCCGGCCTTATCTACGGCCTCCTTAGGGCTCTCCTCTGAAATATTTGTATTGATATACTTAACAAGCTCAAATACCGTTGAAAGTGCATCGGCTGTATTCAGATCATCATCCATTGCCTCTTCGAATTTTGTTCTGAACTTTTCAAGCTCTTCGGACATATCAGCCGCATCCCCTGCTGCTCCGTTTATTCCCCTTAATTTATCGGCAGCCGTAAGTATCCTCTCAAGTGCGCTCTTGTAGGAATCCATTATCTCCTTGCTGAAGTTGATAGGGCTTCTGTAATGAGCCGAAAGCATAAACACACGCAGTACCTGAAGATCGAATTTTTCGGATATATCTCTTACGGTAAAGAAGTTTCCGAGAGATTTGCTCATTTTTCTGTTGTCGATATTCAGGAAAGCATTGTGAAGCCAGTACTTTGCAAAAGGTACTCCGTTTGCACACTCGCTCTGTGCTATCTCATTTTCATGGTGCGGGAAAATAAGGTCCTCGCCGCCGGCATGGATATCTATCTCGTCTCCTAAGTATCTCTTAGCCATTACCGAACATTCGATATGCCATCCCGGACGTCCGTTGCTCCACGGTGCCTCCCAGTACGGCTCTCCGTCTTTTTTAGGCTTCCAGAGAACGAAATCCAGCGGATCCTCTTTAGAATCCTCTCCCGTTACCTGAAGTGCACGGTTTCCCGATCTGAGATCATCCAGGTTCTTGTGTGAAAGCTTTCCATATTCGGCAAATTTTCTTGTCCTGAAATATACTGTGCCGTCTGCATTGTAGGCATATCCCTTGTCGATAAGTGTGCTTATCATCTTTATCATTCCCGGGATCTCGTTTGTAGCAAGCGGATGTGTCGTCGCCGGACGGACGTTCATCGCCTCCATATCCTTCTTGCATTCCTCTATATATCTCTTTGATATTTCGGAAGCATCCACTCCCTCATCTATCGCTTTTGCTATTATCTTGTCATCCACATCCGTAAAGTTGGATACATAGTTGACCTCATAGCCCTTATATTCCATGTATCTTCTTGCAGTATCAAAAACTATCATTGGTCTGGCATTTCCGATATGGATAAAATTGTATACCGTAGGGCCGCATACATACATGCTTACATGTCCCGGGACAAGCGGAACAAACTCTTCTTTTTTCCTCGTAAGTGTATTATATAATTTCATATGTCCTCCTCTATCGAATCTATAAGGCATACCGCCAAAGCCGAAATCCCGAGTCCTTCGCCCGTAAATCCAAGCCCCTCCTCGGTCGTTGCCTTTACATTCACATCATCTTTTCTCACTGAAAGTGCTCCGGCTATATTTTCGATCATCTCATCTATATGATCCCTGAGCCTGGGCCTTTGTGCGATTATCGTCGCATCTATGTTGATGACCCTGTAGCCCTTTTCTTTTATAATCTCCGCCGTCCTTTTAAGCAGCTCTATGCTCGAGATGCCTTTATATTCCGGGTCGTTATCCGGAAAATGATATCCTATGTCCCTCAAAGCCGCAGCCCCAAGCAATGCATCCATTATAGCGTGCAGTAAAACATCGGCATCCGAATGACCCAAAAGACCCTTTTCATAGGGTATATCCACACCGCCAAGTATAAGCTTACGTCCGCAAACAAGCTTGTGGACATCATATCCGTTTCCTATCCTCATCACGTCACCTTAGTTAAAGCCGTAAACCTTGTTGCAGATCTTGTATCCGTATACCGTAAGACTGCGTCCTACCTTTCCGGGAAGGTTGAGAGCCTCGCCGATTATACTCATTCTTAATTTCTTATAGCTTTCCGGACATTTTTTCTTAAACTTTGTCCAAAGTTCTTTCTTTTGCTTCAATGCCTCTTTTGTACCTATCCTTATCAGCATTATGGATGTTACAACAACGATGATACCAAGCGAATGCTTCATATAATCATTGCAGTGACCCCTGAGTTCCTTCTGAGCCTCCGCCATGTAATCGATCATAATATTGTTTACGCGAAGCTGCTGGTCTATCCTCGACATCATGACTCTCTCGTTGACAGACTGATCATCCCTGCCGATGTAGTAACGGTACAGGTTTTCGTTAGTATAATAAAGAGTCTTTGCCCTGCTCATAGGGATGAAGGCATAAATATTATCAACATAGAAGGTATGCTCCGGAAGCCTGAGTCCTGATTCTCTTATGAGCTCCGTCCTGTATATTATATTATGCATAAGGATATAATGAGCGGCATCAAGAGGCTTCATCTCATCCCATTTGACGATCTTATTCTGCGGGAAGTTCTTGAGAAATCTCATTATCCTCTTTTTCTTCTGTCCGACCTTTTCATATACATAGTTTGCAAGGAATACATCCACATTCTCAGGACCTCTTACTATCTTGTCGAGCTCATTGAGCACACGTAGATATGCACCTTCATCAAGCCAGTCGTCACTGTCAACGACCTTAAAATAAAGACCTGTGGCATTTTCTATACCTGTATTCACAGCACCGCCGTGGCCCTTGTTTTCCTGATGTATGGCCCGTACTATAGTCGGGTACTTTCTTGCATACTCATCTGCGATCTCCGGAGTTCTGTCCTTAGTGGATCCGTCATCTATTATCAGTATCTCAACATTTTCCCCGCCCACAAGAAGCGATTCGATACACTTATCCATATAAGCTTCGGAATTATAACACGGAACTGCTATACTCAATAATTTCATCAGTCTTTCTCCCTCTTACTTTTAAATGAACGCAGTTTAGTCATGCGCTTTCTCATCTTTTCTGTCCGGTCCGTCTTCTGTCAGTGCCTTTACTATATCATCAAATTTCATAAAATGCGACGCTTTGACGAGTACTGTATCACCTTTTCTTATAAGCCGAGGCATTTCTCCTATAAAATCCTGCACTGTTTCGAAATGAAGTACATGACAGTCAGGATTTACACGGGCAGCATCCGCCATATATCTGCTGAGGCTTCCTATACAATATACCTCATTTATCCCATCTTCTGCCGCATAGCCGCCGACATCCTCGTGAAGTTTTTTCTCATTTTCTCCAAGCTCGCCCATATCGCCAAGGATCGCGACTTTCCTTCCCTTTGAGCTGCTTAATGCTTCAAGCGAAGCCTTCATAGACATCGGATTTGCATTGTAGCAGTCATCTATTATCCTGATTCCGTCCCTGTCTATTATATTAAATCGTCCGCCGACATTTTCCTGACCTTCTATCCCTCTTTTTACCTCATCAAGAGAAAGGCCCATTATAATACCTGCAGCCGTCGCAGCGAGAGCATTATATATCATGTGTACGCCGGGCTTAGGTACCTTAACAAAGAACGAACCGGAAGCCGTGTGTATCTTACATGTGCTTCCGTTAAGACCCATGCTCTCTATCTTATCCGCATATATATCATTCTTTTTATCAAGACCGAAGAACACAGGCTTTACGCCATGCACATCCTTAAGCGGGGCAAGGTAAGCATCGTCTCCGTTTAAGATAATATGTCCGTTTTCGCGCATATTATCGAACATCTCGCTCTTCGCTCTTAAAACTCCGCTCCTGTCACCGAGATTTTCAAGATGGCAGTCACCGATATTTGTAAGAATGCATATGTAAGGTCTGACTATAGATGAAAGGAGCTCCATCTGGCCGAAATCATCTATGCCTGTCTCTATTACCGCAGCGTTGTTTTCCTCTTTTATACCGAAAACAGTAAGCGGAACGCCAAGATCGTTATTGAAATTTCCGTCCGTTTTCAGAACGGAATACCTCTGTTCCAGCACTGAGGCAACCGCTTCCTTGGTACTTGTCTTGCCTACGCTTCCTCCGATCTCCACCGTAGGAATATCCGTTTTTTTAAGGATATAGGCAGCAATATCCTGAAGGGCTTTAAGTGTCGAACCCACCAGGATATAGCTTGCAGCCCCGTTCTCATCGGGCTGCTTTTCGCAAAGTGCTGCAGAAGCACCCTTTTCAAACGCGGTATTTATGTATTTATGACCGTCTGTCCTCTCACCAACAAGAGCCGCAAAGAGACTCCCTCTCTTTGCGGTCCTGCTGTCTGTTGTTATATCTGTTATTTCAATTTCCCCGTCTCCTATGAGACTGCCGCCGCATGCCCTGCAAAGCTCGGCTAATTTCATCGTTAACATATCGGCTCCTTATTTGTCCTGTCCCGAAAGATTCAGCAGTTTTTCACACAGCTCCGGAAAGCTGATGCCGAGCGCCGCAGCCTCCTGCGGTATAAGGCTTGTCGGTGTCATGCCCGGAAGGGTATTTGCCTCAAGACAATAGATATTTTCGTCTGAGTCCATCATAAAATCCAGCCTGCTGTATCCCTTTATCCCAAGGGCTTTAGCTCCGTCAACGGCTATCTGCTGCATACGCTTTGTCACCTCCGGAGAAAGCTTTGCAGGACATGTTTCCACCGTAGAGCCTGCCTTATATTTGTTCTCATAATTATAAAAGCCCTTAAGCGGTGCGATCTCGATTACCGGGTATGCCATATTGTCTATAACAGCGACAGAGAATTCCCTTCCTTTTATGAATTCCTCTATTATTATCTTATCCTCATATGAAAAGGCCTCTTTAAGTGCCTGGGCATACTCCTCGTCAGTATTGGCAACGGTAACTCCGACGCTTGAGCCTCCGCAGCACGGCTTTACTATTACCGGAAGCTCTATTCCGAACTGCTTATAGGATATATCTATGCAGCCCTTTTTAAGCATTGCGCCCTTAGGAGTCGGTACATTGTTCCATCTGAAGCAATGCTTTGTCATCTCTTTATCCATAGCAATAGCACTGCTTAAATAGTCGGTTCCCGTATATTTTATTCCGAAAAGGTCAAATACAGCCTGGAGCTTTCCGTCCTCTCCGTTTGAACCGTGAAGTGCCATAAATACTATGTCCGCCTTCTGGCACACCTTGATGACATTCGGTCCTATAAATTCTCTTCTGGTCTTTTTGACCCTGTCGACCTCTTTGCTGTTTTCTTCCATCTGTCTTACCACCGCTGCAAGGTCGGCATCCTCTTTAAATGCACGTTTTGCCTGGTCATCGGTGCATCCGAAGAACACATCCATAAAAAACACCTGGTGATCACGTCCCTGAAGAGCAGATGCTACCGCTGTTCCGGAAACAATAGATATTGCTCTTTCCGTACTTGTTCCCCCGGCTAAAACTACAACTTTCATAATATCCTCCAATCGATATCGATATAATCTGTGCTTAAATGATCAGCCGGCGATCAGGTCCTGCGTAGGTTCCGGTCCCACGATCTGATCAAGGCTGTAATATACAACTACCGGATATCCGATCTCCATGTTTTCGTAGATGATCTTCATCGAATCATACGGTGTGTTCAGACATCCGTGACTTCCCGCAGTCTTATAGGTTTCGGTATTATAGCTCTCGGGCGGCTGCCATGATGCATCATGTATACCGCACTCATCATTAAACGGCATCCAATAATCCGAATAGGCATTTGCGAAATGAGTAAACTTCCAGTCTGTCTTCTTCGCATCTATAGCCCATACACTTCCCGACGGTGTACAATATCCCGTTGCTTCATTTCCCGATATAATAGGCGTTGTAGTCAGAAGCTGACCATCCTTATAGCACCAGAGAGTCTGTGTAGTTATGCATACTTCCACATAAGTATCACCGATATCGTTCTTCGATCTGTCCAGTCCGGTGTACAGATAATCAGGCTGTATCGTAGCAACCTGTCCTGATTTGATGTAATTGCAAAGATCATCCGTCGTCTCGTCTTTATCTATACACCATCCGTAGTCTCCGCCTCCCTGCAGCGTTATCTCTACTCCGTATGATGTCATGAACTGATGTGTGAGTCCGAATGTGTCCGTCTCATAAGCCATGTTCTTGACCCATTCATAGACTTTATCCCTGTCCAGCGTATAAATGCCGTCGTCACCCTTTATTATCCATGAAATGATCTCATCACTGTCAGCAGTCATCTGTCTGTCAACAAAATCATATGTTATTGATGCGCCGAGCATCACATTTGACTGGTTCATCTGATCTGCAAGCGCCTCATCCGTGCCAAGGACATCCGGTCTTTCATAAAGATCAAGTTCTTCAAGATCGACCTCTTTTTTTGCTCCGTTTATCGCATCCGATATAGCCTTTACGGTATTTTCCTTATTAAGTCTGTTTCCCTCGACCTCAGGCGATATTACGAACTGATCATCCTGAAGTACAAGCTCTGCATTCTTAGGATCGGTTATTTTCATCTCATCAAAGCAGGCAAGCCCGTCTATTATCTTATTTAATGTATCGTCGCTGTAGGTATAAGCCGTCTTAACATCAAACTCCTGTCCGCCAAGATGCATGAACCACAGCTCATTCCTCTGTTCCTTCATAAGATCATCGACTTCACCGTTATCCGTATACAGAAGTCCAAGCTCTTTTCCTGTTATCTCCTCGGTCTGCCCGCCTCTTTCCTTAATGGTCAGCGAATACTCCTCTACCAGCGCCTGCAGATCTTCCTTTACCTCATCCACGGTCTCTCCGCTGCAGTCCCAGCCGTTTATAGCTGTACCCGGGAAGAATTTATCGCTGTAATAATTTTTTCCAATAAAAAATATAATAATAAGAGCCACTACCGCAGCAATGGCTATTATTATTATAATTCGAGCATTTTTTGATAATTTTCCAAATGTTTTATTGTAAAGATTACTCAAAGTCATCACCCCTATATTAGTCCTCACTGCTTATAAAAGCAGGATTCTTCTCTACCGAGACAAGTCATAAAGACAATACTTTGATTATTATACGACATTAATTTCTTTCTGCCAATAGTTTATTAACGCTCACAAGTCTTACGCATATTGAGAAAAGCTCCGCTGCCTGTTCAACCTCTGCAAGCTTAGGCATACTCGGTGCGATCCTTATGTTTGAATCACTCGGATCTTTATGGTACGGATATGTTGCGCCTGCTCCCGTAAGCACAAGTCCGGCTTCCTTTGCCATCATTACTATGTCTGCGGCGCAGTCATTCATTGTATCAAATGAGATGAAGTAGCCTCCGTTCGGTATCTTCCATGAAGCGATTCCAAGACCCTTTAAAGTCTTTTCGAAACACTTATCAAATGCCATAAAGTTAGGTCTTAAGAGATCTGCATGCTTCTCCATCTGCTTTTTAAGTCCGTCAAGATCTTTGAAATATCTGACATGACGGAGCTGGTTGATCTTGTCATGACTGATTATCTGATAATTCATATGACTTGCGATATAGTCAATATTTTTTCTTGAAGATGCGACAGCAGCGATTCCTGCTCCGGCATAGCTTACCTTTGATGTTGAAACAAAGACATAAACAAGATCCGGATTTCCTGCCTTTTCACACTCCTCGATAATGTTGAGAAGCTTATCCTGTTTGCTCTCATCATTGTAAAGATGATGGATAACATATGCATTATCCCAGAAGATCCTGAAATCTTCAGCTGCAGGCTTAAGTGCCGCAAATCTTCTTACAGTCTCGTCGGAGTATGTTATACCCTGAGGATTTGAATATTTCGGAACACACCAGATTCCCTTTATGAGCGGATCCTTTGAAACAAGCTCCTCTACCATGTCCATATCAGGTCCTTCCGGAGTCATAGGAACATTTATCATTTCCACTCCGAAGTATTCTGTTATTCCGAAGTGTCTGTCATATCCCGGTACCGGGCAGAGGAATTTAACCTTATCAAGCCTGCACCACGGAGTGCTTCCGCATACACCGTGTGTAAATGATCTCGATACCGTATCAAACATTATCTGAAGGCTGGCATTTCCGCATACGATAACCTGATCTGCCGGTGCTCCCGCAACATCACCCATGAGTTTTCTTGCCTCAGGGATACCGAGAGGTCCTCCGTAGTTTCTGCAGTCGGTTCCGTCTTCCGCAAAACACTCTTCTCTTTTGGTAACAGCTGTTAAAAGTCCGTCCGAAAGGTCAAGCTGTGCTGCTGACGGCTTTCCTCTTGCAATATTAAGGAAAAGATCCTGTGCCTTTAATACAGAATACGCTTCCTCAAGCTGTACCTTAAGCTCTTTTAACTCTTCTGTAGTTCTTTCTGAATACGGTTTCATAATAATTCTCCTTTATCGTGGCATCTCTCTGTGTTTCTACGGATCATTCGCTCCATCTTCCGCAAGCACCGCACGGAAGTACCAATGACGTTTCTCTGACCGGAAGGCCGATCTCGTCTGCCTGTACTACTCCGCCCTTATCCTTTAATACGGTAGAAAGCAAATATTTCAAAACTGCGGGTGCAAGTCCCGTAGTATATGAATTTATAACAAAAAACAACGGTCTGTCGCTCAAGAGCTGTGCGGAAAGCTCAAGGAATTCGTATATCGAATCCTCCATCTTCCAGATCTCCCCTTTAGGACCTCTTCCGTATGACGGCGGATCCATAAGGATCGCATCATAGTGATTGCCTCTCCTTATCTCTCTTTCGACAAACTTTTTGCAGTCGTCCACAAGCCATCTTATCGGTCTGTCCTCAAGATGTGAGGCCTGTGCATTTTCCTTTGCCCATGCGACCATCCCCTTCGAAGCATCTACATGAGTTACAGCTGCACCTGCGGCAGCCATCGCAAGCGTTGCTCCTCCGGTGTATGCAAATAGGTTAAGTGCCTTTACCGGTCTTCCTGCATTTTTTATCCTGTCGGACATCCAGTCCCAGTTCACTGCCTGCTCGGGGAAAAGCCCCGTATGCTTAAAGCTGAACGGCTTCAGTCTAAATCTGAGATCCCTGTATGATATCGTCCACTCATCCGGAAGATCAAAGAACTCCCATTCTCCTCCGCCCTTGCTGCTTCTGTGATAATGAGCATTTATCCTTTTCCACATCGGATTTTTCTTAGGCGTTTTCCAGATGACCTGGGGATCCGGCCTAAGCAGTATATAGTCTCCCCATTTTTCAAGCTTCTCTCCGGAGGATGTATCGATGACCTGATAATCCTTCCACTTGTCAGCAAGCCACATATGTTTCTCCTAATCTTTTGATCAGCGGATCTTTATATGCACCTCTCTAAGCTGTGTTTCCGTCAGCTCGCTCGGAGCTCCGCACATAAGATCCTGTGCGTTTCCGTTCATAGGGAACGGAATTATTTCTCTTATATTATCTTCTTCACGAAGAAGCATTATTATCCTTTCGACTCCCGGAGCCATTCCTGCATGAGGCGGAGCTCCGAACTGAAATGCCCTGTAAAGTGCTCCGAATTTCTTCTCCAGCTCTTCTTCGGAATATCCCGCTATCTCAAATGCCTTTACCATTATATCAAGATCATGGTTTCTTACCGCACCCGATGAAAGCTCGATACCGTTGCATACGATATCATACTGATAAGCAAGAATATCAAGAGGATCCGAACCGTTCAACGCATCAAGTCCGCCCTGCGGCATTGAGAACGGGTTATGTGTAAACACGATCTTCTTTTCGCTCTCATCATACTCATACATCGGAAAATCGTTTACGAAGCAGAATCTGTAGGCCTTTTCCTCTGTAAGTCCGAGTCTCTTTCCAAGCTCGTTCCTAAGCTGTCCGGCATACAGTGCGGCCTTCTTCTCTCTGTCTGCTATGAAAAAGATGGTGTCTCCTGCTTCAAGTCCCGCAATATCCCTTATCTCGCCCTTAAGCTCCTCCGGGATAAATTTATCGATAGGTCCCTTATAGCTCATATCCTCCATGACCTCAAGGTAACCGAGTCCGCCCATTCCTATAGATGTTGCAAACGAAAGCAGCTTTTCATGGAAGCCCTTGGACATATCCGCATGAACCTTTATAGCTCTTACGGTCTTTCCGATAAACGGCTTAAATGTACATTTCGAAAAGAATTCCGTAAGATCGATTATCCTTAACGGATTGCGAAGATCCGGTTTGTCCGAACCGAATTCAAGCATTGCCTGTTTATATGTATAAACAGGATAAGGTGCCTTTGTGACCTCGTAGCCCTCAGGTGCGAATTTTTCAAATACGGACGTAAGAACCTCTTCTCCTACCTTAAAAACATCTTCCTGAGTAGCAAAGCTCATCTCAAAATCGAGCTGGTAAAAATCTCCCGGTGATCTGTCTGCTCTTGCATCCTCATCTCTGAAGCATGGTGCGATCTGGAAATATTTATCAAATCCGGATACCATCAGAAGCTGTTTGTACTGCTGGGGTGCCTGAGGAAGAGCGTAGAACTTTCCTTTGAATTTTCTCGAAGGAACTACATAATCCCTTGCCCCCTCCGGCGATGATGCACACAATATCGGAGTCTGTATTTCAAGAAATCCCATTTCGGTCATTTTCTGTCTCATATATGAAATGACCTGTGAACGGAATATTATATTGTCTTTTACTTTTTTGTTCCTGAGATCAAGATATCTGTATTTGAGCCTTACTTCTTCTCTTGTTTCCTTAGATGTCATTATCTCAAACGGAAGCTGGCTCCTGACCCTTCCCAATATGTCTATCGAATGAGCCTCCAGCTCTATCGTTCCGGTCTTGATCTTAGGGTTATATGTCTCCTCATCGCGGTGCTCTATAATACCTTTGACACTTATGCATTCTTCCTTTTGTATACCGTCTAAAAGAGAGGTGTCTCTCAATACCACCTGAAGTACTCCATACATATCTCTCAGGTCTATAAAGGAAACTCCGCCGTGGTCACGGATATTTTCCACCCATCCCGCTGCCCTGATCTCTTCACCGATAAGCTGCTCGGAAATCATGTCAAGTGTCATGTCTCTGTAGGTCTTTGATAATTGCATAATTCTTTCCTCCCAAATTTGATTATGGATTGTTTACGGGAGTGATGATTATCAAAAAAATAGCCATCCATCCCAAACCCTGAGTTCAGGACGAACGGTTAAGTCCGCGGTACCACCTGTTTTACCGAAAATCGGTCCCTTATAGGAAACATTCATTTCCCTGCCGCATATCGTCCGGCATACGTCGCACCTACTTGGCAAATGCCTTTCAGCTTGCAGCTGTTAAAGTGTTCTTCACATATATTCACTCCGCGGAGCTCTCACCATCCTCCGCTCGCTTAGGCGATAAAATATGCTACTTTTCTTCGTCATAGCCTTAAATTATGATATTGATCTCTGCCTTTTCATCAGGCAATCTGAAATTAACATATTAAAAAAGGTATGTCAAGCACAAAAATGCAGGAAATGAATGTCAAACTTTCATTTCTTGCATTTTGCACGACATACTCTTTTATTTTAATGCATTTTTTGAACGATATTTAAATACTCGCTTCATAATCATGCGGGTCTGTCGAGGATCTTACCTCGTTTTATCCCTCTTTTCCTGTACTCTGACGGTGTTACCCCAAACTGTCTTTTAAATTCCTTTATAAAATGCGACAGTGAAGAATAACCCACCTTTTCGCTTACGTCTTCTATCTTCATCCTCGGATCATCCAGCATCTCAAGCGATCTGATACATCTTATATAATTATGATACCTGACAAGCGTATATCCGTTGACTTCCGTGAATACTCTCGAAATATAGCTTCTGTTTACGTAAAGCTCATCCGCTATATTCTGAAGCGAAAATTTATCTGCATAGCTCTGCTCGATAAGGCTCCGGGCCTTATGTGCCAATTCTGCCTTGACTCCTGATCTCATAATGACCGCCTCGCTTCTTAATATATTTGCTAACTTTTGCCGGTTTCACCATTATAATAGTTAGCTCGAGCTAACTTGTCAATGGTTTTTTTGAATCATTGCATTTTCAATCATTACAATTCAACAGTGGCATTTACAAGCCGGCAATACCGATATTCGTTTTTCTCATAGACTTCACAGGTACCGGTAACCGTAATCTCACTGCCTATCGTCGGATAATCGTCCGGATAAGCATGTTCGCCCGCCGGTATAAACTCCAGCTCCTGCGAACAGCACCTTGTTCCGTCGGTGATTATACAGGCAGAATACCGGACTTTTGTATCCGCATTTTCGTAATAAGCAAATTGACCCCGTATCTTAACAGTTTTACCGATGTAATCATCGGGGGTATACTTCATGTTATAGATCTGTGCATATGCAATCGAGCTGCTAAGCTCTGACAAGTCAAGATCAACGCCGGCTGTACCCTGTACACTTTCAGATATTATAGCCTTAGGATCTTCATCGGCTGTCGGACCATATGCCTCATTGTGTTTTTTTGTTCCACAGGCCGCAAGCAAACCTATAAACAGGATTATCAGTAATCTATAAATCCTTTTCTTCATTTCCCCTTGCCTCCCAAAACTGCCCCTGCCGACCATGACAGGCCAAACACACCCATCTGAACGGCAACGATGGTCGAGCCTACCGGCGTATCGGCGAGAACCGACACCAGAATGCCGGTAAGTGCACAAAAAACCGACAGAACAGCCGCACATACCGTCACACTTCGGAAACTCTTAAATATCCGCATTGCAGACAACGCCGGAAATATTATCAATGCAGATATCAGAAGAGAGCCGACAAGGTTCATAGCCATCACAATGACAACGACAACAACGATTGCGATCATGAGATTATAGATCCCGGCTTTAATGCCGGTCGCCTTTGCAAAATCCTCGTCAAAGGTCACGGCAAAGATCGTATTATAAAATATGATGAATACCGTCAAAACAATTACCGACATTCCAACACATAACCATACATCTGCCAAGGACAGTGTCAGAATAGAGGTTGAGCCGAACAGCGTACTGCATACATCACCCGAAAGATTAGATGATGTTGCAAAAATATTCATAAGAAGATATCCGATCGCAAGCGCTCCTACAGAGATCATTGCAACCGCCGCATCGCCCTTGATCTTCGTATTCTGCCCGGTCCTAAGAAGCAGCACGGCACTGATGATCGTAACAGCCATGATCAACGGCATTTTATTGGTGAGCTGCAGCACTGAGGCAACCGCCATTGCTCCAAAAGCTACATGTGAAAGCCCGTCACCAATGAACGAGAAACGTTTCAACACCAGTGTTACACCCAAAAGCGATGAACAGAGGGCTATCAGGACACCGACCACAAGCGCATAACGAACAAACGGGTAAGACCAATAAACAGCCAGTTTTTCCATGATCGCCGTCATTACATGTCACCGCCTTTCTCTTCGGCAAACAGCCTTCCCTGCGAACTTTTGAGATAATCTTCCTTCGTTCCGAAGAAGACCGTGCCGCCGATATGCAGTATGCGGTTGGCATATCTGAGTGCTGCCGCAATATCATGAGAGATCATGATGACTGTAATGCCATCATCCTTATTGAGCTTTTCAATAAGAGTATACATTTCCGCCGTAACCTTGGGATCGAGTCCTGAAACCGGCTCGTCCAGAAGCAGCATTTTTTGCGTTGCACACAGTGCGCGGGCAAGTAATACCCTCTGCTGCTGTCCGCCGGATAGTTCTCTATAGCAACTTCCCGCAAGACTTTCCATCTGAACTTTCCGGATTTTTTCATCAGCAAGCCTCTTTTCCTCTTTGCTGTAAAAAGGACGGCTGCCACATCGTCCACGACACCCGGAGAGAACGATCTCTCTCACGGATGCCGGGAAGTCCTTTTGTACCACTGTCTGCTGCGGCAGATAGCCGATCTCGTTTTTCCTCAGCCCATCGCCCGTCAAAATTCTGCCGCTGATGGGCGGCTGCAAGCCAAGGATCGTTTTCATAAGTGTACTCTTGCCGGAGCCGTTTTCTCCCACGATGCAGAGGTAGTCGCCCGCAAAGACCTCAAAATCAAGGTCTTGCAGAACGGGCTTCCCATCGTAGCCGACGCAGAGCTTTTGACAAGTGAGCTGAGCCATCATCCTACCCCCTTAACCCAGTGCCTCTTTCAGCACGGAAAGGTTCTGCTCCATCACAGAAAGGTAGGTAGCACCGTTTGCAGCATCCTTGGAGGTCACGGACTGCATGGAGTCCATGGTCAGCACCTTCTGATTCTTCCCGGCGGTGCTCTGGACGATGGTTTCCGCGATCCTGTGCTGTGCACCCTCGATGGTCAGCACGCAGGGAAGTCCCAGCTCGTCCACCTTCTTGGCAAGGAACGAAATGGTTTCAAAGCTGGCCTCAGTTTCGGCGGAGCAGCCCGCAAAGGCGGCGTAGTAGCGCAGACCGTAATCGTCCACCAGATAACGGAACGGGAAGCGGTCGCCAAACAAAACGGTCTTATGGGCCGCACCGTCCACAGCCGCCTTATAGTCTGCGTCAAGAGCGGCCAGCTTGTCCCTATACGCCGCGGCGTTGGCGATATAGGTGTTCTTGTTGTCTGGGTCGATGGCACACAGTGCATCCGCGATCGTCACGCAAAGTGCCTGGGCGTTCTTCAGGGACAGCCAGACGTGCTCGTCCTTTTCCTCCCCATGGTCATGCCCCATCAGCTCGTCAAGGATATCCTCTGCGGAAAGCGCGTCCTTCACAAAAAACGGATTGGTCTTGCCACTCATCAGCGCATCGAAGCCGTCGTTGCCGAAGTAGATATGGAAATGCTCCGCCTCGCCCGGCTCGTGGCCGTGGTCGTTGAACTGCACATATTTGGGCGCATCGGCACTGGTGGTTTCGAACTGATAGCGGACGCTGCGGATCTTGCCCTCATCATTCCGCTTCGGCTGATAACCGGCATAGGTGTATTCGGCGGAAACGGTTTTTCCGTCTGCATAAGTGAAGGTGATCGTGTTCCCGTTGATAGAGATCTTCTCGGCGTCGCATTGCCACGAAGCCTTATACTTTTCCAAATAGGTGTCCTTTGTGGTCGAGCTGTCCTCGTCCTCCTCCGCCCTATGCTCGCAGAATTTGTCCAGGTCGCCGTTCAGCAGATAGGGGTGCAGGGACTTCCACGCACCGGCGAAATCCGAGAGGGTGCGGTCCTCGATGTCATCCTCCGTGAGCTGTTCATCGTGGCTGTGACCGTGACCGTGACCGTCCTCCTGCATACCCTCAACGGTCTCCTCCGTTTTCACGGAATCACCCAGCACCTCCAGCAGGTTGATGACCTTCATATTCCTGTTGGCGGCGTTTTTCAGAGCATTTTCCACCCACCCGTCGGACTCGCCGCCCACATAGACAAACAGGTCGCAATCGGAGATCTTGACAATATCATCGGCGGTGGGCTGATAGCTGTGCAGGTCAACGCCGTTATCCAGCAGCATGGTGACTTCGGCGTTATCCGCCTTGTCGCCCAGGATCGCCCTGACCCAATCGTATTCGGGGAAGATGGTCGTGACGACCTTCAATTTGCCGGCGTTTCCGGCATCCTTCGGCTTTCCGCAGCCGGCAAGGACACCGGTCAGCATCATTAGCGCAAGCAGCAGCGCAGTTATCTTTTTCATAGGCTATATGTACCTCCAGATTATGATAAGAACGTAAAAATGGGCGCAAAAATACAAGGGTGACGGCAACGCCGCGAAAGCCTATCCGAAAACGGATAGACTACACCCTTGTAAATCGTTCTTATTTAATCTGAAAGTTTGACCTTGAGTGAAACCAGAGTAAACGTGCGGACAAGCTCCGCGCAGGAGGGAATGACTCTGCACGGGGCACACCTGACCGCCGCGGCGAAAAACGCGGCAGCACCGGCAAGCCCAATGCTCTTGAGCAGATTTTCGCAGACCTGCAGCTGGTGGCAGATGGCGCAGTCCTCGCCGGAGCAGTTGTGGTTGGCTTCGACCGCAATATAGACAGCGGAGGACAGCATGACAGCCGCCAGCACGGCTGCCAGCAAGCCTGTGATCAAACGAGATTTTTTGGTCATAGCCTGTCCTCCTTCCAAATATTATTCTTCCCGGCAGTCCGCGCAGGTGCCATAGAGAACTGTGTCGGCGGCGTCCAGCGTGAATTGCTCACTCTGCGCCAGGTGCTTTGCAAACAGGGC
>OQVT01000763.1_pt1 | contig 19111 bp, 31 predicted proteins | sample 1691561 | NCBI WGS metagenome assembly OQVT01 (sample SAMN03418260, study PRJEB22391) | human gut metagenome | biome: human-gut; feature: organic feature; material: feces | host: Homo sapiens | place: Tanzania | collected 2013-01 | reverse complement strand
CTTGTCCGGAAGAGCTTCTCGGCGAGCGTGATCTCGGTTGGATGCTGCTTGACCTGGACTATCGTGACCCGAAAGACATCAAACCGATGTTTTTCCGAGCGGTGATGAAGGACGGCATAATCGAAGTTCCGCCGCTCAACAGTCAGGGGGTGGTGAAATGATTCTTCAGGCTCTTGCAAAGTATTATGACGATATGCTTTCAAGGGGTGATATTTCCGCTCCGGGTTGGGGAAAATCAAAAGTCAATTTTGCTTTATCGAGACATGGCTGATGATAAGACTGACCTTTTTCGAGCCTTCGCCTCATCATCTCCTGAAATTTTCCGGGATTGTCGGAAGGGTTCGCTTTGTCTGTCATGTCAAAATGTGCTTCAATGACATAACGGACGTTTGTCAGAACCATTGCTGCGCGTTGCTGAATACTTTCTGTTGTTGCAAGAAAAATTTCTTCGTTTTGTTTTTCCATCAGCGTTTTGACTTTTCTTGCGCTTATTGTGTCTGACGGTGAAAATATGTTTTCGGCGATCATCTTCAAACCAGTTTTAATATCTGGTGCTTCCTCTTCCTCAACCTCTTCAGGAACTGTCATAAGCTCCTCAATCTCAGCAATACACTTCTCAAGGAAGTCTTGCTTAAACATATGTCCATTCTCTACTACTTTAAACAAGTAGTCAAGCCTCTTGAACATATTGCCCATATTGGCAGCTTGTAGCTTCATATATAACTGCTTAGCTTGCTCACTAAGCTGATGAGCTATGTTCTCTAACTGCTCATAAGACATCTTCTCAGGTCTCTCTGTTTCCTTTTGTTTTTGTTGCATTTCTACAACTTTTCCCTTCTGCTCTTCCATTTTAATTTATAATTAAGTTATTAATATTCTTCAAGGAATCTATGTCCATATCTATTCTTGTATAGAGTTTCCCACTCTTCTATTGAACATTCTCCTATATCAGTGGAGCCACACTCATCACAGTAATCTGAATCCTTTATTCTTGGAATGTTCCTAATATTCAATGATAGACAATGCTTGCAGTATAATACTGGCACTTTATTGTAATCATTAGGCTGATTTTCTGTGTTTAAGTTGCTCATAAATCATCTTCTTTCTTTCATTAATAGTCCTACTGTGATGCCCTTTTCTCTTACAAGTATTAGCCTTATTGTTGAAAGGTCTCTTAGGAAAGATAATACCATCAAGAGATACATGGCCTCTCTTGATTGCCCTCCTTACAGACTTGAATTTGCTTACTGCTTCATAAGTTCTCAGGTGAAGAATACCTCTTTCATAGAAATCTCCCACAATATCTACTCTATTCTTCTCCATGTAGTCCTTGAACTCCTCTTCACCCATCAAGGGCCTTTCTATTGTCTTCTGCTCTTCCATTTCCATGATGTTTATTTAAAGTAGATTAATACAAACTGACCATTTTCTTTAAGTAGAGAAACTATATTCTCTCTCTTAATTCCTTCCTCATTGGCTGACCTTACAATGCCTCTGATTGTAGTATCAGTCAATGCAGTCATAATTTGATGAACTTCTGAACCATTGGTCTTCTTGACTCTTGTCATCTTTGCCTTCTCTATCTCTTCCATATAAAGTAATTTAGTTACGGGGGGAGGACTCGAACCTCCAACCTCAAGGTTATGAGCCTTGCTAGCTACCATTGCTATCACCCCATGATATATCTGAGCAGATAGTGGGAATCGAACCCACACATTAACATTGGAAGTGTTACATACTAACCTTTATACTATACCTGCATTTGAGTAGATAATCAGATTTGAACTGACCCCTTGACATTGGCAATGTCATATGCTAACCACTAACACCATACCTACACTTTGAGCCTCCTGAAGGATTTGAACCCTCTCTTCCTGTTTACAAGACAGGCTTGCTAAACCATTAACACTAAGGAGGCAAATGGTACTCCCACTGGGAGTTGAACCCAGACAACCATTTCTGGCCAAGGGATTTTAAGTCCCTCGTGTCTACCAATTCCACCATGAGAGCATCTCTTGTCAATAAGGTCTTATATCACATAAGTGGAATAAGAAGTCATACTTATTGATATTCTGAATAAAGGTCTCACATTCAGATGCTATACCTTTATAAATAGTCTCTTGAGGAATCTTATCATAAAATGCAGTAGTAGCAGACTTAACTTCACTTATAAAGTCAAAAGCATTCAGTGCATCACTTGGAGTTCCTTTGATTACATTAGGTTGCATCTTACCAAGTATTCCCATATATCCTTCTGCAAGACCATCTTGATAGTCTGACAATATATCAAGAAATTCATCAAGATATACATGGATATTCTTCTTAGGTGCTGCCCAATGCAAGTTCTTACACTTGGTCTTCCAACCTTCAAGCTGGTTTAAGAAGTTAATAAAGAACTGAGAGCCAGATACTTCAGTACTTCTACTTGATTCCATTGGAGTAAATAGGTTATCTTCTTCAAACATATTCTCTTATTTTGATGGTGCAAAGATAAGTATTTTAATTGAAATATGCAAGTAAAATACTATTTATTTTTTTTATTCTTTAAAAATAAAATACAGAGAGCAATGTATAAGCTATTTTTGCCCATATACTCTGATTTATATTTAAATCTACTGTACCTGTCCTTCTCCTTTTTATATGTAAAAAGTATAATAGATTATGTACTCTCCATTCATTAACCATACCAAATATACTTCTCTTGTGTATAGCATAAGAATTATCACATGTGTTTCTTATCTTCTTTAAGACATTAACCATGTCTTTTACTCTCCTTATCCTATAAGAGTCTGTTATAGAAGTATTATTGGTACTTAAAAGCACATTAATAATGTACTCACTATATTTAATATTAATCTCTTTCATAGTACCCTCTAAGAGACTTGAACTCTTACACTACTATTACTTCATGTCTGCTTCTAAGGCAGATGTGTCTACCAAATTCCACCAAGAGGGCATTATAAGTACTCCTGAAGAGACTTGAACTCTTACTCTTTTTTCAAGCTCTTGCTTTTGAGGCAAGTGTGTCTACCAGTTCCACCACAGGAGTATATAGTGGGTGTTCAAAGAATCGAACTTTATTCTTAGGTTTTTCAGACCTACGCAATGTAACCATACCTGCCCAACACCCATAATGACTTATTTGTGTCTCTACCCACATCACTTTCCATAAGTCAAGGACAAAGATTTCTATTGAAGTGGGGCAGAAAGGAATCGAACCTTAAATAGCCTGAGGCAGTGGATTTACAGTCCACACTAATTCACCACATTAAAGCTACCCCATATAATATTTATTACTCACTCCAGCATCAAAGGAACTATATTCCAACTGGAATAGTTCCTGTAGGTGCCCAAGCATAAGTCTTAGCAGATTGTCTAAAGTATGCCTTAGCACCTCTCTTAATTAATGAAATAACTTTCTTCATAACAATAAAAATTTGGAGTTAATAATATGTTATGTTCCCCCATAAGGAATCGAACCTTACTTTCAGGATTAAAAGTCCAGAGCATCCACCATCAATGCTTTGGGGGAATATTTGCCAAGGTTGGGTTGTGCCCCCACAAGGACTTGAACCTTGAATCCACAGTTTAAGAGACTGTTGCTTTAACCAATTCAGCTATAGGAGCATTATTTCTTTTCATACTTTTCAGACCATGCTTTAGTAATACCTGCTGATGCAAATACTCCAGCAACAGCACCTATATAAGCAGCAAGACCATTAAGGTCTGTCTGTATAGTATGATTATAATATACTTCTATTATAAGAAGTACAGCAGGAACTAATAGTAGGATTAAACCTATTAAGGTAACTGCCACTAAGAAGAAGTTCTTTGAAGAAACTCCTGTATTGTTCTTTATAAGTTTATCTATATAACACATAGACTTGGAGGTGGGATTTGAACCCACGAATCATCAGATTTGCAGTCTGTGCCATTAGCCACTCTGGTACTCCAAGATAGTACTAGCAGAGGGGATTGAACCCACATGTGACCTATTACCCTTTCTACTGTGTATAAGACAGAGGGGATATGCTAGTATATTGGGGTGTTAGATGGGATTTGAACCCATGCCATAAGGAGCCACAATCCTTTGCTCTACCTGACTGAGCTACTAACACAGTGCTGATAGAAAGACTCGAACTTTCAACTACTGCCTTATGAGAGCAGTCTTCTACCATTGAAGTACATCAGCTATTTCTGGTATTGAATAGCAGCTTCTAATACCTCAGTATTATCCTTAGCCATCCCAAGTAATGTATTGCATTGAGAACATAGCAATCCTCTTACCCTTCCTGTTTTATGGTCATGGTCTACAAAAGCTTTAGTAACTTCAAAAGAAGTCCCACATATAGAACATCTATTACCTTGTGCATCAAATAGACCCTTATATTCCTCTTCTGTCAAACCATATTTAGACTTTTTCTGATATAAAATGTTCCTTTCTTTTATGCTGGTACAGCATTCCTTCCTGTATTGGTTATAACATTCCCTACTACAGAACTTTTCTCTACCTGCATTAGCCTTTAGTTGCAAGGTTTCAAATTCCTTGCCACAATGTTTACAGATAAGAACTATTCTCTTGCCTCTACTACTTAAATATTTTCTAATCATAGTTGGCATACAAGGAATTGAACCTTGATTACTACCTTATCAGAGTAGCTTCCTGACCATTAGAAGATATGCCAATATAGCAGGTACTGAATGACTCGAACACTCATCTTTCAGATTTGGAGTCTGAGGTTTTACCATTAAACTAAGTACCAATTTATAGTTGCAGGTAGTGGATTTGCACCACTGGTCTCCCCATTATGGGTGGGGCAAGATTACTACTTCTCTAACCTGCTAAAGCATCAAATCATTGATTACTCCTCCTTATTGCACTCAGAGACTTTTCAGAAATGATGGCATCAAGTATTGCAAGCTACTTGACTAAACTTCTTGCAAAAGTTTTTGCGGGACCTGTAAGACTCGAACTTACATCTAAGGGTTAACAGCCCCTTGTTCTGACCTTTGAACTAAAGACCCATTTATGTTGCTCCTATTAGAATCGAACTAATGACCTTTTCCTTGTAAGGGAACTATTCTAAACCACTGAACTAAAGAGCATTGATAGGGTAATTTCTTTAACCTCTAACTACCCAAAAGAGGGTTCAAGCAAAAGCTCAACATTATGAAAACATGAAAGCATAGTGGACCTTGTGAGATTTGAACTCCTCTAAAACATTGCAAATGTCTTGTGCTAACCTGATTACACTACAAAGCCCATTAGTATGGGTACTTGGACTCGAACCAAGGACAACTGGCTCCCAAAGCCAGCATTCTACCTACTGAATTACACCCATATATTGCGGAGAGCATTGTACTCGAAACAAATACCTTATTAGGGTACTCACTATTTAGCAGATAGGACTATCACCTTGATAGTTTACTCTCCATACTTTCCTCACCAACATGTCAAAGAACACCATTATTGCGGAGAGGTGAGGTCCTGACCCCCAAGCATTTTACTGCTCCCATTGTTTTCAAGACAAGTCCCAGTCCCACTGAGTTACCTCTCCATTTGCCTATCCTACCTCTGTAGGATAGGACTTCAGTAGATTAAAGGTGGATTAGCAGGATGTGGGAGAATTGAACTCCAATCTCCTAATTGACAGTCAGGCACATTAACCACTATGCTACACACCCTAAATTGTAGAGCTATTGGGAATTGAACCCAAATTTCTGCCTTGAGAGGGCAGTTACCTGTCCATTAGTAGATAGCTCTATATTGTATTGGGTATGGGACTCGAACCCATAATCTTCACATTGAAAGTGTGATGACTTCACCACTTCGTCTAACCCAACATTTAGTACCCCCTATAGGAATCGAACCTATATCAAAAGATTAGAAGTCTCTTATTCTATCCATTGAACTAAGAGGGTATTTACCTTTATTATTGTTACCCCAATAAGACTCGAACTTATGTTACAGGAGCCAAAATCCCGTGTAATAACCAACTATACTATGAGGCAATAAAAAAAAAAGAATGTTACCTTAAACAACTGGTTAAAGCAACATTCCTTATGTGGAAATTTCCTAAAACCAATTTTCCTTAATCACACTGCAAAGGTAAGAAAAATATTTGAATTGTACAAGCTTTTCCCCAATTATTTTCAATTCAAGTATCATTTTCTCGTCTTGAAGGAGTAAAATAGGCTTGGTTTTAGGTCTTATCTATATTCTTTCAAGTAATTCCTACTAACTTGTTAGCCCAAGATTCAGTATAAAAACTGTAGTAGTTCCATTTAATTCCTATCTTACTACACAGATAATGTATTATGTTATGTAGTAATGATGGTATTCCTATTACTATCAAATATAGTGGACCTAATATGTCAGATTGCTTACTATGACCACATTCATGTTGGATAGACTCCTGTGATGACATAGGACTCACAAAGAGATAATCTCCTAATGACATAGCTGAAGATAGAACAATATTCATTATAATGATATTACCATCTGCTTTACCTTCCCTGTATGCAGCTTGACACAATATACCCTCTATACATAGAGCAAGCATATTCTGTGGAAACTGCCATAACCACTTAATAGAATCCTTAATGTAATTACTAATCTTCTTCATTCTTGTATATAGTAATGTCCCTGAAGCTTTGTTATGGCTTCATAAGAGTTATTTCTAATCTCCTTTTAACTACTAACTTCATTAGACCAGTTCTTGATTATACCCCTATAGCATGATTCCCTGTGCATTTTCTCAGGTGGATATGCTCATGCAATCTAATTTATATAGTAGCAATTTTAGTAGTATTGGGGACAACCTCCTCTCTATGTAAGTGTGAGAGTACTAACCCAACTTCTGACCCATTACTTTTTAACCTCATGGGTGAAAGGCTCTTCCACCACAGCCTCTACTAGGATGCAAAGGTAGGTAAAAGTTTTGATATATGCAAATATATAAATAAAAAATTTATTGCATAAAAATAATTTTTTTTTTAATTTTTTTTTTCTATTGTATTTTTAGGAGTGGTAGTTACACCAACCACACCCTCCCCATCACTTAGCCCAAGGGGGTCCTACCCCCGTAAGCCAAAATTAACATTATTAACAATTTAACATTTTACACTACTATGGGAAATCTCGTTTTTAATGACACCTTGACTGTTGAGCAGTTCAAGGCTGAAATGCATGTGACCAAGATTGATGTCAAGAAGAATCCTAAGACTGGGAAGTTGTTCTTCACCTATGGTGCTAAGACAGGAGCAGTTGCAGTCAAGGGTATTCCAACTCATCCTATGCTGAGCAATGTCACAGGCTCAGATGGTAGCTCATTCTGGCTTCTTCATGAGGAAGGTCAGGGAGGTGCACCCACATTGGCAAGCTTCTAACAGGAGGGCAACAGGCAGGAATGCCTGTTTGCCTTTTCATTTCCTTTAAGCATTAATAGAGTTTAATCCTTTAAACATTAATAGTATTTATGTGTAAAAGTTATATGAGTAGGCATCAGTATGCTCTTAGTATAACTCTGAGATATGTTACACATTATATTATATGTAATAGGATTTAACTCTGTTAATGTATAGAGTGAGATGAGATGTGCCCTATTTATATCTCTTCCTGACAAGAGGATTAGAGAGGTAAGTAGAGTATTTAGGGGTTTAATGTATTGGATAAGTAGGATAGGATAATAGAGTGTGGAATACACTTTATATCCTATCTTCCTTGTCTTGTGTTGAATGTAACTTGTTGATTTACTGAGAGTTAATAGAATGGACTGACATATTGTCAGATGTGTGACATTATGTCACTACCCCATAATTATTACCTCATTACAATTAGCAACAAAGAATAGTCATCCAATAATGTATGACTGTTTTTACTGTTACAGGAATAATACAAACCACACTCTAACAAGCAAACAATCGAACAAACACATATTAATTGTTGTTAAAATGTCTTCAATTAGTACCAATAATATTGGGAGTGCTACTGAAATTGGGTGCAGATGTAAAGAATAGCATACTACTACAGGACTGTGGTGAGAGTAACATTATTAATTACTCAATACACTTAGTGAGGATAGAAAGGAGCAGAATCAACATAAAATTGCACAGAGAGTAAGAAGGTTTTGAAACTAAATATATTAGGTCAGAATTAAGATATGTAAAAGACAGCAACTAATATTATGACTTAGGAATTAGGAGATATTAGTACAATGGTTAGTACATAACTCAATAATTGCAGTTATAATGATAGTTCGAGTCTATCATATCTCCCTTTTATCAATCCATAAACAAACAATCAAATGAGCAAAAGTGTTAGAGGAATAAAGAAAGTCTTGAAGAATAGTAAAGGCTTTTGCACTATAATAGGTAAAAATGGTATGTGTGCTTGTATCTCAGAGTGGGATACTATAAAGTATCACAAACATGGAGTATCTGTTAGTGATTCAGTATATATACCATATAAACTTGTCAAAGGAATAGGATTATGACTACAGACAGACAGAAAGCTGCTGTTCACTTTTGTGAGCAGTGGCTTAATGTCACCTTCAGTGGTGATATTAACAATTTCCAACAAGTAAGTAATTTCCTCTCAGAGTATTTAGAGGAAGCCAAACTAACTTATAGTGAAATTGCATGTGAGTATGAATCATATTTATGGGACTTAATGATGGACTAAGTTATGGCAAGATGCAGAGTAAATCCTAATGCAGTATGTAGTTCAAAGAATTACAAGCAATCAAAGAAATTACACATGGATATGTTGAAGAGAAATCATAAAGTATTCATGGAAATGACAACAAAGAAGGAAATAGTTATCAAGAAACAGGCATATATCAAAGTATTTGGTAACTTGATGGCTATTACACCAATGGAAGTAACAAGACTTGAAAAGGAGGTGACTATAATATGGAAATAATCCTATTCATCCTTGCACAAATTCTTGGCATTCTATTCATATATTTATTGATAGAATATGCCAAAAGTACCAACGAACAATTAAATAAATAGTTATTAAATATATGAAGTTTCAATTATTAGAGAGAGGCAACTCCTTAGGAGTCAATGTAGAAATATATAACTTCTTAAAAAGAAAAGGTTTCAAAGTCAGAAATACTGGAGCCAAAGAATATTTTCTAGGTGAATCATTCTATGAAGAAGTCTACATTACACTAACTACATTTAAGGAAATAGAAAAACTCCTAGATATTACAGGCTTCAAAGTATGTAAGTATCAATTAAATCTAGACAAGATACCTTGTATAATAATAGAAGATTTGATAGATACTGAACAATAAAATAGATAACAATGTATAAGATAATAATTACACTTTTATCTTTTGCTCTATTACTGATAATAGTAGCAATGGGTGAAACAATATCCAAACAGAATGATACAATAAGACTGATGGATAAGTGCCTAAATTATTCAGACAATATACTGGATAACAATGGGATTTGGGATAAAGATGGTTCAGATTATATGTCTGATTATCTTAATCTTAGATATGAGCTTGACTCTACTTTCTTAGATGGATTCCATAAAAGATATAACAGTGACAATTAGAGAGTTATACATCTTTGCCCAATCTCATGCTCTTCTTGACAAGAGTGTGGGATTGGTCATTGATGAATATATAAAGCACATCTCTGTACATAATAATACCTTAGCTCATAGCAACATTATGAATAATCAAGGCAGTGAATCTATGAGTAAGTCTAACATAGACTATAAGAATAAGGTAGAATTTAGTACAGAAGATGTGCTTGAATTATTTTCAACTTAACAAGCAATTAAACAAAATGAACAAATTTAAGTTTATAATCAAAGGCATATTGTTATGGACAACAGGCTTTGTAACTATACTCTTTGTAGGAGGAGTAGATAGCATCTATGACAATGGATATTTCTTTCAGACTTTTATAGCTGTTGCAGTAATGATATTCTGTTGCTATAAGCTAATCTCAAAGAAAGAGTTTGAAGTATTGTCTTTGTACATGTGGTTTAACAAAATAATAGGAGAAGAATCATGCGAACAATAACTGTAATTTTCACACACAGAAAAGAACCTTTCTATCAAATAGCTTCATATAAGAGATATAAATTCTTGTGCAACTATGATACTGTATCTCTTTATGATATGGTAGAAGACCCAAGATACACTACTGGGATGATGGTAGTAGGGTTTACTTATGATACTGATAGAGTTCAACAAGGAATAACACTGAAAGACATCTACATTACCAAGGTAAATGGACAGGTTATTACCCAGCCTACTGGATTGGTTAATGGTAGCTTGGTAGGAAGTGATTTTGACATTGACAAACAAAGAACAAATAACATGGAAGAGAAAAGAAACATCAAGGTAACACTTGAACAGGCAATAGAGTGGTATAATAGTGGTAATAGCACATTGCGTACATTAGCACTGAGTGCATATACTGAGGATGAATTGAAGCTCAACTTCAAATACATCAACAGTAAAGTATGCAATACATGCTTCTGTGCCAATGTCCCTGTTGATGAAGCAGAGAAGTATAATACACTTGTAGACTTGGCAGTCATTGCTAAGTTCTTCAATGGCTCTTGGAAGAAAACTACAAGCAATACAGGATATTTCCTTGGCAATTATAACAATGGCAGTGGTCCTGTAGTTGATACTTGCAGTGGTGTTGGTGTATATCAGCACAATACTGTACAGTATGCAGGTATTGTATACTTCAGAAATCAAGAAGATGCAATCAAGGCAGCTAAGATTCTTGGTGATAGAGTGAAAAACTTATTTGATTAGAACATTAAATTGTATGATTATGGAGATTCCAGAAATTCCCGAGATTTGGTATGGTTAGAAAAGCCCAAGCATTTAACTTGGTGCATGTTAATTGTAGGTAAGGGGATATGCAACCTGCAAGATGCTTGAATAACTATCAAGAAGTAAACCATAAATTCCCTATGAGAGACTTCTCTCTCTCTTTAATAGACACTACTAAAGAATGGAAAGGATGAAAAGAGACTTGTGGTTGTTGTTATATGCAAAGTGGGTATTGGATTGGATGAGTGATTTAGGAGATTTCTGTAATAATCATCCGTCCAACTGCTATGCTTATAACATTTATTTAATAATGTGTAAATTAATTGGATGGATATGATAGAATTACAACCAATAGATAAAGCCCAAATAGTAATGTTGTTGGAGGCAATTAACAATGAAGAGGTTGACAAAGAATTTTGGATGGTATTCAGCAGCGATTATACTTGGAATGCTGATGAGGTTTTTGGCAGTGGAGGTGATAAATTCTTTGAACCAGGAGACTATATTACAGTAATGTATAACAATGAAAACCCGTTTCCCACACTTCAAAAATATTCCTGCATTACTTCTAGTTTTCCACATTATGATTACTGGATTGAGAAGGATTTAAGAGTGCTTATTTTTAAAATTGTTTAAATAGATAGAGTTATGAAAGAGCTTAAAGTTGGAGAAAGAATTATCTTAGAAGTAGTTGAAGTAGAATGTATTTCTTGTCAAGACTGTTTCTTTGCAATAGAAGGAGAAGCATGTCATGAGTATTGTTCTGCTTCAGACCGTTCTGATGGTAAAAATATAATATTTAAAAAAGTTGAGGAGTAAATCACATGAAAGCAAAAGAATTAGCAGCGTTTCTACAACTCAATCCAGATATGGATGTTTGCATAAAAGAGGATGTAGTTATCAATCCTTATGGGGATAGGGAATCTCACTATCGAGAAATTAAATCCATAGGCATTGAAAAAGGAAAGCTTTTATTATTTAAGTAAAGCGTATGAGAAGAGATGAAGCAGCAAAGCTATTGCCTATTATTAAGGCATTTAGCGAAGGAAAAGAAATACAATATAAGGAGAATGGAAGATGGTATTCAGCTGAGGCTATAGCATTCTTTGATGGAACACAAGAGTTTCGTATCAAGCCAGAGCCTACCTACAGACCTTTCAAGGATGCAGAAGAGTGCTGGCAAGAGATGCTGAAACATCAGCCATTCGGATGGATAATTAGTACAAATACAGAAAGGTCAAAAATGATTGACGTATTTGATGGTTCAGAAGATGCCAACGACCTTCCAATATCTATCAATGGAAGTTGGTGGAAGTTAGCACAAGTATTTGAAAAATTTACTTTCACTGATGGCACACCCTTCGGTATGAAAGTAGAGGAATAGTTATGGCATAAGCATGTGTAGTTTACTTCTACTGTCTATGGTGGAAGTATTTGCTCCCTTAGCTCAGTTGGATAGAGCAATGGTTTCCTAAACCATAGGTCATTGGTTCAAGCCCAATAGGGAGTACTAAGGTATTTACTCATATAAGGCAATTTGATTGTTTTTAAGCAAAGGATTTTTAGTTCAGGCAATAGTAATATTGCTACAGGAGGCTGGTATGTGAATATAGGTCTTCTTTTATAATGTCTCCATAGTTCAAGGGATAGAACAATAGTCTTCTAAACTATATATCTGAGTTCGAGTCTCAGTGGAGATACAATGGTGGATTTAGCTCACTATTTCTACTAAGCATGGAACCTGAAGAAAAGCAAAATGTGATGCTGATAGGTAAGCTATCACCACTTAATAAATGCAACTGCTTCAATGTGGGGATATAAAGAGGAAGCTAAGTGACTTTAATAATGATGTTTCAAGAAGAAACAATATTTGACTTTGTTAGGACATTCTTTCAATAGAAAATGAATCCATTTATTAGGGGCATTTTTGGTTTTGATTGCTAATTATTTGGTAAGAGAACATGCAAAGACTGATGGAAAGACATCAAAACAATAACTGGCAATACTTCTTATAGAGTTGCTGCCTAAATAGGCTGAGTAGCACTTACTTGGAAACAGAAAGGTGCAAAGCCTGAATGAAGACTAAGGCTGAGGGTCCGACTTTAAGAGCATTAATAGGCTGTGGTCTCACAGAAGGTAACTCAACTTTTTCCTTGTTTATGGACAATAAAATAAGGTGGTGGAAATGCTGTAAATCCAGTCAGCCCAGTGGGTAACTAACCACATTAAAAAGTAGTAAGCATGTGTAATTCTTTTATTAAAGATTGGTAAGACAGGGGTTCGACTCCCCTATGCTCCACAAAACAATCTTAGTATTAACTAAAAAAAAAGTATGTTTTATGTATTAATGTTTGAGTTCATGCTATTGGGAGTAATAGGTGGACTATTAGGCATATTCTATAGGAATTGCCTGAAGGTTGAGGATATGATATTCTATCCTTTGTACAGTAAAGTGTTTATACCTATGGTTAAAAGTGGCAATAGGTTCTTACATTTTATAGCATATCCATTGGGATTCTGCATCTATTGCAGTACTTTTTGGATAACCATGCTCATTCTTGTACTCTTCTTGACAAGCTGGGATTCACTTCCTAAGTGGCAGGATATTGTAATAGGAATTATAGCAGCAGAAGGTGTAGCTCACCTGATAGTGTGTATAAGTTGCAGATTCTTAATACACAAACATCCTGACTTAGATAAGAATTACTTAAAACATTTACACGAATAATTAAAACAGTAAGATATGCAAGAGGATTTAGTTTTCTTCAAGAAGGAAGGTGAAGAAGGAGTAGCCTTAACTTCTACAAGTGCTAACCACATTGCTAACTTAGCTAAGGAGTATATCCAAGGTGTGGAGACACAACTGAATAATATATGCTTCTTCTATGCTGAGGTAGCATTAGTAGGTAGTGTTGGTGATGCAATCACCATTCAGGCAGGAGTATCACCTGAAGCCTTGAATAATCTACAGTCAATGCTTGAGGGGGTAGCACAGGTTAAGTCCCTTATAGCTTGGTTGAGAGAAGCTATCAAAGCTAAGGAGAATTTGATGAAAGGCCTACAGACTATTAGTCTTGAAGACTGGTACAAGGAGAGTGGAATAGTTAAGCCTGAGGCTCCTAACCGAGGTCATGTATTAACTGAGGCAGAGTATTATGATTCTCTTCCTATTAAGGAGAGAAATAGATACTATCAGTTAGAGGCTGAGGCTGCTGTATTTGGCAAGTATATTCATCCTGAAGGACACTTGTCTGATGCAAGAAAGGAGTTGAAAGATAAGCTCCAACACCCACATAAGGTAGATGGTAAAGGTAGGGATGCTTTCATCTATACCTATATTCCTACTGTGGATGTAACAAAGGTGGATAATATATTCTTTGAGCTTCAAAAGAAGCACAGAGAAGTACAGGCTCAACTGAATGCTATGAAATACAGTTGTGAACAAGCTATTAATGAGTCCACCAATAAGGTGAACACAGAGTATATGGCTGCTTCACAGAAGTACCAAGCTGAACTCAAAGATGTATTGGGAGCCTTCAAGACATGGAAGGATGAGAAATCTCAAGAGTACAGCAAGTTGAAGATTGTAGTACCTAACTCACTGTTGGGTATTTATAATACTATCAACTCTTTGGGCAAGTAAATAAGGACTTGGGATATTAATCCCTAACCTTATTGAATACACATGGCAGGTATCTGTTCTTATTAATAAGAATATACATGATTGCTAATGCAAAGTAATATATCTAATGCTCAGCCATTAGATAGTCTGTTATTCCAAATAATCAACCCTATGAAGTCTGACTGATGGAGGGATGTTCTTGTTCTTGATGGAGTAACAGGTTCTTGCTATTGATATTGGTTTTGTATTGGTAGATACTTGCTATGTGTAACTTGTCTTTGTATCTTGGTGTAATTGGTAGCACACTAACTGTTGGGTTAGAGGTTAGGTTCGAGTCTTAAGATACACTACATTTATTGTTTCATTTCTAAAAAAAAATGGAAAAGAATGAAGAAAAGGTTCTGGAAAGAAATCTGGAACAGAAGCATTTTGAGAATGCTATGAAAGCCATTGAAGGTGGCAAAGAGAGTGGTAGTTTAACCAATGTTGAACTTGTTGAAAACTTGGTAGAAAGCTACAAAGGCAAGACAGTACAGGCACCTATTGAGGTGATTATAACAAGTGCAATATTCCTCAATGCAAAAGAGTTGGTGAGTGTTACTGAAGCCTTGAAGTATACTCTCCGTGTCAAAATGGTAGAGGAACTGAAAGAAAAGGTAGATAAGGGAGAAGCCACAGCAGAAGATACAATAGCTGCCCTTTTGCTTGCTGCAACTATGAAGAAAGAATCTGAAGAAGATTAATAAACATGAGTGAAATCAAGTTAAGTCTGAGTATTGAGCTTCAAGGAAGCACAATGTTCAGCAAGGAGGAGTGCCTTAAAACAACTCACAAAGTGATTGAGAAGAAGACCAAATCTGGTAAAATTTACAAGAAAACCATTAAGGTAAAGGTAGAGGATTGGGATAAGATGGAGAAGTGCTCTATGAGAGTGATTAACAAGGATGGTACCAACCCAGAGATTATCACTTTCTATACAAGGAAGTGCAAGCCAGCTACACAGTCCCTGAACATGAGCAAAGAGGCTTATGAGTACATGATTGACAAGGATTCTTGTCCTTCATGGTCTAAGCCTGGCAAGTGGGCTGCAATGAGTGAAAAGGAAAGACTTGAAGCTCATTTGCAGAGAACAGTAGAACATCTTGGGGGTACTTCGTACACTTATCAAGTGTTTGAGGACTAACTGGGAATATTCTTATAGCAAAGGACAAGGGTACTATAATATCCTTGTCCTTCTTTTTTTTTTACAACCTACTGAATAAGTAGGATAAAACTAAGAGACTATGGGATATATTCCTAAATTTATACATCTTGACCATTTTATTAGCGTAGAATATCCATTTGGTGTTTATTGGAGGCATAGTTATATACAACAATGTGCAGAAGCAATCTTCAATACATATAAAGAAGACATTGAGAAAGGTACAAGCATTACTTTTGTAGCAAGAGGCACATCAGGAGCCATGATTGCAGGTGCTATGCTTAATGAGCTACATAACATTAATCCAACTATTAGAACCTATATCTTGATTGTCAGGAAGAAGGAAGATGGTGCTCATTGTTCTTCATTGAGAGGAATTGATGAGGTTGGTGCTACAAGGTTTATAGTTGTGGATGACTTTATATCATCAGGTGAAACTATTGAAGCAGTTATACAGGAACTGGATAGGTACTTTGGGATAATTCATCATCCTACTGAGAAGTATGATATGCTTTGTGTAAGTAACTTCATTGATGAAAAATCGCTGAAAAAGAACTCATGTATGGACTATAAAAAATGGAAAGGAATTTGTTCAAGATTTAGGTATGTAGTATGTTGTCCTGAACCAAAAGAGGATGAATAAAAAAAAAGTAATTTATGACAAGGATATGGATTATAGTTTTACTCATAATATACGCGATGGTCCTATTTAATCATTATGAGCCATCAATAGATATAATAGTAGTAGGCAATAGATATAAGATTCTATTATGGTATAATAAACACCAATGGAATCATTTTATCAATGAGCCTATGGTAGTAAGAAATTACATACAACTATTTGTAATATGAGTAAAGGAAAGAAGTACAAAATACCCCATAAGTATCTTAGCAAATATCCTATAAGGAAAAGAGCTATATATAAGATAGTGGGAGGCAAAAATGGTGAAAAAGCAAAGTTTAAGTTTTTTAGACATAAAAAGCTTTGGAAGCTCTTGGATGGTCATATATCTATGAGAAAGATGGTATCAAGAAGTATTTGGTATTGGGATTAATAATATGAGAAAATTCATTATCAAGGTAGTATGTTTAGTACTATGTTTATTCATAGCACTAAATGCTGTTACTCAATTACTCACCATGAGTAACACAGCTGCTAACATTGCAGGAATTGTATTGTTAATAGTAGCTATATGGATGGGTGTAGAAGTAATAATTAAATTCATTAAAACAAAAGAAAATGAAAAGTAAAGTAATTATGTGCCTTATGGCATTGTTTACCATGTTGGGTATGTCCTCATGTGGTTATGAGAGAGTGGATGCAGGTTGTGAGGGTATTAAGGTAAACCTCTATGGCTCTGAAAAGGGTGTAGATGATGTATCTTTGGTTACTGGTGCAGTGTGGTATAATCCATTCACTGAGCAGGTTTATGAGTATCCTACTTATGTCCAGACAGTAGATTATCCTGCTTTCACAATTAATGCAAAGGATGGTTCAGAGTTCAGTATTGACCCTACTATTTCATTGAAGATTGCTGATGGCAAGTCACCTCAGGTATTCAAGAAGTATAGGAAGGAGCTTGCTGATGTTATCAATGGAACTCTCTTTAACTATGTAAAGGATGCCTTTAGGATTCAGCTCAATAAGTATACTACTGATGAGATTGTATCAAACAGAGATATGGTAGAGAAAGCTATTGAAGCACATTTGTCCAAGGCATTGCTCAAGGAAAATTTTCAGTTGGAACAGCTAACTTCAGGATTGAAATATCCTCAGTCTATTGTAGATGCAGTTAATGCCAAAAATGCTGCTATACAAAAGGCTCAGAAGGCTCAGAATGAGCTTGCTGTAGTTAAGGCAGAGGCAGAGAAGAAGGTAGTTGCAGCACAGGCTGAAGCAGAGGCTAATAAGCTTAGAACACAGGCTTTGACTCCATTGATTCTCAAGCAGCAGTGGATTGAGAAGTGGAATGGAGAAATTCCAACTGTAGTTTCAGGGGCTTCAAGTCATGATATTTCAGATGGAGTATTAGAGATTGATGATCCAAGAGTAAAAGAATGGAGGGATGATCCGGATAAAATGTACCGAATCAATCACATTTCATGGTGGGAGCGAGAAATGCCAGATGAAAAAGAGATGGATGAGGGTATAAAGAATCTGGCAGAACATGATAATAAAGTAGATTTTATCCTGACACATTGTACAGCTTCTTCTACAGCAGCATTATTATCACATGGATTATATAAGCCAGATAAGTTAACTAATTATTTTGAAGAAATAAGGTGCAATGTTGATTATAAGCGTTGGTTGTGTGTCATACACTTCCAATCAGACCGGGACGAAATCTTGCTGTTATTGTTGAGTCAGCAGCGGTCAACCACAGACAGAAGAAGATGGGATATAATGCAGCTAAGGAGTTGTACAGAAGAGTACAGGAAAATCTTATGAGAGGCGGGGAGGATGACGATGAGTAAGATTATATTTGGAATTGATGTTGGAGGAACAACCTGCAAATGTGGTACATTTTCTGAAGAAGGTGAGCTGTTAAGAAAAGAAGAGATTCCTACAAGAAAGGATGAGGGTGGAAGCCTGATTCTTCCTGATATAAGTGAGTATATCAAGGGCGTTATTGCAGATATGAACCTGACAACAGAAGATGTTGCAGGAATCGGAATGGGACTTCCCGGTGCATGCCTTGAAGATGGAACTGTCAACAAATGTATCAACTTAGGCTGGGGTGTATTCAATGCGGCTAATGTGTTATCAGAGCTTACGGGTATTCCTGTTAAGATTGGTAATGATGCCAATATGGCAGCACTCGGAGAATTCTGGGTTGGCGGCGGCAGTGAATATAACAGCATGGTTATGGTTACGATAGGAACTGGCGTAGGCGGTGGAGTTATTATTGATGGAAAGCCTCTTTATGGATTTAATGGTGCAGCAGGTGAGATAGGACATCTTCCACTTGTTGAAGGTGAGACTGAGAGCTGTAACTGTGGAAAGAAGGGCTGTCTTGAGCAGGTTGCTTCTGCAACTGGAATTGTAAGAACGGCTAACCGTATGCTTGCAGAAAGTGACATGCCTTCATCTTTAAGAAGCGTGCCATACATATCGGCAAAGGTTATATTTGACGAGGCTAAGGGAGGAGATGCCCTTGCTATACAGGTAACAGAGTATATATGCAGGTATCTTGGAAAAGGACTCGCATGTGCAGCAGGAATGGTTGACCCGGAGGTATTTGTAATTGGTGGCGGAGTTTCTGCCGCAGGGGATTTACAGTACTCTGAATCTGTCTATGGCAAAAGAAATGGGATATCATACTTTTTTCTGGAGTCTTGCTTATGTGGACTGGTATCAGGACAATCAACCGGATCCCCAGGAGGCTATCGCAAAACTGACGAAACGGATTCATCCTGGAGCTATCGTGCTGCTGCATAGCACCTCTTCTACTAATGCGCAGATTCTGGATG
>OQVT01000761.1_pt1 | contig 19122 bp, 16 predicted proteins | sample 1691561 | NCBI WGS metagenome assembly OQVT01 (sample SAMN03418260, study PRJEB22391) | human gut metagenome | biome: human-gut; feature: organic feature; material: feces | host: Homo sapiens | place: Tanzania | collected 2013-01 | reverse complement strand
AACCACCGCCTTCTTGCGGCAATGGGAGCCTCGCTGCCGGTTGCACGGAAGCCGTCCACAATGTCAGCGCCCAATTCGCGGATCAGGAACTCGGACATTTCCTGCTGGCCTTCATCCATGCGGCTGACGTTTTGGCGCATCACTTTTTCTACTGCTCCACGTCCGGTATCTTCAAGGTAGATGTTCATCACACGCGGATCGTCCCGCATAGGCTCCAGTACCTTTTCCAACCCACCTTTGCGGTTCAGTTCATCCTCCAGCGTGTTGGCCACGGAATACAGCGGATTGACAAAGTCACGGCCTTTTTCACGCTGCATTCTGTAAAACAGGTCATGAATACGTCCTGCGGCCTTTTCGTTGACCTCATATTCGATCTGCGGCGCGGTGGGTGTCCACGCATCATAGCCATACACCTTATTGCTGCGGAACAGCTGCGGGTCGATGGTGTCCTTGCTGAAAACGAAGGAGATCGGGCCGTACTCACTGTGCCCCGCGTCGCCCTTCACCACGGCGATAGAGGGCATCGGAAGCCCGCCCAGTCTGACAGCATCCAGAAGATTCGTTTCTGTCAGGTTGTGCAGCGCCAGCAGGTCTTTTGTCTCCTCCAATGGCTTTTTCAGGGAAAATTTGCCCTTGACATTCAGTGCGTTCCGTAGTATATCTGTGGTGTAGAGTTCGTATTCAGCAGTATCTGGCCCTCTATGGGTTTTGAGGTGTTCGGTACTGTTGATATCGAGCTCTTTTTCTGTAACCACATCATGCAGATACAGCCGCTGGCTCTGCGGGTCTCTCTGAAGCATCACAGCCACATACATTTTCTCGGCGGGTGTCCCAACAGTAACGGGCGCCGCGACAACAATTCTCTCAAGCCCGCTGCTGTTTTTGTTCAACGTATAAATGACTACACCGTCCTTTATTACGCTTGGGACGGCGGCAAAGGTAACGACTTTAAGCGGTGTTATTCCGTGCCTGAACTCGGAGTTGATACTCGACTTGCTGAGCGCAACATCTCCAAACTGTTCACTGTACACATTATTGCCGAGCGACGCGAAAAAGGCCCTGACTCTCTTGTCGAGGGGGATACTTCTGTCTCCGAGTTCGTTTCCCGTGAAATGTCCGATGGTATCCATGCTTTGAAGCGCCACCGAATTATCCATAATATCCGTTTCCGTGTACTGCGGATATTTGATCTGATACCGTCCCTCACCGTCGCCCTCGCGGGCGGCGGTTTTTGCTTTTTGCGCCTGTTTTCCCGCCGCGTCATAGGCTTTCTGCCACAAGGCCACACACTGCTCCAGTTCGGCCATGCTCTTGCCGTAGGCGTTCTGTGCGGCCTTGTCCTGTGCCGCCTTGCTGCGGAACAGGGACTTGACCTTTGCGATAAAGGCTTTCAGGGCGTCTAGCAGCTTCTTCGCGGCGCTGCGGTTCTCCTTGGCAAAATCCTCAAAAAGCTTGCCGTTTTCCATCATGTCGCGGGTGAAGTCGGCGGCGATCTCGTCCATGGCCTCCTCCTGCGTCAGCTTTACGCCCGCCTCCTCGGCCATAGCCCGATACCGCTCCACATACGCCGCAGCGCCCTCCTCGCCGGATTCCCGTGCGCGGTAGCTCATGGCGTGATCGCGGTAAGCACGATACTCCTCCGGCGCCAACTCCTGCATGCGGTGTGTCACCTCATGGGCCGCCACGAAGCCGAAGGCATTGTCCGCGTCGGCGGCGATCTGAATGAGGTTTCGGCCGGAGAGGTACACGCCGTTGGCCTTACCGCCGGAGATCGTGTCCACCATCTCGATACGCACACCCAGATTCTTGCCCAGCGTGTTCAGCAGCGCCGCCGTACCGGCCTGCTCCTTGGCCATCTTCCGGGAATGCTCGTTGTCCACAAGGCCGCTTTCGCTGCCTGCGCTGCTCACAAGCGTAAGCCCCGCCTTTTCCCGTGCAAGGCTGGCCGCCGCGTCGGAAAGGCCCGCCTCATAGGCCGCCGTCTGCACGCTCTGGGGCAGTGCGCTGGCCGCCGCGCTCTTTACGTTGACCGCAGATTCCCGCCGCAAACCGGCCTGATACAGCGCCGTAAAGCCAGCCTGCACCTTGCCCTTGCTCAGTGTGGTGTTGATCTTCTCTGCTTTGTCCCATGCCGCACTGCCAGATTCTCCCAGCCCCATGTCGCCCATGGTGGGGAACTCCGCTTCCGTCGCCAGCCGCCCCTGCTCATAGGCAGCACTGCGCTGTACCTCGCTCAGATCGTCGGCAAACGTCCCCTGCGTCATTTCTTCCACGGGGATGCCAGCCCGACCTGCTTCATATGCCTGTCTCATTCCCAGCAGATACTGGCTCACGTCGCCGCCGGTGTAGGAATCCACAAACACCTGCGCCGCCCCGGCGTTCTCCGCTGTGTTGATAGTACCTTCGTAGAGGTCAGCGGTCTGCTGATCCTTGAAGCGCACGTCCTTGGGGTCTACTGTCTCGCCGCTCTCCAGCTGCACCTTGCCGTCCTTTACCACAGAACGGATCTGTGCGTCGGCGTCATTGTAGGTGGTGCGGCCATCCTTGCTTGCCTGATAAGCCCCGGTCACGCCGGACTGCTGCCGTACCTGTTGCATGGCATCCTGATACCGGCCCTGTACGGCGGTCTGTACCGCCATATTGCCGCCGCCCATCAGGCCGCCAGCCAGCGCACCGGCACCGAAGTCCACAGCCATGTCCTTGATCGTCTCGCCCACGACCTTCTGCTGCGCTTCCTGATAGCTCATGCCGCCAGCCATATATACGGCGATCCGCTGGTTCACATCTGTCATGTCGCCGTTGATGATCTTATCTGCCAACAGATTGCCAATATCCGTGAACACTTCCTCGCTGCCCTCAATGCCCGCCTGAATGGCAGTATTCTTCAGCATGCCGACGATCCGCTGTTTCATCGTCCCGCTGGGCAGCTTCATGGAGATCAGGCTTTCCAGACTTACCTTCTCAAAGAAAGATTCCAGTATACCCGCCGCCACACCGGTGGCAATGGCGTGGTCATCGTCCAGACCACGATCCTTTGCGGCCACCATCGCGTCGGTGGCCGCCGCGCCGCCCAGTGTGGCCGAAGCGGCAGCAGGCGGAACGCCCAGCGCCGCCAGTGCCACCGTGGCCGCGCTGTCCAGCATAGACGTACCCACACCATACGCAAACGCGGCCACATCGCCGTGGTCATACTGGAGGTTTTTCGTCACCTCGCCCCGCACGCCGCTGGCGTAGGCATAAGGCAGCATGGCCGGGGCGTTGTAGTCCGTGGGCGTATTGGGATCGGCCAGCTTCCGCAGCGCCGCGTCGATAGCGCCTACACCGCTCAGAAGATTGGCCGGAACCGACAGCAGCGTACCGCCAATAGGCGACTTCTCGCCCTCATTCCGCGCCATCTCCTGCACCTTGGCGTACCGCTCCGCGTTCTTCTCCCGCTTGGGGATATTTCGATAGTAATTCACCAGCTGCGAAAGCTCATCCTCCGAGAATCCAGATGCCAACAGTGCCTCCCGCGCAGCCTGTTTCCGCGCGGCATCGACATGCGCAGCAGCTGCGGGAACGCCTGTTGTGTCTGTCAGCACCTCCAATGCAGCGGTCTGATCCTCCGTCAGATTGTCCAGCGCCTCGCGGCCCTTGATATCATACTGGATGCTCTCGGCTTTGTTCAGGTCGGCCTTCATCGTGGCGTAAGTACGCTCTGCCTCCGACTTTTGGGGATTGTAAGCGCCAAAAGCGTGGATATTATACGGTTCTTTGCTCTCCTGTGCCTTTTTTCCAGCCTGTTCCACCTCTGTGCGGTAATCGTCCAGATCAAGCCACGCCAGCCGCCGGTACTCCTTGATATACGCCTCCTGCTGGGCCTTTTCGTCCGCCAGCTCCTTGGCGGTTTTCTGCCGATCTCCCGCAAAGGAGAACCCGCCCAGGAACGTCCCGTAGGGAGAGACCACCTGTCTCTCCCGTTTCTTTGTCGCCGCAGCAGGAGCCGTCGGCGCCGTCACGGCTTGCACTTTGCCGGACGACACCTCGGCATTCCACCGCTCCTGCTCCCTCTTATGGAAGGTGTCCACATCAACAAAATTGATATCGCCAGCCTCAAGGCCCGATTCCTGCATTTTCTTCTTGTAGATATCCTGCCAACCCATAAAACCGCCTCCTTACTTGCCGGGGTTTCTCAGCGCATACACCAAATCGGTATACTGCTTTTTGGTGATATTGCCCGCCTCATACATGGCCGCCAGCGCATTGATCCGCCCCTGTAAAGACTGGTCAACGCCGGTCTCCGTGTCGTGAATGATCCGCATCGCCGTGGACGAGGTATATTTTTCCGAATTCTCCTTCCCGCTGCTCTTGCCGCCGCTGGAACTCCCTCCGCCGCTGCTCTTTGCCGCCGCAGCCGCCTGTGCCTGTGCCTGCTGCCATGCAAATTGCTCACGGGAAAGTGCCATCTGCTCGTTGAACTGCCGGACGGATTCCTCATACTGTCTGCGCCACTGCTCGTCCGCAATGCCGTTGCGGTAATCGGTATAGGCAAAGTCTCTGGCGTCGCCCCACATGCCGTAGTCCAGATTCCGTTCCGAATCATACCGGCCCGACAGGAAATTCCGCTCCGTCTGCCAGTCGCCCACCTTGTCCCGATACTGGCCGTATTCCTGCTGGTACTGATCCGCCAGCAGGCTGTACTGGGTCTTGAGGTCGTCGCCCTCCATCTGATACCGGCTCAGTGCCAACTGGTAAAGCTCCGGCACCACGTCGTTCAGATTCTGCAAATAGGCGTCGTACTGCTGCTGGCCCACCGCCTGCCCGTAGGTGCTGGCATAGCCGCCCGTCAGTGCCGCCGCCTGCCCCATGGTGTCCTGCATGGCCTGCTTGCCCTGCTGCACATACTTGTCCTTGTACTGTTGATAGAGCGCGTCGCTGTTCAAATCATAGCTGAACTTCTTCCGGTTCCTGATAGCGTCCAATGCATCCTGCATCTGCTGGCCATACTGTCCGCCTGTCCAGTCTCCCGGCTTCTGCGCTTCCAGCTGTGCAAGCCGTTCCGCCAGTTTCTTGACCCGGTCGCTCTCCTGATAATCTTTATAAGAAAATGCCATACTGTCGTTTCCTCCTTATGTTGTCTCCGGCCCTGCGATACGTTTCCACATGTGTACCACCAGATACGGCGGCATGTTGTTGTGGCTCCCTCCGCCGCCCGCCTCGCTGATGCTCAGGCTGTGGCTGTGGCTGCCGTTTGTGCTGGTGTAGAAGGTGTAGTGGCTGTCGGACGCGCCCTTGCCCTCTGCCGTCTGGCTGTTGCCGCCGCTCTGGTTGCCGGAAAAGCTGTGGCTATGTTCACCGCCGGACTCGATGCTGCCGCCGTGGGTGTGGCTGGGCATCTGGCTGGCGGTCAGTATCACGGAAGCTTCGCCACCCGTGGCTCCCACTGCGTACAGACCTTCGCTGCTGGCCAGCAGGAATTTTCCCGCGATCCGCTCCCAGTACGTCCCCGGAAACAGCGCCTCCGGGTCCGCGTTCTCCGTCACGGACATGTAGATACTGCCCACCGGATAGATGGCGTCAATGGTCAGCACACTGGGCAGCAGCGGCGTCACCACACTCTTGATGATGTCCGCCAGCGCCTGCCCGCCTACGGTCAGCCCATCCGCGATCTCCACGGACTGGGCGAATTTCGCCTTCCACTGGCAGTCCAGATAGTCGTCGTTCTCCGCATACTTTCCGAAAGCCGCGCCTTTACCGCCAGCTTTCAGGTGGAATGTCACCGACTTGGTGGGCACCGCCCTGGTATACGTGACGCTGTTGCCCACCTTGTCCGTGGCCGTCAGGCGCACCGTGTAGCTCTGCATGGTGGAGATGTCGGCGCTCCCCGTCACCATGCCTGTCACGCCGCTTTGCAGCGCCACCTCCGCGCCGTAATCCGCCGCGTCCAGCGCCTTATAGGCCGCCGTCAGCGTCACGGTGTTCTCCCCGTTCAGCCCGGTGCAGCCCGCCGTGGCCCTGGCCGCGATATGTACGCCGTCATCCGCCGCCAGCAGCGCGTCGTCGCAGCGGTAAACGCTGGCCTCCGTGATGGTGGGCGGCGCATAGGCCAGCGCCTCCACCTCCACCGTCTCCGTGGTGGTGTTGCCCCGGCTGTCCGTCACCATGCACCGCACCGTGGCCGCCGTGCCGGTCAGCGCCTTTGTGGTAGCGGTGTTGTCCACCGCCGCCACTGTCTCCCCGTCGTACTGCACCGAGAAGCCCACAATGGTGGCATTGAAGTTCCCGCTGGCCTTGCTGGGGTCAAAGGTGATCTTCACCTTGGAATATCCCACCACCCAGGCATTGATGCCGGGAATCAGGCTGTTGTCCCGCTCTGCGCTGATCCACCCATCCGTCACCGTGGGGGCCGCCCCATCCGGAGGATACAGCGTCAGCCGCGCCGTGGCCGTTCCCTTGTTGGTGCTGCCGTAGTAGGTGGTGCAGGTGATGGTGCAGGCCGCGCCGCTGGTGGTCACCTTGTCGATCAGGCTGGTGGGCGGTGTCCACTCGCAGCTGGCCCCCACCCCAGTGGCGATGGTGCCGGTCTCCCCGCCCACCGTGTACGTCACCTTGTGGGTATAGCGGCTGTCGCCCCGGTTGGTGTAGATGGTCACCTTCTCCCCCAGCTTCGCCCCGTTCTTGCTCAGTGTCGGGGTAGACGCTCCCGCCGTAGGCCCTGTGGTGCCGCCTCCGCCGCTGCTACCGCTGGAATAGGAACCGATGCTGGTGGTATACGTCAGCGTCTTGCCGCCGCGGGGCGCGTTGGTGCTCAGGGTAATGGAAATGCTGACGCTGCTGGCGGTGGTACTGCCGGCCACATAGAAACTGGCGCTGTACGCGCCGCTGTTCCAGCGATCCGGCGAATTCTCCTTCAGCCGCTTCTTCGTCCCGTTTACCGTCACGTCGATATAATAGCCGAAGTAACTGCCGCCGCTACATCCGCCCAGTGACACCGTCACATAACCGGAATATGACGTGCTGCCCGAACTTACGCGGTAGATGTTATCGGAGATGTTGACCGTAAGTGTCGGCCCGCTTCCCCAGCTGTAGCTGCTCATGAATTACCTCCTGTCCAACGGAACGAAAGCCCGTTGCCGTCGTCTATCACCCAGTTGGGAAACGTCACCGTCCCCGTGTGGATGCCTGTCACATACAGCGCGTCGTTGGCAAAATACGCCACCTCGCCGCCGTTCACGTAGAAGGACAGCTTCTTCGTCGTCCAGATGCTCATATTCTGGCTCCGGTCGATCTCCTCATACTCCTTGCCGCCTACCGTCTCCTTCACGCCGGTCACCTGAATGTCCTGGCCGATGGCGATACCGATAATGGGCGTCAGCCCCTCATAGCCCACCACGCCCTGGCGGATGTAGCCATTGGTGGCAGCAATGAAGTTGTTCACGATCTCGCTGCGTGTGCTGATCTCCTGCTCCAGTCCCGCCGCTGTGGCCGTGATGGTGTTCTCCATGTTCTCCTGGAAGGTGCCGAAGTCCGAAATGGCCACATATTCGCTCCGCAGCGTCTGCTCCACCTTCTCGATGGTCTGGCGCACTTCGTTGGCGTTCTTGATGATGAGGGATTTCAAATCCGCCTGGGTCTGCTGCATCTCCTCGCGGGTGGCCCCGCCCAGGGCCGCCGCCGTCTCCTGGGAAAAGCTCTCCGCCGTCAGGTTGTTCAGGCTGCTGTTCAGCGTGTCCACCAGCCGGTAGAGATACCGCCGCACGTCCTGTAGCTGCTGGGCCTTGTCCCCCTGCAGCATGGGTGGAGAGGGAATCACTACCATCCGACATCACTCCCCAGCTCCAGAATCTTGGCAATGGAGAACACCCGCACAACACCCTTGCCCTCCAGCCGCAGCTTCATGTGGTCGCACCGCCGGGGGATCACCGGCACCGTAAACGTCCCCGTCCCTCTCCGGCGCACCGTCCCGGCATGCTCCCACCTGCCATCTGAATCATACTGGCAGTAGAGCCGCAGCTCTCCGCCGTTCTCAACCTGCAGCCGGATGTTGTACCGGCTCAGATACTTCTTGTCCGGGTACTCATACCCGATCACGCCGCTCTCCGCCATCCACTCCAGATCCGTCTCCGGCGTTCCCTGGGTCCCCAGCACACACATGAGCTTCTTCGTGTCCGCGTCGATGTAGTAGAGGTCGTCGTTCATGGCGGCAAAGCACATGGCGTGGGTGTTGTCCTCCCGGTGCCACATGCCCTTCCCCGCGTCGTAGCAGAACAGGTGCCATGCCCCGCCGCTGTCCTTCATGGACAGGTAGTACTTCCCGTTGAAGCTGCCGCCCACGGCCCCGGAATACCGCTCCTCGCCCAGTGCCGCCCCCATCGAGGTGGGGAAGCTCCCGTCATAGGCGCACACGTCCGTCCGGGACTTGTAGAACAGCACCTCGTTCACCACGCACAGGCTGCGGAAGCTGCCGCTCTGTACGCCCCGGCCCACCGTCTCCGTCACCTGGTGGGCGCCCACGGCGCTGATGGCCACCCGGTGGATCACATTCTCCTTGAAGAACGTAGGATAGCCCAGGTAGTTGGCGCACCCCGTCCACGCCCCATCTGAACCCACAGAAGCGGCCCAGGCGTCCGTGGAGATACCGGCGTATACCCGCCAGTTGCGGAAGTCGCCCAGCTTGCAGCAGTACAGCTCATTCACGGCCTTGCCGTCCACCATGCCGTACTTGCAGCCCCAGATACGGTTCTGGGCCTCGCACACATAGTCCATGTCCGGCACCGCCCGCTTTACCGTCACGGTGCCCTCCGTCTGCTCATAGGTCAGGTCGATCAGGCCCACCACCACGATGTAGTCCTCATCCTTGGCATAGATGATCTTCGTGCCGTTCAGCTCCTCAAATTGGGCCTGCACCACGTCGCTGTCGCCGCCATAGGCCGCGCCGCTGATCTCCACGCCGTCCCCCTCCTGGAAGGGCTTGCCGATGCCCACCGCCTGGATCTTGGTGTACACCGTCGCCACGCCGGTCCACATCTCGCTGCTCTCGCTCCACATCATCAGGCTGTGGGGCGTCTGCGTGGTGTCGATCCAGTATTCGCCGCCCTTGGGCTCCTCCGGCTTGGTGGCGGACACCTTGCTCAGGGGGCTGCCGTCCGCGCCGCACAGAAGATACGTCACCGTGCCGCTGCTCGCGTAGCTTGCTTCCAGACCGCCGAAGTCCGTCAGGTCTTTTGTGTTCAGATACTTCTTATCCGGCCAGATCAGCAGGTACGCGCCCATGCTCACCAGCTGCTTTTCACCCTCCGTCAGCGTCAGGCCCACGATCTCCGCCCCGTTGTAGTAGAGCTTCCCGCCGTCCGCCCACGCCATAGCGTCCTTGGCCAAAATCCCCTGGGGCGTCTCCATCTGCCGCACCACGCCGCGCCTTGCGCGGCTCTGCAGCAGCGGATAGCCGTCCGAGGACATATTCTTCATGTCATAAAAAGCATTGGCCGCAATGCTCCTATTGTGGTCATAGCCTGCAAAGGTCGAGATCATCTCCCGGCTCTGCCCCTGTTCTGTCAGTGTGGGAAACTGCATTGCCGCCCCTCCTTACCAGTATTTCACGCTTGCACCCACGCTCTCGTGGGTGCGGTTGTACCAGTTGCGATACTCCCCATACGCCGTCATAAATAGCGTGATGGAGTTGTTGTACTTGCCCAACTCCCCGTTCAGCCGATCCACCTGGGCCGCCAGATACAGGGGGTACATCCTGTCATAGGGTGTCGGCGCCGTCAGCTGGGCTTCCACGTCGTCCCCCAGCACAGGGATTTCCGCCGTCTCGCCGCCCCGGTAACACCGCACGATCTCCCTTGTCACCATAGCCTCCAGCTCGTTCAGCCAGCCGATCTTATCCTCCTGGGTGAACACATTGGGCTTTTCTCTGTCCAGCGCCTCCAGCGCCTGCATGATGGTCATGCCCCATCCCTCCTTTTGAAGAAAGGGGGCACACCGGCCCCCTTGTTTTCTCACATATCGCCGCCCTGCATACTCCGGCGGATGGCCTCCTGCTGATAGCGGTACGCCTCCCGCTTCTGCTTTTCGCTCAGGCGCAGCACCTCTGCCACGCACTCCGGCACTTCCACTTCCTCACCTCTGCGGATCAGGAAGCTTCTGCCGTTCACGGCCACATACTGCTCCGTGTCGCCGTTTTCCAGCAGCGGCAGCAGCACCTTCACCATCTTCTCCTTCTTGGGCTTTTCCGCCTTCTTGGGAGGCTCCGGCGTGGTCTGAGGGATGTCCTGTGCGGTCTGTACAGTCTGGGCGATGTTCAGGTTTTCATTATCCATGTCGTTTTCCTTTCTTCTGCGGCGGGGGATACGCTCCCCCGCCGCGCAGTATGTCAGTTGGCGTCCACGGTGCCGCTCCACTCAGCGGAAACGGATTCGATACGCACCATGTTCTGCTCCAGCAGGATCTTGGCGGTGCGGATACCCTTCCAGCCCACGGTGGAGCGCTGGTTCAGGGGATCTTCACCGGCGCCGAGAGGTTTGACGATGGTCTGGAGGCCGCCGCCCGTCACCTCGGTCACACCGTAGGCATTCTTGCCCAGCACCAGCGTGGAGAACACGCCGTAGTAGGTGGCGGGATCACTGCCGCTGCCCGCGGACTTCTGGGGACAGTCGCTGTCCTTCCATACCTTGGCCTCGGTGGATTCCACGAAGCGCACACCGGCCACCTTGCCGATCTCGCCGGTAAACAGGTTCTCCGGCTGGGCATACTTGTGGGCGTCGATCCACTCAGGGTCACGCTGCAGGTCGTAGGCCACATAGGGGTGGATGATCGCCACATAGTCGCCGTTGAAGGTCGGCACGTTGTTCTTCTTCAGGGTGGCAACGGCCTTCTGGATCATCTTCACGGTCAGCTGGCTGGTGGTGTTCATGTTCTTGCGCTGCGTCACGGCGGTCTCGGTGCCGCTGGCCACGGTGGGGCAGAACAGCACGTTGTTGCCGGCAGACAGCTGATTGCGCACCACGGTATCCATGGTCACGCCCGCCTGTGCGCCCAGCAGCTGGGTGGCCTCCACGATCACATTGTCAATGGCGGTCAGATCCAGCACGTCGGACACACGCACGAAGTAGCCGTACTGCGCCACGGTGGCGGTCAGGCTGGTCACGTCCAGCGCGCCGCCGTTGGGGGTCACACCTTCCGTCAGGGCGGTCAGCGCCTTGGGCAGCTGGTTGAACTTGCGGAACTCAATGGTCTTACCGCTGCCCTTGGGGATGACGCGCTTCTGGCCGAACTGGCTATGCACCAGATTGGGGCCTGCCTCACGCAGCAGCACCTTGTCATAGAAGGTTTTCATTTCCGCCGACAGGTTGTTGCCGGAGGAGTTGGAGCCGGTGGTGTTGGTCACATCAGCAAACAGCTGCATGTCCAGCGCCATCATAAAAAAGTTTTTAACGGTTTTCATAATTCTCCCTTCCGGAGAGGTCAGAAGCAGATCTTCTCGCCCCTCCTTGCACGTTGGATGAGATCATCCATATCCTTGTCGGAGAGCTTCGACACATCGCTCTTCATGGTCACACCGGCGCCCGCACCGTTTTCCGTGGGGCGCTGGCCCTGTGCCTGGATCTTGGCAGCCAGCTTCCGCTCCGTCTCCTGAGCGGTGTACTGCATGGCCTGCGGAATCAGCTGGTCGTGGTACAGGCCCCAATAAGCGCCCTCCACGCTGGCCCCGTTCATCAGCGCATTGAAGAACTGCGGGTTCCCCAGCTCCTTCTCCAGATCCAGTCCCGGATACTTCTGCGCGATGGCCTGTGCCTCCTGCGACCATTTGGCGATGTTCTGCTCCATCCGCTGGCGGTTCTCCCGTTCGGCCAGCTGCTCCTTCAGCTGCTGGTTCTCCCGCTCCGTCTTGCGGATGGCTTTCACCTGATCCACGCTGATGCCCAGACGATCCGCCTCCTCCTGATAGAAGGCGTTGTCCTCCTCGATGGCAGCAGACAGCGCCTTGATATCGGCGGCATCCACGCCATAGCGCTGGGACAGCATCTGCATCACCGGCTGCATGGCGCGGAACTTCTCCGCGTCAGCACTGGGGCCTTTCAGGCGCCGCGTCACCGTATCCTGTACCCGCTTGGCATATACGTCCTTGAACTCGCCCTTGATGAGCGCGTCAAATTCCTTGCCAAGATCTCTTGCAGGCTCTGCCTGCTGCTGCGCCCCGGCGTCGGGTGCGTTCTGTTCAGCCTGCTGGCCAGTCGTGCCAGCCGCCGCGCCCGTGGTGCCCGCTGCTGTGCCGCCGTCTCCCTCTGCGAACAGCTGGAGACCGAGCCAACGGTACATATTTTTCATGATATCCTCCTGCCCGTAGGTGGGCGAAACCGTAATCTGCCCGTCAGGTGGGCGAATCCATCATTAAGGCTCACGCCTGAATGTCACATACTCCGGATAATGGTGTGCCAGCAGCGCAAATCCCGTCGCCACCGTCCGCAGCGCCACAGCCGCCTCCCCCGCCGCGTCCTGCCGGGGACACAGCGTCACCGTGGCGTCGCCCCTGTCCACGTCCACGCGGGGCCTTTTGCGGAGCTTCCCCTGCTCATAGAGGTCAAGGGCCGTCTGCGCCGCCGTATAGCACAGGATGGTGGCCGCCGCACACACCACGTCATGCCCCACGTCGGCCTGTCCCGCGTGGCCGGTCATCCGCAGCACATAGGTGCCGCCGCACCGTGAAAATTCTACCCGCACCATGGCTTACACCGGCGCGGCACGGTCTGCCGCTTCCTTTCTGGCGTTGGCGGTCACGCTGCTCTCGCCGCCGCTGTTGCCGATATCGGGAACGCTTCCCGGCATGGGCTGCTGCGTACCCTGCGCACCGCCCAGCAGCTGCATGGCGTAGTTGGTGCCCAGCTTCATATCCACCAGCTGGGCCATAGCCACCGCCTGCTGCTGTGCCATCATCAGGCGCTGATACAGCGTCCCGTTGGCGCTGATGCGCTGCATGATCTGCTCCTTGCCGTCAAAGTCCATCATCTCCAGACACGCCAGCGCCTGGTCGGTCATCTGCGGATTGAAGAACCCGGCCCCGAAGAATTGCAGCGCCAGCTCGTTCTGGCTCAGCTTGCTGTATGGGCTGGCCTTTTCCGCCGTGATCTCAATGTCGAACACCGGCAGCCGGTAGCCCATATCCACGCCCATCTCCATGCCCTGATACACAGGCTTGATTCCGGCGTTGGTGTAGCTGACGAAATCCTCCCGGCCGTTCTCGCCCAGAATACGGAACTGACGGGGCAGGTCATAGAACTGGCGGATCAGCTCCACCACCAGCTCCACTACCTCACGGAAGGCGCGGTAGGCCGCCTTGTTGCCGTCCCGGCTCAGCTTGCTGCCCGCCTCCTGCATGGCCGCAATGGCGCTGGCCGCCGTCACGCCGGAGGTAGAGCCGCCGGTGGACACGTCCCGGTTGCCGGTGGTCTCCTTCAGCTCGTCCACCTTTCTGTCCAGCACATTCAGATAGATGCTGTTGAGCACCTTGCCCACCACCGGCAGGATGCTGTCCTGTCCCAGATTGCCGTCGGTATGCACGAAATCCTTCGTCATGTCGGCGTACTCCTGCTCGTTCACAGAGCCGTCGGAGCGGACGAAGTACCGGGGCTTGGCATTGGACAGCATGTTCTGCATCACCGCCTGATCCCCGCGGTCGATGTACTCCTGGGCACCCTTGCCAATGTCGATATAGCCAAAGCCGCAGGGCGTCCCCTTCACACGGAACATGGGGTCGAACACGAAGGGATATTTCCCGTGGTCATACCAGCCCTCGCCGTTCTTGTTCTCCGTGGCGTACAGCACCGTATCCCCCACGAATTTGCAGTAGTGCAGCACCGTCTTGCCGCCAGTCTTTTTCTTGTAATACCAGTCCACCACCACGCTTTTCTCCGTGGTGTCCACAGTGTCGTCGTACACATACTTGCTGATATCCAGCCCGTTGCCGCCCAGCTTGCCCGCCAACTCAGGGTACGCCTGCTCCAAAGCGGCGTTGTCCTCCAGCTTCACATGGAACACGTTGGCGCTGTTCTGGATCTTGGTGACACCCGGCTCCCAGAAGAGATTCAGAATGTCCACCGGCTCCACGGCAATGTCGCCCAGCCCACCCAGCTTGCTGCCGTCCCAGAACACACCGTAGATGGCCGTGCCGCCGATGATCTTATCCCACCAGCCTTCGGAGTAGGTAGCCTCAAAGCCCGCCTGCTCCAGCACCACCGGCACGATGGCCGACAGCTGCCGCGCCTCCTTCACGTCCCCCGGCTCACGGGGCAGGATGTTGGGGGCGGGGAAGTTGTCCATGGCGTCGGCGTGCTTGTTGGCGATGGAGTTCAGCAGCCATGCGCTCACAGGCTCCACCTGCTGCTTCTTGCTGCCCTGCCGCAGGCACTCCCAGTGCCGCAGCCGATACCACTCCTCGTTGTCGATCACCCGCTGCTCCAGATTGGCCTTGCCCTGCTTGTACTTCCGCAGGGTCTGTGCCGCTTCCCGCAGCTGCTCCGGCCCGATGCCGATCCGCACCGGCGTATTTTCCGTTGTCATGACTTCTTTTTCTTCCATCATTCGATCTCCTTGACCTGCATCGGTATGAACTCCGGCGCGCTCAGCACATCCTCCTTGGGAATGTCCAGCGCCGTATACATGGGATTGTCCAGATAGGGGTCGCGCTTTGGCGCCAGCCGTGGCTTGATAGGCCGCGCCATGCACATGTACCGCGTCTCATCGGCAATGTGATCCTCGCCGTCGGTGTCCACGTCCTCCACCGCGTGCTCATCGTATTGCAGAAGCGGCAGCGTCCGGATGAACGCCTTGCAGCCACGGAACACATACATCATGGCCTTGCCCATCTCGTCAAAGGCCAGCCGGTAATGCACCTGCATCCAGCCCGGCAGCCGCTTGTTGTCGGCCTTGGCAAAGTACACCCTGTGCCGCGCCGCCGTCTCGGCAATGCTCTCGCCGCTCTCGGCGTCCCAGATGGCCGGGTCAGCCACGCCCTGTATCTGCTTGCCCCGCAGCCACCGGTGTTCCGTCTCCACCCGATGGATCTCCGCAAATACCTTGTCCGGCGTCCACTTCACGCCGGTGTTGGCCTCGCGGGTGCAGCCGTACAGTTCCAGAATGCGGTACAGTGTCCCGTCGTAGTCCACGGCCCACCACCCGCAGGAGAAGGGCCGCGCATAGCCCCAGTCGAAGCTCCGGTAGATGGTCCACGACCGCGGCACCTCGAAGGGATCTATCACATGGGTAAAGCGCCGGTCGGCGTAGTGGTCGGGATCGTCGGCGAACTCCTCAAAGAACTGGCCCTCGAATACGTTCCAGTCGCCTTCCAGCCACGCCTTGCGCAGCTTCTCCGGCAGGGCTTCCAGCTGCTGGATATAGTCCGGCTGTGCCGCCATCAGCGCCTTGTTGTCGGTGACGCGGCTCTGGATGAACACATAGTCCTCCGGCCTTTCGCCGCTCTCAAACCGCCGGTCGATGAACAGCCGCTTGATGTACTGGTGGCCTTGCCCGCCGGGGTTGCAGGTGTAGTACACCCGCTTGGGAAAATCGTTGACGCCGCGCAGGCAGGCGGTGATGGTTTTCATCTGGTACTCAGAGAGCTGCGTCGCCTCGTCCAGAAAGATCACGTCATACTCCGTACCTTGCAGCCGGTCAAGGTCGCCGTCCTTGGCGCAGTAGGCGAAATTGATGGTGCTGCCGTTGGCAAAGGCCAGTATCTTGTCCTTGTCGTTATACCGTGCCACCCCCAGCAGTTCAGTACGCAGCTGCCGGATGTGGTTATTCATCAATTCAGGGTAGGTGCGCCGGACGATCAGCATTTTGATGCCGGGATACCGCACCGCCAGCAGCTTGGCCTTGGTGCGGACAGCCCAGCTCTTGCCGCCGCCACGGGCACCGCCGAAGCCGATATGCTTTGCTCTGGCCCGCAGGAATACCGCCTGCCGCTCGTTGGGCCGCTGTATCACAAGCTGTCTCATTCGCTGAACTCCTCCAGTTCCGCGTCCATGGTCAGCTGGGCGGCATTGCTGTCCGCAGCGTCCTTGACCGCCGTCCACTTGTCGATCAGCGTACCCAGCGCCGTGGTGATCTGGGCAGGCGTGGCCTCTGCCAGCTTGTCGGGGTCGTTCAGCGCTGCCAGCCCCTTTCCGATGATCTCACACACCGTTTTCCGCTGGCTCTCCATGTAGGCCAGAATGTCCGTTGTGTTCTCCATTTTTTTCTGAATGCACAGTTCTGCAATGTCTGCATTTTCCTGCACAAGTTTCTTCACCGTGTTCAGGGAGCAGCCGTTGATCTTCGCCGTAGCGTTGTAGCTGCCAAGCTGCACATAGTCGGCCAGTATTTTCTTTTTCTGCCGGTCTGTCAGCCTTGCCGCCACAGTACACCACCCCTCCATACAAAATCCTATTTTGACGCGCCCGTCTCCCACCGCTGACGTTTGCCGTCGGCGCGTCCTACCCTCGCGGCGTTTTCCCGCGCACACCATCTGCCATATGGCAGCTTTGTCCCGCCCTACAGCGGTCAGGCGCTTTTTACGGCAGCGCCTGTGCCGTCCTGTATACCATGTTACCAAATCCCGGCGCCGTATTTCTATCCCACCACCGCATACGACAAAAGAGGGGCCGTAGCCCCTCTTGTCTCATGGTTCATCTTCCCGGTACTTCGCATCCAGCGCCGCGCATATCTCGCAGCGCCAGTAGTCTCCACAGCAGAACAGCTCCATCTGCAAGGCGTAGTCCTGCCGCTTCTGGTAAAAGGTCTGGTTCTGCCCGCCGGGGGTCAGCCCCTCGCATACGATCCTGTCCCTGCCGTTGTCCGTCACATAGTAGGGGCACACCACATAAACCTGCCGATAGCTCCCGCTTGCCATGCGCCCCACCTGCCTTTCCTGTTTCGCCCCATGGCCTGTTTACAGATCCATCTTCGCCCCGCAGTGTGGGTAGTAATTTGACCAGCGTTCAGCCCACATGTCGCAACAGGATGACACAAAGCCCGCCGCAACGGTCACACCACTGCGATAATGTGATAACCACCGCCCATGCACCACCGGCACCACGTCAGCCGGAAACATATCCGCCAGCGCACGCTTGGCATCCGTCATAGTAGCCGTGGGCTTTGTCACTTCCAGATGGGTCAGCCGCGCAATCGCTACGGACTGGTCAATGTATTTCGCCATCACTCCACCTCCCTGATCTCGTCCTCACCGAACTCCACACCGTCATTGATACACTCCAAAACGCTTTCAACAAAAGCCTCATCGGCACAGGCGTTTAGGTGCCTGATAACCTCGTTGGCTAACTGCATGATGGTCTGTTTGCTGTTCATCACTTCGTCTCGTTTGCTCATAGTGTCGTCCCTACGTCCTTTCTTGCAAAGCCCATCAATAAATCCAGATTGTACCGCAGCCCCTCATTCGTCCACCGCAGCGCTTCTATCTCCCGCTGCTGATTCTCGATCAGATCAGCGGCAGCAAGCTGCAATTCACTTTCGCAATCATTACCCGTCGCAGGGCACTCTGTACAGTGTTTGCAAGAATCTTCACCGTTAAATGCACAGCACCGCAGCGCCGTCACAATTTCCTCTCGTGTCATATGTTCACTCCTTTCACACCGCCACGCAGTCCAGCAGCTGCGCCATTGTGGTTATGGTCACGTTGCACCACTCCGGCAGGTTGGCCCGCACCAGAGCGGACGCCACCGGCGGACACACGGCATTGCCGCACCGCGCCACCTGTGCGCTCTTTTTGTATTCGTGGCCTTCATAGTCACGGTCGATGATGTAATCCGGCGGGAACCCCATCGCATTGTACAGCTCGCGGGGAGACAGCATCCGGAGTCCAATATCCGCGATGTAGTACAGTACGCCGCCGATCTCCAGCAGAAGCACTTCGTCCTCTGCCAGCGTGTAGCCGCAGAACTCGTTCAGCAAGGCACGAATCTCCGGCCAGTAGCCCAGGTCGTCGCCGCTGTGCATCTTTGCTAGATACGCCTTGCACATGGCGAACTCCCCGGCGCTGGCCGTCACTGTCTGCAACGGCTCCGAAGGCGATGTGCCCACATCGTCGCCCTTGAACTTCACCACATGGGCCGCACATACCGCATTGTGGTCAATGGCCGTCACCGTCGGCAAAGGATCTTCCGCCTTTTCACCGACCACACCGCCGTAATACTTGGCGATATGCGCCGCTACCACAGCCTCGCGGTCATGGCTTGTCACCGTGTGCATGGGGTCATTCACATCCAACGGCCTGCCGCCGGTGTAATACTCCACCAGACTGGCGCAGGTCAGGCCGTAGCGGTTGGAGGCATCCACGGTGTTGATGGGCGCACCCAGTCCTGACGCCCGGACATGCTCCGTCTGCTCCGTGTGGTACTGGATCAGGGCCGGGGCCACCAGGCAGGCTTCCTGCTTCGACACCGTTGTAGGAACAGGCTCCCGTATATCTCTGATCCTGTCCCCACCACCGGTCTGGCCGATGCTTACAAGGCTCGGCGTCACCAGCATCTGATTACCAGCAGTTGTCACGGTATGCACCGGTTCTCCCACCGTTGCCCCCACGCTGTTGCTGGTGTTCGTCACCGTCACAGGTGCCAGCAGCGGCTTGCACAATTCATGCGCTCCTACCGCCGTAACAGTCGTCAATGGCTTTTCGATGTTCTGCGCAGCATTCTGGAATTTCTGCTGTACGATGAACGGCTTGCCGCTGCGGATGGTGAACTTGTCCACGCCCCGGATGATCCGCCGCATAGTGTTCTTCGCCAGCGGGCGCACCGCTTTCAGGCCGTATTTGTCCATGATCTGCGCCTTAGATGCAAATACCGACGGGCAGGGCAGCGACCAGTCGATGATCTCCGATGCACAGCGCCACTTGGGCAGTCCATCCGCGCCGGTTTTGCTGTGGGTGGGCTTCGGCCACACGATGGGCTTCCCGTCGCAGCGGGCGACCATGTAGAATCTCTTGCGGGAGGTGGGTGCGCCGTAGTCCGCCGCGATCAACTCCCGATACTCCACGGTGTACCCCAACTCAGTGAGTTGGTCGATGAACTTCCGGAACGTGGTGCCCGCCAGCTTCTTCACCGGCTTGCCCTTCCGCACCGGCCCCCACGTCTGGAACTCCTCCACATT
>OQVT01000760.1_pt1 | contig 19125 bp, 18 predicted proteins | sample 1691561 | NCBI WGS metagenome assembly OQVT01 (sample SAMN03418260, study PRJEB22391) | human gut metagenome | biome: human-gut; feature: organic feature; material: feces | host: Homo sapiens | place: Tanzania | collected 2013-01 | reverse complement strand
TGCAGTTGTTCTTACGCAAACATCTGCTGTAACAGACCTTTTTTTAGTGCTTCCCACGCAGCCAATGTTGCTTTCTGCTTCTCGATGACTTCATCCAATGATGAAAGACAATCCGCAATTTTCTGCTGTTCTGCAAGACATAGTTTAGCCATATACATCAGTGCTTCCTCTTTTCCAATGCCAACCCAATCAATCGATCCGCCTGATCTGCAATAATAGCTCCCACACGTTAGAAATTCTAACGGCGAGAGCTACTATTATTTATTATCCGCATGTTCTGTGCATCTGTGAGTCGTGTCGTTTATTCCAGTAAATTTGTTTTTTGTGTTTACACAGAATCATACCGAAAATACAAGAGCTATATCAGCTTGGCTCTTTTTCGCTTACCAATTTAGCATTTGCTTGTTCAACTTTTAAGCGAGACAAAACAAGAGCAATAACCAGATTTATAACAGTTGGAATAACCAGATACATAATAGAAATCATTTGAACACAACCAGCGGACTGCACCACTGCATCATTGATAAATCCGCTTGCTGCCAACAGCCAACCAGAAAGTGCGGTGCCTTTACCACCGCCAAACAATTCTTTGAATACTTTGTCAAATTCAACCTTGATCTCGGCAAATTTTTCTTCAAACTGCTTGCGCCTGGCCGTCACGGAGACCAACATGGCATACCACGAGGCCGACACGCTGGCATGGCAGCAGAGCCCCGCCTGCATAGGCATCGAGGTGGCGCTCTCCAACAACCACACATGCCGTGGTGTCAAGGGGGTGTTCTATGACATCTGCGACGAGTTGGCCGGCAAGTACCCGAAGTACTTCAAGTTTCCTGGCTGGCACCCATTCTGCCGCTGCGTGGCCATACCCATCACTGCCAGCAAGGAGGAGTTTGTGGGGTATCTCAAGGACATGATGGCTGGCAAAGACGTTTCGGGCATGAAGTTCAAGGGCACGGTCAAGGACATGCCTGACGCATGGAACTCCTGGACGAAGAAGAACAGCGACAGGATAGAGCGGATGAAGGAACGCGGAACGCTGCCCTACTTCATCAAGAGCAATGAAGGAAGGATGGCCGCACAGATGCAATCCGTCACAAAGTATAAGGATGACGAGTGGAAGCTGTCGTACGTTCCAAAGCTTGGAAATGGTTTTGTAATGACAGAACGGGTTCGAATAAAAGAGTCAATGGCAAGCAAGAGCGAGAGGCAGAAATTCGAGAAGGAGATGCATATGTGCAGAGTGCTGGCCGACAATGGCCATGGCATAGAGTACCTGCAGGGAACAGGCCGCCCGAAAGGACAGACATACGACATCACCATGAACGGCATGAAGGCAGATCTCAAGTGCGTCACAGGCGGGACTGGAAACATCGTCAAGTACATCAAGAAGGCACTAATCAAGCAGGGAGGGGATGCCGTTGTTCTTGAGTTGCCATCTCCAGACAAAAAGTACTTCGAAGCTTTAGCGGAAGCAAGAAGAAAATGCGCAGGCCGTATATTCTTCTATATCAAAGGCGAGAATGTAGTGAAAGAAGCAAAATAAAAATGGGGCACCCCTCGATGCCCCTTGGTGGTACACGGTCAGAGACCCTGTCCCTTCACTCCAGCGGTGGACTGGAATGCACTGCAAAGGTACGAACAAATTATTAAACGACAAGCAGATGAGCGGGAGAATTTGTAACCGTTTGAAGCAGCAAAATCATGGCCGACACCAACTAAGATGAATACAAAACCAAAGAAAAGAGTGTTTTTCTTGCAAGCACATTAAAGAAAATCGTATATTTGCGCAGTTAAACACTTAAATGTAAGCAAATGAGCATAAAACGTACAGCACTGGACAAGTTGAAGACCAAGTTCGAGGGGATAGACGAGAAGGTGCTCAGCAGGATTGCGGCAAAGATTGCCAAGACAGCCAAGACGGACGAGGACGTGGCCGCTGAGGTTGACGAACTCACACTCATGGACATCATCAACTCATACACCGACTCCAGGGTTAACGACGCGCAGGACAAGGCCGTGAAGCGTTACAAGCAGGAGAAGGGCATCAAGGACGACGAGGACGGAGACGGCACGAAGGAAGGTGACGGAGACGGCAACGGTGGTGACGGCAATGAGGGGACAGATGGCAACGGCGGAACAGGCGGCAAGGAGGGCGATGACGACACACCCGCCTACATCAAGGCACTCATGAAGAGTGTGGAGACGCTGGCGAAGGAGGTCACGAGCCTCAAGGCAGGCAAGACTGCGGACGCGCGCAAGGAGGCACTGGACAAGGTGCTGAAGGACGCATCGGAGCGGGAGCGCAAGTTCTACGAGAAGAACTACGCGCGGATGAGGTTCGAGTCTGACGAGGACTTCAACGACTGGCTCGACAGCGTCACGGACGACATCAAGGACAATGCGGACGGCACAGGAGGCAACGGTGGAGACGGAACGCAGACCACCCAGCAGACCACCCAGCAGGGGAGACCCAAGGCTGGAGGCGGTGGAGGCGGGACCATCCCAGCACAGGTGCAGGCACGCATAGACGCACGCTCAAAGGCCGTGACGGCAGCCCCGGCCATCAAAGGACTGCCAGCAAGCAACGCATAAGAGATGAAGAGATACACGACAACCCCTCCCGAGGCGATAGACCCCATACGCATCGAGCAGGTGTTCGCGGAGAAGCCAGGCGGTGGCCTGGTGGAAGACCCTGGATATGACGTGCCAGAGACTACCGCCGTATATGCCAAGGCAAGCGGCAAGTTCGCCGTCATCAAGGCATACCGCCTTGCCGCAGCCGTGGCAAAGGCAGACACCACCATCAAGGTGGTCAAGGGAAGCGGCATCGCAGTGGGAGACGTGCTGGCCTTCGGCAAGAAGGGCGTGGCATGCACCGCCATCGACAGCAGCAAGGCGGATAGCGACACAGTGACCGTCACCATGGGCGTGGACATCCCCGCTGGGAGCGTCCTCTACCAGGCCAAGGCAGCGAGCGCGGACGCGGCAGTGCCAGTCGGCACCCCTGTCTATGTCACTGGAAACGCCCTGGCTGGAGGAATGGGCGAGCAGCCCCTGCGCCTCATAAACGGAGCGAACCTGAGAAAAGAGACGGCCTGCATAGGCGATGACATCGCAGGCCAGATGAAGAACATCACACTTGTATAACAATGGGACAGATGAACAAGCCACTGTTTGACCTCGACACCCCAGGGGTGCAGGCCGAACTCGCGTCATACACCCCTGGCCAGGGGCTGGCATGGCCGCAACTCTTCCCCCTCAAATACACCCCGAAGTTTGACCTCAAGGGCATAGAGGGCGAGGACGGGATACCCGTGAGCGCAGACCGCGTGGCCTTCAACAGCAAGGCCCCCAAGAAGACCCGCAAGAAGGTGGGCTCGTGGAACTGCACCCTGGGCAAGATTGAGATGTCCAGGGAGAAGGACGAGAAAGACATCAACGAGTACAACGACCTCAAGACCATCGCTGCCGCCAACACCGAGGACACGGCAGCCGCCCAGGGTCTTGTCGATTTGGTGTACGACGACATCGCCTTCTGCAACAAGGGCATGGATGCCCGCGCCGAGATTGAGGCACTCACAATCGGCTCGCTTGGCAAGCGCGTGTTCAGTACCACGCTGGACGGCGACATGGCCGAGAGCGAGGAGATCAATTTCAACGTGCCAGAGGACAACTTCCTCGGTGCCGTCGCCAAGTGGGATAACTACGACACAGCAGACGGCCTGGCGGACATCATCCGTGGAGCGAATCTCATCAAAAAGAAGGGACTCCAGCGTCCGCAGTATGCCATCATGGAGCAGTCCATGTTCGACCACCTGTGCGCGCAGAAGAAGACCATCAAGCGTGTGGCATCCGCCATCCTCAAGGCCACTGGCCTGGACAGCGCGGACGACGTGACGCTGGAGAGCGTCAACAGTTACATGAGGCGCAAGAGCGCGCCACAGATACTGGTCGTCGATCCCTATGTGGTCATCGAGGGCAAGGACGGCAAGAAGACCACCGTGCAGCCTTGGAACGTCAACTCCGTGGTGCTCTCGCCCGAGGCGCGCCTGGGCTACACCTACTACAAGACGGTGCCCCGCGTGCCCAACTCGGACGCGCTCCAGGAGTACGGCTCATACTACAAACTCACCGTGTACTCAGAGTTGAACCCCATGCTGGAGGTCACCATGACCGAGGCATACATCCAGCCAGCCCTGTCCAACAGACGCTCGCTGGTGTTCATCAACGCCATGCACACGGAGTGGAACGGAGGCGAGGCGTAAGACCATGACAGACGTGCTGACCGCCCTTCAAGGGCTGACAACATACCCGGTTCCCCAGAGCGTGCTCCAGGAGTGCGCCCTGGAGGCCGGGTGCAACCCCACCGACGAGGTGACACAGGACATGAGGCAGAGCAGGCAGTGGAAGCGCGCGAAGGCGCAGGTGTTCCTCTTTCTGAGCTCTGCCCCGAACGTCACGCAGCAGGGCGTGTCATTCTCGTTCTCCGAGTACGAGCGTGCAAACTTCCTCAAGCAGGCAGCTGCCCTCGAAGCAGAGGCCGGCGATGATGACTGGAACGGGGTCGGTTACGGCTACAAAGGGGAGAATTTCTGATGGTGCTTGCAAACGGTTACATCCGTATCATAACGGAACATGGAGGAGGGCTTGACACTGATGGAGAGCCAAGGCGCGTGGAATGCACCGAGGGAGACCGCATTCCATGCAACTACAAGCGCAACTTCTACCAAGGCCGTATGACGGAAAACGGAAGCTCGCATTCGGTTGCATCATACCAGATAGTCATAGGAATCTGTCCATTCAAGCCGTGCCGCTTCTCCCTGTATGACAACAACGGAGAGCGCCTCGGAACATACGAGGTGGCAGTCAGAGGAATCGAGCCTCTGGAATTTGTCGGAAACACACGCCTGACCGTATAGATAACAGCGATGTCAATAACACCCAACTCACGAAACGCACGCAGCCGCTTCCAGGAATGGATGCAGAGGCAGGCGGACAGGCGCGTGGCAGCAGCCATCGGCATGCTGGACGCAGCTGGGCTCGACGCTACCCGCGAGATGAGGACGGGCAGGCGCTACACAGACCGTACCGGGAACCTGCGGTCATCCACAGGCTACGCGGTCATCTATAACGGAAAGATTGTGCGCGGCGGGACTCCAGAAGCAGTGAGCACGACAGGAAGAGAAGGAGCGAGAGAGGGCAGGAAGCTCGTCAGAGGAGCCGTGAGCGACATCGGCCAAGGCAACATCGCCCTGGTACTCTTCGCAGGAATGAGGTACGCCTACTATGTGGAGAGGATGGGACTCAATGTCACGGACAGCGGCGTGGCGCTTGCAAGGAGGGATGTTGACGCAATGGCAAAGGCACTTGGATTCGAGATCAAGACATGATGAAAACTACAGCAGACATAGAGCACGACATCTGGACGGTGGCCAAGGGCTACCTCACCGGCAAGATAGGCGGCTCTGTCTATAAGGAAGGTACGCGCCCGAACGACTCTTGCAAAGAAGACGCAGTCGTTGTCGTCTCCTTTGCGTCTGCGGGACAGACGCAGGACTCTTCCGCGTATGTCAACATCTTTGTGCCGGACATCGACTGCGGAGGAGAGAGCATGCCAGACAAGGCGAGGCTCAGGCAGCTGTCTTCGTTTGACGAAGGGCTTGCATCGGCGGTGCACGAGGCATATTCGGACTATGCCGTTGAGCTGGGCAGCGCCACTGGCACCATGGAAGAAGAAGGAAGCGGTCAGCACATAGTTTCTATTCACTTATCAATAACGATTAACACATTCTGATATGGCAAAGAAGATTATGGCCTGGTCAAAGTGCGCCATCGAGGTTGGCAAGACAGGCACCAACGACGCAATGGCAACCACGCTCACGAGTGTGGGACTTGTGAAAGACAAGAGCGCGACACTGGAGAGCGCGGACGGAGACTCCCTGGAGATGAAATCTACAGGCGGAGAGACTGTGGGCAGCGAGAAGCAGGAAGGCACGCTTACGCTCACCTGTCGCATCATCGAGCCCGGACAGGAGTTCTACACCCTTCTGGGCATCGGTGCTGCAAGCGACACGAACATTGCCGTGCAGTCGCATGTCGTACCTGACGAGTACAGCGTGAAGGTGACTCCCAACAAGGTGGGTGCATATGGCATCCAGGCTCCCAAGTGCAGCGTGAGCGTGAGCGCAGGATGGAGCGAGGAGGACGGCAACTATGTTGACCTCACATTCGGAATCCTGCACGGTGCACAGACTGACAGCAAGGGCAAGCAGTACTGGTACATGAAGGTGCCTTCGAAGGGAATTGTCGCCGACACGACCAACGGAGGCTACAAGGCTAACGCCAGCGCATAAGCGCGTATGTTGTGTTTGTTTTAGGGGAGAGCCTGGATGATGCAAGAACGGCATTGCCCAGGCTCTTGTGCTAAACCATTATGGCAATGAAAGAGAAAACAATCGAGTCAAGGGTGGCGAGCGCCATCCTCCAGAACGCGGAGAGTGTCGTTGTGAACGGAACAGAATACAGGATCGAGCAGCCAACGCTGGCAACGCTGGCCATGCTGAGCGAGCTGGTGAGCACCCTGCCGGACTACGACATGGACGGGAAGGTGCTCGACAATGTACTGGCAAGCGCAAGGACAAGCGCGCCGACAGTCGCCAGGATAGCGGCACTGCTCATCCTCGGTGCAGCGCGTATCAGGAAGTCCGTCACGGTGAAGGAGAGCGGAAAGCACAAGTGGTGCAGGTTCCTGCCTGGAGGAAAGAGAATAAGCGAGTATGACAGGCTGACGAGAGACCTCGAAGAAGGCGTTACGCCTTCCGAAATCAACGCGATCATCACGAAGAGGTTCTGTGACATGCAGGTCGGGGATTTTTTCGCCGTTACCGCTTCCCTCAAAGGTCAAAGCATACTGGCTCCGACAAGGGAAGCGGAGGAGACAGCATCTGGGGGATAGTCATCGGCTGGCACAAGTCGCTCGATATACCTATAGAGGATATCCTGTACAAGCATTCATACCTGAACCTCTGCATGTACGCGGCAGCATGCCCTCAGTATGATGACGAAACGGACAAGTGGGACGAGAGCATCGACATGTGCGATGACAGCAATATAGATATACAGGCAACGGAACAATACGTATATTAAAACAGGAATATGGCAAGCGGAAGCGAGCAGTACAGAATACTACTTGACACCTCACAGCTGGGCGAGGGAGTCAACAGAGGCACACGGGAATTCGACAGACTGGGCGTGAGCGCAGAGGATGCAGGCGCGCGCATCGATTCTGCGATGAAGAAGGCAGGAGCCGCAGCAGCATCCTATTTCACGGCACAGTACCTCAAACAGTTCACGGCTGACATCATCAAGACAAGGTCGGAAATCGAGTCGTACGAAGTTGCGTTCCGTACGCTCCTCGGGAACGAGCAGCTGAGCAAGAAGTTCTTCGGCGAGATACGCGAGTTCGCTGTGAACACGCCTCTCATGCTGAACACGCTGGCAGGAGGCGCCCAGACCATGCTCGGCTTCAACATCGAGGCGGGGAAGGTCATCCCCACCCTCAAGATGATTGGTGACATCAGCATGGGAGACGAGCAGCGGTTCCAGTCCCTCACGCTTGCCTTCTCGCAGATGTCGTCCACAGGAAAGCTCATGGGACAGGACCTGCTGCAGATGATCAATGCGGGCTTCAACCCGCTGAGCGAGATAAGCAGGAAGACCGGCAAGAACATCGCCGTGCTGAAGGACGAGATGTCAAAGGGGCTCATCACGTCCGAGATGGTGGCCGATGCCTTCAAGTCCGCCACAGAGGAGGGAGGCAAATTCCATGGCATGCTCGAAAAGCAGAGCAAGGCCATGAAGGGCTCAATCAGCAACTTCATGGGAGCCATAGACGACATGAAGAACGCCATCGGAGAGGGCATGCAGCCTGCCATCACGTCAAGTATCAGCGGACTGACAACGCTGGTGAAGCACTACGAGGATGTGGGCAAGGCAATACTTGTCCTTGCATCAGCCGTAGGCACGTACAAGGCCATAGACATTTCCGCACACCTGCTGGCTTCCGTCCGCTCGCTCTCTGCCCTCACCACAGCCATCAAGGCATCAACAGTCGCGCAGGCTGCATTCAACGCCGTGGCGAGGGCGAACCCGTACGTGTTGCTTGCTTCTGCAGTCGTGAGCGTAGCAACGGCCATGTGGGCGTTCCGTGACTCAAGCACAGAGGCCGAGAAGGCCACCAGGCTACTCACGAAGCAGCAGGAGGAACTCTCTGGCAAGATGAAGGAGCAGGAGGACGCGGTGAGCGACCTCATGGCCACCGTCACAGACGAGACAAAGGCCGAGCGGGAGCGCAACACCGCCCTGGAGCGGCTAAGAAGCATCTACCCATCGGTGTTCGGGCAGTACAACACCGCCATCGAGCTCACGAGGAAAAAGACAGAGGCACAGCGGGAGTTCAACGAGGAGCTTGCCAGGGAACGCAGCATACAGGAGAGGGCGAATCGTGGCGACAACAAGACAATCCTCGCCTATCTCAACAAGGAGAGGTCAGTGCGAAAGGCAGGAGGGACACAGGCGGATGTGTATGGAACCGACGAGTACAAAAGAGCCCTTGCCGTATATAAGAGACAGACCGGCGCAAAGAACGGAGACCTGTTCACGGCATGGCTCAGCAAGAACTACAGCGGTGGCAACAGGAATGCGCTTGAACAGGCTGTCAAGCAGCAGGACGCAAAGGCGGCAGACGAGAATCAGGCTGCCTTCATCGCTTCCATAGCCGGCATGAGCCAGGGGCAAATCAAGTCAGCCCTTGCGGAGGTTGACAGGCTGAAGGGCGAGATGGAGAAAAGCGGCAAGCGCTACATCCAGACCCGGGAAGGCATCATCCTCAGCGTAGAGAAGGTGAACGAGCGGGCGAAGAAGCTGAGGGAACAGGCTGCAAGCAATGAGGCTGCAGCGAAGGCGAACCCATACAAGGATGCACTACGGGAATACGAGCAGGCCGCCAAGGCCGTGCAGGAACTGGAGCGCAAGGCAAGGGCCAACGACCTCACCAGCAAAGAGAAGGGCAGCATACAGGACGACCTGAAGAGAGCGCGCGAGCGCGAGAAGTCTGCGAAGGAGGCATACGAGAACCTGGGCGGGGACACGAAGGCCAGACAGAAGGCCGAGAATGCCGCTGACAAGGCGCAGAAGGCACTGGAGCAGGCCAACGCCCGAGCAGTGAAGGCTGCGGAGAAGCAGGCGGACGACAAGGAGAAGGAACTGGAGTTCACCCGAAAGGCCAGGGATGCCGAGTACAGCCTGCGGCAGATGCGCATAGACAACACCACCAACGGGGCGGAGAGGAACAGGCTACAGATAGAACTGGACTACGACAAGGCCCTGGCGGCAGTCAAGGACTGGGAGGACGAGCAACTGAGGAGCATACAGGAGGACGAGAGACGCAAGTTCGAGATAGACTTCCCCGACTACGTCAAGGAGGGGCGCATCTTCGAGCCGCTGACCAAGACGCTGCCAGCCGAGTTGCAGAAGATAGCCGACGGCATGGCCAAGGAGGCAGAGAAGGCAAGGGACAAGGCCATGGAGGCAGAGGCATGGAGGGCGCAGGGCGGACAGAACGCCACAGCCCTCCAGTACGGCACGTATGAGCAGCGCAGGGCCGCGCTCACATCCAACTACCAGCACGCCATGGGCGAGACCACAGACGACTGGGAGCGGGAGTCTCTGCGGAAGAAGTACGAGGAGGACTTGCGGGCCCTGGACACCCTCTTTGGAAAGACAATCGGTGGCATGGCAGACCTCTTCGCCGACGCGAGCCAGAAGAGCATCGCATCCATACGCGCCACCCTGGAGAAGTACCAGATGCTTGTGGACTACATGCAGGCCGAGGGCATCGCTGGCGGGGAGGGCGGCAGCGGTCGCCAGGTGAGCATGGAGCAACTGCAGGAGCGGTTCCCAGACGCGGAGCAACTGCTACAGGGCCTACAGGGCGACCCCGAGCGAATGAAGGCCGTGACCGACGCGGTGAAGAAACTGCTCGACACGCTGAAGCAGAAGTCGCCCTGGGACGCCTTCCTCGCCAACGTGAGGAAGTACATCGACCTCATGAAGAAGGGCGGAGCGTCAAACATCGGAGAGGGTCTCGCTGGGATTATCGGGGAGATGAAGTCCCTGCTCCCGCAGATACAGGACTTCGGCTCCAACATCGCAAACATCATGGGCAAGGAGGACAGCGGTGTCAACAAGGCCATGAAGGGCATCGAGGGCGGCCTGGACGTGGCACAGGGAGCGGCCAAGATGATGAGCGGCGACATCGTGGGCGGGCTCATGGACGGCATCAAGGGCATCTCGGCACTCGTGGACGTGTTCGGCGGGAGCAACATGGAGGCCATGGAGGCAGCCATCACTGACCTCACCGAGACCAACAAGGCCCTCAAGGACGCTATGGACGACCTCAAGGACGTGATGGCCGGCACATCGGGAAGGGATGCCACGGCAGCCTACGAGCAGGCACGCGCCCTCCTGGAGAGGCAGCAGGCCAACTCTGCGGAGATAATGCTGGACGAGGCGCGCAAGTGGGAGCGTGGATCACACTCCATAGCCAGCCAACTGGACAGCAGCAAGAGTTTCAAGGCTCTCCTCCAGAAGGTCTCCTCCGTGCTGGGCAAGAGCGTGACAAGCACAGGCGGGCTGCTCTCGCTGTCAGCGTCAGACCTCAAGACCATACGCACACAGGACGCAGAGCTGTACAACGACATTCTGCGCGCGTTCCGAAACGCAGAGAACAAGCATACGGGAGAAGGCATCGATGATATGATATCCGACTACATCAGCCAGTATGCAGATGCTTTCAAGAATCTGGAGGAAGGCCTGTCTGAGGCGCTCACAGGAATCACGCGCGACACGCTCTCTGACGACTGGAAGAGCCTGCTTGCCAACCTTGACAGCACTGGCAAGGAAGCGGCAGACAATTTCGAGCAGTATCTGCGGAACGCCATCTCCTCGTCCCTGGTTGCAAAGGAGTACAAGAGCCGCCTGGACGCGCTCACCCAGCAGTTCGCAGAGGCGATGGAGGACGGCACGCTCAGCAACTCGGAGGCCGACGCGCTGCGCCAGCGTTACGCCTCGCTCTACGCCGAGGCACAGGCACGCATAGCGGGGCTGTACGAGCAGGCGGGCATATCAAAACTCACCGACCAGTCATTCTCCAGCGGGGTGTCGGGCATGACCGAAGACCAGGCAGACGAGATGAACGGGCGCATGACAGCCATACAGATGATAGCGGGAGAGATACTTGCGGCAAGAGGACAGGCAAACGAGCAGCTCACGGCGATGCACATGCTTGCCATACAACACCTGGACAGGCTCGCGGAGATTTCCCGCAACACGGCGCTGGCGAACGACTATCTGCTGAGAATTGCACGCAATACGGACAACATATAGGGAGAGGAGAGACATGAAGGGAGAACTGTTTTTCAACGGGAAGGATGCATGGACTACGTACGGTATAGGGCTTCAGTTCGGGGCATATGCAGCGCTCATCAGTCCGGCTCCTGCAAAGGACTATGTAACCAACACATCAAGGACGGAAAACGGCACGGAGTATGCCGCAGGGATGCGGTTTGATGAGCGCAACATATCGCTTCCGCTGAACATCACGGCAAAGGACAGGGCGTCCTTCTTCGCTGCATTTACCAGATTCACGAATGAGGTGTGCGCTGCCGGGGATATACGCATCACGACCAAATACGACAGCAGCATATACAGGTGCAAATACAAGAGCATCGCAGCGCTCACAGAGTACAACGGGAGGAAGGGAACCTTCTCCCTCAACCTCATAGAACCAGACCCGACAGACAGGAAGATATGAAGAAGGCTACAATCTACAAGGCAGACGGAACGGGGGTAAGGATGACCTTCATCCCCTCCTCGTCATGCACCGCCACCTTCAGCATCATGCAGAAGGACGAGATACGCATATCATTCAGCAGCACGGAAAGGATTCTGCTAAGATGCGGGGACTATCTGCTTCCAGGTGAGAATACAGGCGTAACGGCCGAGAATGTCAGCACCATGCCGACTACACTCCCGACCACGCTTGGGGTCTCCGCAGAAGACATGTACGTATGGCCGCACAGGACACGCTCACTGCTTGGATTGAGATACCAGGTGACCTATCCATACATGCCGTCATGGAACGACAGAAAAAGGTGCTACGATTACGACATCACCATGAAGGCATGGTATATGGCATGGGCATCGCGTGTCATGCGTCTTCCCTGCGTCGGGAAGAACGGCACATATGCACTTCGGGATTCCGACTTCTCAATAACCGACCAGATGCAGCGCCATGCCTATCTGCTGCTGCTCAACCTGCGTCTGGACGGACTGCAGCAAAGGGACGGACTGGAATACGAAGCGAGGCTCAGGTACAGCGACAAGAGGGAACTCGTCGTGAAGGTGGCAGAAGACGGATCCATGCAGGTGAATGATGCTCTGTACAGCACAGGCGGTGATAATGTGGAGTATTTCAGCAGAACCACCGAGGTGGTGCAGTACAGCAATACGGACATCATATCTGCGATGAACGCGATAGCGGACGCATGGGAATGCGAGTGGTGGGTGAATGGAAGCATCATCTATTTCGGCAGGCTTGACAACAAATCCGATGCAACGGGCGTGTCCGTCGGAACAGAGGCTTCAGCCGTCACAGCCCAGAGCAGCAGCGGCACATACGCCACAAGGCTGTATGCATACGGCGGCACGAGAAACATACCTGTCACATACAGGCAAGTACTTCGGTTCACATGCGGCGCGGACGCAGGAAGCAACATGGCCAACATCACGGACATCTCAAGGCTGCTGTCATATGACTGCTTCAGGAGCGCGCTCATCACTGACGGGAAATCTGCAAGCGGAACAATCACAAACAGCGATGCCTCTGCCGTACGCCTGCGCGAGGAATGGGCATCTTTCAATGCGATTCTGAAAGACGGAGGATATTTCTACACATACAATCCAAACGACACGTCAGCCACCCCCGTGCCGATTATCGGAACAGGCAGGACACTGGCATACAAGTTCACTCCCACTGGCAGCATGAAAGACCTGTCTCCGTCAAGATACCGCCTGTCCGGCCTGTGGCTGCTGTCAACACGGAAGGATATATACGAGAAGATCATCTGGAAGATGGGGGCTGATACTCTCTACAGCGGATTCATATCCTCTACAGGAAATGAGTACCTGAGCGGTTATACCAAAGGAATAGGCGGACTTATACACAAGGGCGGGGTATATTCCCACTACATCCCGGTCATTGCAGACATCAGGTGTACAAAGAAGCCCGAGGATATGACGCTTACAGTATATGCCACCGACTCCGTGCCGGTATGGACTGGAAGTGCAAACGTGACCGTGACGGACGGAAGCTACTCCGCCGTCGGCATATCCGTCAGTTTCATCTCAACTGCATCAGGAGAAGCACACGCACTTCTTGGCAAGACAGTCAAGGCAAGACTTAACCCCGACAAGGCGAGCCCAGGCAGCATTGACGCACAGCAGCTCGTCGTGCTGAGGAATGACGGCGACAACAGACTGATGGACATATCATCCATACGCAAGGGGGATGTCTATACCATCATGGAGTCTGACCTCGTCCTGTCCAAGATACGTGCCGCATACTGGAGCGATGCAGATACAGCAGCAGCCCTGAACAACATCACCGAGAAGCGTCTCATGCTGCCTGCAGGCACAGAATATGTGGATGCAGCCGACAATATGGATGACAGCGATATTGTAGAGGCGGTGAAGGTATTCGACGACATCTACCCGTCCAGGACTGACAGCATCGCAGAAACGAGGACATACACGTATGCAAGCGACGAGACAGACTGGACGACCGGGGAGGTACTGAAGAAGGCATGGAACGCATACCAGTTCAAGAGCATGCTTGCAAGCAAGGACTTCTCGAACAGCTACCTGCTGCAGAACGGAGACCCATTGCGCATGACATTCTCCTCTGGCATGCTTGCCGGAATGTCATTCGATGTCGTGTATAACCCGACTCATGCAGGGGAGTCCGCAAAGCCGGAGACCAATGCAGACGGGACGAGAAACGAGGAGGCTGCGTGGTTCGAGATAATGAGGAACGAGGACTATGGGACGGGGCTTCCCAATGAGACACTATACCCGCAAGCCGGTGACACGTTCACCCTCTATAACTACAACACCTCGTATATAACGGACTCCATGCTTGCATCTGCAGAGCGGGCTCTTGCAGCCAGGGCGAAGGCGTACCTCCAGAAGCTCATACACAACGACGGCACGTACAACGTGACGCTCAAGGCAGGATGGCTCATGGAGGCAGGAAAGTGGTTCTCGCCTGGAGACAGGATGAGGATAGACACATCCTCGTGGATTGACCCGATAAGAGACGAGAGGATACTGGGCTATGCAATACACATGGACATCCCCGAAGATGCCCCGCAGTTCACATTGGGCGAGAATGCGAAATACTCCCGCCTCGAGAACATCGAAAAGAGAATGAAGTGAAAAAATGGCCTTGATATGCTTGTTATATAAACACTTTATTGTAAATTTGTTGCATCATGACAATAGACCAGATACCAAACAAGGAAAACATGACAGCGGTGACGGACCCCGTGCACCAGCTTTCGGCCGATGAGATGAATGCAATCGTCGGACAGGTGAGGAGCAACATGAGCTCTGTGGAGTCTGTTCCCGTCACATCCGGGACTGGAGACCATTCCCTGCTGCAGAAGAACGCAGGCAACCACAGCAAGGCAAGCGGAGATTCGTCTGCAGCCTTCGGCAGGAACAACCAGGCGATAGGACGCAGCAGCCTCGCCAACGGAGAAGCGAACATAGCACGCGGCGTGTGCAGTCATTCCGAGGGGTGGCGTACAGAGACACACAACGAGTGCGAGTTTGCATGTGGAAGGTACAACGAGAGCACAGAGAGTGCGAGCAAGGACAAGCAGACCCTGTTCAGCATAGGAATAGGAGACGGCGAGCAGAGCGACGGCACCTATGACAGAAAGAACGCCTTTGAGGCAAAAAGGAACGGAGACCTGTACATGTGGCTTGCCGGAAAGTATGTCAAGCTACAGGATGTCATCAAACTACTGAACTACTACACAGAAGGAAGCGGCACTGCCTCCATTCGCGCAAGCAGCGTGAGTATAGAGGCGGAGGGCAGTGGCACAACGCTGAAGCTCAAGGGATACCGCGTTGAAGTGCAGAGCGGATTGGACGACATAGTGCTCCAGCCAGGCCCTGGATACAAGGCAAAGGTGGGCACCAAGGAGATAGCCACCGTGGACATGATAGAGGCACTACAGTCCAGGGTGGCCGCACTGGAAGGAAACAAGTAAACGGACAAAACACGAGAGCATGTCAAAGGATATAGTATTCAGCCACTCTACGGCCAAGGGCTGCTGGGTGAGCGAGGAGATAGCGCAGGCCAGTATGGCCTACATCCAGGTGACGCGCAAGGAGCCAGGCTTCCTGCGCGTGTACACCTACGCCGAGGGGCAGAGGCCAGTGCTGGTGCACGTCACGCAGCAGGCGAACACGGCATTCTGCACTGGCGCGCTTCCGCAGGAGGTCAGGCTGCTGGTGGAGAGTGAGACTGAGGTGGTGAGCGCGGTCATGTGCCAGGGGGCAGGAGGAGCCAAGGGAGTGACACTCGCGGCTTGCAAGATTAGCGGAACCGATGCCATACAGGCAGAACTGTATGACTTCACACTTGGCAGTCCGAGTTCATACGAGGTTTCATCAGACGGTGACATTGTGGCCGCCGACCCTTACTTTCTCCTTTTTACGGCTGAGGAGTGTGAAAAGTTCGAGGGTCTAAGATCATCTGAAGGAGGACAGGAGAATGTTTTTGGCAAGGATGACTTGAAAAGAGAAGGCATTGTGGCTGAAGTTAATGATGAAATTGCAGGAACATTATTGGAACTCGGTATAGACATAGCCGGATACGACTATTTGTTCTCTTTTTACTCTTTATTCGGGTTCATCAAGCAAGACATCTCCGTAACGTTCCTGTATGATGGAGAGGAGTATCTCTACGACAGCACGAATTTTATTATCAATCAACAATCGGACACGGCATCCGTCTCAACACAGGAAGCGGGCGGCCCGCTTGGAAGAATTACCCTGGGGAACGATGCCGCGCAGGCTTTGTTATGCCGTCTGTCTGGCAAGAGAAAGGAGGTGACAGTATGAAAAATTTCGCATTGCCAATCATAGGCGTTCCAGGCGCGGGTGGCGGTGACACTTCCGCCTTGGAGGAGAAAATAGACCAGGTGAAGGATACGCTGACAAAATCCGACGCGAAGATACGAGAGTCGTTAAAAGAGCAGAAGAACGCTCTTGAGTCCGAGATAAGTGCCCTAAAAGACGAGTTGGCCTCCTTCGACAAGATAAAATGGCAGTTCACGACCCCGCTCATTTTGCTGAATGTGGGCGATACCGCGACAGTCACATTCCACAGCCCTAATGCAGAGGCACGCACCGTCGAATATGCAGTAGTGTCGGATTTTACTGATGGCGGTGCGGAAGAGTATAACTTTGGGGCGGTCAAATACACGAGTTATCAATTGCCGGCTAATGGCAAATGTTCCCTGAACATACCTAAAGGAAGTGCCTTATTTCTAAAGAGTAATAGCACAAAACGCTGGGGATGGACGACAGATGCATCGTTTGTCTTCTCGGGTGGGGATTTCCATGCCCAAGGGAAACTCATAGCCCTACAGGGCGGGAAGGAAAAAGAAATGCCGAACCCCTATTGCTTTTATTATGTCTTTCGTGATTGCGTTGCATTAACTGACGCAAGCCACTTGGTAATGCCAGAAATCCCTTGCGATTGTAACGGCATGTTCCGAGGATGTACCAATCTCGTGAAGGCTCCAGGTATCCTGTATGCAATATCAGACTCCCATAAATATGCCGAAGGATGCTACGAGGAAATGTTTATGGATTGTACTTCTTTGGAGAAAGCACCAGACTTGCTTTCAAAAAAACTTCAAAACGGGCGTACTTACAACGGCATGTTCCGAAATTGTTCTAAATTGAACTACGTCAAGGCCATGTTCACCGATATCCCTTCGGGCACAGGCAATCAGACCTTCGGTCAATGGCTCTCTGGTGTGGCAGCCACAGGCACGTTTGTCAAGAGCAAGGATGCCACATGGGCGGATGACGATGCAACGGTAGGCATACCAAGCGGGTGGACAATAGATAAAGTGTAATATGTCAAAGGATATAGTATTCAGCCACTCCACGGCCAAGGGCTGCTGGGTGAGCGAGGAGATAACGCAGGCCAGCATGGCCTACATCCAGGTGACGCGCAAGGAGCCAGGCTTCCTGCGCGTGTACACCTACGCCGAGGGGCAGAGGCCAGTGCTGGTGCACGTCACGCAGCAGACGAATGCCGTGGTCTTTGCGGACTACCAGCCTGCCGATGTGCGCCTGCTGGTGGAGAGCGAGACCGAGGTGATGAGCGCGGTCATGTGCCAGGACAGCACAGGGGCGAGCGGTGGAGACACATATACAAAAACTGAGGCTGATTCAAGATTTCAGTTAAAGGGTGATTATGCTACTAATAGTAGTGTTGATACTAAACTTGCTGATTATGCAACTACTGCAAGTGTTAATACTGAGTTAGATAAAAAGGCAGATAAAGCAAAAGCATTTACTACTGATACTGTTAGTGCCTCTCCAGGTCAATTTGTTGCTGGTCCTGCTACAACTCAAGGTAATTTGTCTCTTAGAAAGATTGAAGTTAGTGATATTCCTAACCTAGGTAGTAAATATCAGAAACTAAATAGCAATGGTTATCAAGCAAATCCGCTTATGATTAACGCAAAGGTTGGCGCTGATAGTAATAGTGGGTATAAATATCTTACTGCTTTAATTTACGGACTGCCAGATAATGTGCCATATAAAGCAAGCCCTAATTGGTATTTTGCTACAGATGGTATTCTTCAAGACATTACTACTAAAATTCCTAAGATTACTTTAGATGATGCAGTAAGTACTACTTCCACCAATGGTGTAGAGAACCAAGCCATTACTAAATATGTTGATGGTAAAGTTACTACTATCAATAGTAGCATTACTGATTTACATACTTCTCTTGAATCTACTCAGACTGACTTTGTTGATTTAAGAAATAAAGTCAATGCAATGCCTAAGACTGTGTTTATTACTCAAGCTGCTTATGATGCTTTGACAACTAAAGATGCTAACACAATATACTATATCAATGGATAATGTGAATAAAATACATATTGGTGATAATTCTGTTAACAAGCTTCTCTTTGCTTCTCCTACTATGGGGAAGCATGGAGATGCTTTATGGAGTTATTATAAGTATGCTAATGATACTGGAGGATATTATGTTCATGGTCTTTGGCTTGCTCCTTGCTCTGGAACAGGGGCTAATCCTTATCCTTGGCCTTGGGATTTAGGTGTTACTGGTGGTGCTCTTAAAGATGTAAATGATGGTGCACATAGGTGGGGTTATATCCAAGATGGTTATAACAAGAACATAACCAAAGGAATGAATACTAAATTTCCTCTTAATAGTTGGACAGATGGAAATCTTAGACTTGCTATAATGATTTATAGCAATACAAAACAAGCTCTTAATTTTAGTGATAACCCTATTACAATTCAATTTCTTGATGATAGATTTGATGCTGGTTCTTGGATTGGCAGTGACACTAGTATATTTTCTCTTAGTTCTGATAAAAGAACTATAACAATAAATGCAGTTGGTCAATTTCATGTTGCTTGTTATTATACACCGCCAGCAGCCCAAAGAACCATTGAGGAAATAAGAAAGCTTCTTACTAATGTATATGCTAATGTACACGGTCTTACTATTCATACAGCAGAAGTTGACAAGCCTGTTGACCCTTCTACTGTAAGATGTTGGACTGTATATCATGGAAGTGATGTTCTTTACCATGAGAACAAAACTAAGGAGAATGCTTGGGAAGCTTATAATCTTATTACTACTGAAACTATTGACAAAGAAGGTAAACTGATTGCTAAATCATTTGTAGGTCTTGATGGAACTAAGAAACTTCC
>OQVT01000759.1_pt1 | contig 19130 bp, 9 predicted proteins | sample 1691561 | NCBI WGS metagenome assembly OQVT01 (sample SAMN03418260, study PRJEB22391) | human gut metagenome | biome: human-gut; feature: organic feature; material: feces | host: Homo sapiens | place: Tanzania | collected 2013-01 | reverse complement strand
AGTTTGCGCGTTACCGCATCACCCATCGCCTGCATATTAGCCAGTGCCTCTTTCAACAAGGGAACGGTAACTTCATCATCCAGTGCCCACTTGAATTCCTCGTAATCCATCGGGTACATAGTCAAGCGGGTTTCCTCGCTGGGAATGACAATATCTTTCGTATGTTTCTTGATGCTCAACAGCGAACCTGTTTCGATATAGTCATACCGGTGGTCTTTGACAAGGTACTTAATGGCTTCGCGTACCTTAGGGCACTTCTGTATCTCGTCGAAAATAATTACCGATTGCCGCTCATACAAACGCACACCATATATGAATTGGAGTTGCAGAAAAAAGTTGTTTCTGTCGGAGATATTCTCCACCGCTTCCCATAGTGCGGCAGGAGCGTCTGCAAAATCCACAATGATGTAACTTTTGTATTCATGTTTGGCGAACTCCTCGGCAATAGTTGATTTGCCGACTCGCCGAGCCCCCTTGATTAGCAAAGCAGTAGAACCATCTTTGGTTTGCTTCCACTCCTGCATTTGGGCGTAAATCTTCCGCCTGAAAGTACGTTCTGTATCCATAACTGCTGAATTTGAGACTGCAAAATTACAAAAAAGCAACGGAATCCCCAAATCTTTTCCGCCAATTATGTACTAAATCCCATAAGTTTATAGCGAAAATACGTATCGAATCCCACAATTCCGATTTTGATATACAACGTTTTGTAGCAGAAAAAAATAAATGGCTTAAAACGGTACACCGTATTTTGTCCGCTTTCTGTAATGCCAATCATATGGAGCATAGTAGATAATAATACAGAGAAATGGAAAAATAGAAAATTAACGGCAATTAGCGGAGGACAACAAAAAAAAATAACGCCAATTATACGGAGAATAATACAGAGAAATGGAAAAATAGAAAATTAATGGTCTAATTAACGGCAATTAGCGGAGAACAACAAAAAAATCAACGTCCAATTACACGTTAATTACCATTTGCCTTCGTGCCGACAAGCGTATGTTAAACTTGGGTTATTCTTGGGTTATTCAGCCGTCAATCCAGATAGAATAAGCCCTCTCGGCGGATAAGTGGCGCACAATACCATTGTGTGCGCAGCACGCGCCACTATCTGCCGCCTGCGCGCTCTTATTATACGTTATACAACACAAAACCGTATTTTTATACAACTTCTAACAATTTTTGCACATCCATACTTAAAACATGCATTATCTTTGCACACATTTTCTAATTGGGCTCCTATGCCCCAAAATACATCATTTAACTGCAAATCTAAAATATACCACAATATGCAACATCTCTACACTCGTTATTCTGAAACTCATTCTTCAATCCAAAACGTTTTCGCACGTCTTCGGCAATCCGTCTTGGCTAATTCTCTCCGTACCGTCATTCTCCTCTTCCTGCTCGCTTTGTCGTGCGGGGCATGGGGAGATGTAACTTTATTCTCGTTAGACTTTACTTCACTTGCCGCAGGCACAACTAATAACCAAAAACAGAGTGTTGATATTTCTGTAAATGGAACGACTATTACATTTATTGGAAATAGTAAGAGTAAAAGTGTTACATGGGGAGCAAATGCAGGTGGAGTTAATTTCGGGGGGCAAAATATGAGTACTGGTATTAATCAACATTCTGTTAGAATTCCATTGAATAATATCAATGGAACGATTACTATCACATTAAATACACCCTATAGTACAGGGGAAAAAAATAGTTCTTTTTTTAAGTATTCAGTATATTCTTCCGACTTAAAAACTGCTATTGTGTCTGCCCAGCAGGCAAAAGATACAGATAAAAACGGAATAATATCTTTTACGTTGGGTGAGGATAAGGCATTACCGAATTCTGTTTATTTGTTTTTAGGAGAAGGGGGGTCTGATTATACAACGATTAAATCTGTAACGGTAACTACGCCGTCCCCTACAACCCAAACGATCTATCTTAAACCCACTAATCTATGGAACGCGGATAACGCCCGTTTTGCCGCCTATTATTTTGACGATTCAAGCAATTATGGTTGGGTAGATATGACTCGTACTTCTGATTGCGAGGAGGTATATGTTGCACAAATCCCCGCCAACTATCCCAATATCATATTTTGTCGTATGAAGCCCACTCCTAGGGAGAATAATTGGGACAACAGGTGGAACCAAACTGGCAATTTATCTGTAGAGGACGGAAAAATATATACCATTACTGGCGGCAGCGAAAATGCCTATACTGGCACCTGGGGCACCTACGTTCAGAGTTACTCCGTGTCGTTCAATATGAATGGGCACGGCAATGCCGTCAGCGACCAATGCGTACAATCCGGTGCCGCTATTGCCCCACCCACAGCCCTTACGGCTACAGGCTATACGTTTGCAGGGTGGTATGCTGATGCGGCTTGCACACAAGAGTGGGATTTTTCCACCCCTGTCACCGCAGCCACCACACTCTACGCCAAATGGACCGAGGACCTGACCTCCCCCGTATCTATTAAAGGTAATTGGGATAATTGGACAGAACACCCATTGGAGAAGAAACCGGGCGAAACAGGCGATGTGGCATACTACACCGTTTATCTCACGGCAGGTACTTATCAGTTTACTCCTTTCCGTGGTGATGTGTATTACAAAATACACGCTGCAGGTGCACAGGCTATGACACGCGACAACGCCAATGGCAAAGAATGGTATTTGTACAAGGATGGGGACGGAATGAAGAATTGCGAAATCGTTGCCGATTACGCAGGCAACTATACTTTCCGCGTAGATTACACCCCTACCAATCAAGATGAACGCTATGGCGTTACCGTCACCTATCCCGCCCCGCATACTATCACCTATCAAGAGGGCAGACCGGCAGAGTATGGCAGCAGTTTGGCTACGTCTGGAATCCCCACTTCCACCACACAAGTGGCTGACGGTGGTGCACTCACTTTGCCCGACTACACAACCATCAAGATTACAGCAGAAAGTGGAAATACCACCATATATGAGTTCGCAGGCTGGAGCGATGGCAAGACTACCTATCCTGCCAACCAAACAACAATAGACAATATCACTTCCGACCTCACACTTACTGCCACTTGGCAACCGGTCTCGTTCAATATATATTATTGGGACGGACAGAACGAGGACAATAGTCAAAACAAAGCCATCAGCGGACTAACACCTACCACTTATACCTACGCTTCTAAGGACCTGTTACCTACCGACGCTGCGGCTATTACCGACGCCGCAGGGAAACAGGGCGTTGTTTTCAAGAATTGGAAAGTTCGCGACTGGAGCCAAACAACATTTACTCTCAAAGACTTAGACTACACCACCCCATACCACCTCTACGGCGACATCAACCTCTACGCCGAATGGGAAGAGGAAGTCGGCTGTGTTGTCATTTTCGATGCTGTAGCAAAAGTAGAAACAAGCAGGAATTGCTCTACGATGACGGCTACAAAAGGAACGGTTCTTGTTAATAGTCCTTCCAGTAGCCAAGATGCCATTAAACTAAACACAAGCGGATACATTGAACTAAAACCTGAAACCGGGAAAAAATTTCTTGCAGGAGATAAACTGCAGGTTACGTTCAAAGGTATCAGCAAAGATAAACCGATGGGGTTCTGCATAAAGAAAGACGATGGCAAAACAATTACAGATACAGAAACACGGTCAAAAATCCCTGTCAAGGCAGATAGTACTGCCATAGACACCTATACACTACAAGAAGATGATATTAATAAGGATGGTTCTATCCGGATTTATCGTTTGAGTGGTGATGATCGTTTCTATGCTATTCAGGTAGAGCAATGCCCAAATGTAGAGACCGTTACAGCAACCGTTCTACCCGGAGGAGGTATCATTGACGAAGCCAACGCTACCTCGCTCGGCTATAGCAAGTCTGTGCAGAGCAATGGAGTGATATGGTACACCATCACGGTTGCCAAAGGCTCCCATATCACCCTGCCTACCGCTACTTTCGAGGGCTACAAATTCGAATCCTATCAGGCGCAAGATGCGTCCCTTACCAAGTATGGGGTAGGAGCGACAATTGTCCTCAATGAGAATCAAACATTTATTGCGCAATGGCTTCCGCTTTCGACGGGAAAAGTAAAGGCTACACTCAACCTCAATGGCGGTACATTCAAAAACCAAGCAGATGCAAACCTATGGCAAAAGGAACCCGGCACTACAGAGTCCTATTATATCCTTATTGATAAAGGAGCCAACCTCACTTTGCCGGAACTGACACCTCCTGCAGGCAAAACATTTGTTTGTTTTACCGACCAAGACAACGACACGTATTATCCATCTAGTCCGTTTCCTCTACCTGACAACTATGATTTTGTAGCGCAATGGTGTTCTTATTCTGTTACACTTACATGGACAGGACTAAACGCAGATAACACATTTACCATCAACTCTACATCAACAGCACCAATACCTTCCCTTCAAACCAACGGACTGCCTGCAGATGGAATAATCAACTACATCTCTGACAACGAGGCAATAGCAACAATAAGCGATGATGGTACCCTGATTACACCTTATATGGCAGGCACAACTACCATTACTGCCATGTTTGACGGTAGTGGCGACTACTGCCCCGCCGAGGCGTCTTATACGCTCATTGTGGAGTGCAGCGACCCTACACCTGTCATCGAGGCAAACAATATGTCGCTCGGTTGCAACACCGCTATTACGCTCTGCGTAAAAATGAAATCAACGGATGGCACCAATACCAATACCGACTATCCCACTACAGGATATTCGTTCCAATGGTACAAAAATAGCAAACCTATTGACGGGGCTACCGGTAGCACCTATACTGTGCAGACGGTAGGCGACTATTTCGTAGTAGTACACCAATTCTGCTATGTAAAATCGGAAAATACGGCACACATTACCAGTGCGGAGGATGCTGCTGTGCCTGAGGTGGTACGTATGTCGCCATTCCTATTCTATCGTCCCGGACACACGTACCCTGCAGAGCAGGCTACACGACATCTCTTTGCCTACAAATCGGCAAGCGGCAACAGCAAGGACTGCCTGTTGTCCGCTGTCCACAAACGCAATGACGTGCGCACAGAGATCAACGCCACAGACCTTACATTCTTACAGACATCAGATGCCACTGATGCCCAAGGACGCTACACCGTTACCACATCGCTTAACAACATTCCCGCATCTCTCGGATGGCAAGCAGGCGATACCATCATGGTTACACTCACACCTTATGATAATTGTGGTAAATTAAGCACCGCTTATGCCGACTCTATCGCAATCCGCATTATCGATCGCCCCGCATTGGCATTTATCATCTCCAGCGCAGATAAACCCACACGTAACAGAAAAGAATTTAAACTGCATGGCGATTTCCTAAAAATCAACGAAGCCGATCTCTATGAGCAAACACCAACTGATTGGAAAAAATGGGATCCCAATGCCTCGCATAACGAGTTGCCGCTTTATACGGCTATCAAGGCGGAATTTGAGGTGGTGCCTGTAAATGGCTATGCTGATTTCAATATTCTTAACTATGAGCCATTCGACATCATTGTACTTACCGACTTTCTACGTACTACAATGGGTCAGGGCGACAAGATAGCCCCTGTCATTGACTCATTGGCAAAATTAGTGGACTATCGCCCGCTTCTGTCGCTCAAAGCCCACATGGCAAAAGAGGAATTTCCCACATGGAGAGACAAAGGTTTCACCGGAAATCCGGCAACACCGTCTTCCACGCAAAAAGATATGACGGTCTTGTGTTTGGCACATGGTATCTTTGTGGGACTGGATGATTATGAAGGTCCTGCTCCCACAGATGATGACTATGCCAACAAGATCATCTATGACGCCAACGGCAACATCGTGGTACGTATTACTTCCAAAGGCGGATACGACAAAAAAGACAAAAAAGACAAAGAAGGCAAAGCCTTGCAGGGCTTCAAGGCTGTAGATGCCGCCAACTTTGTCAATATCGCCATTATCTCCGACGGGGGAAGTGGTTCGCTCGTTACCTGCTGCGAACGCCAAGCCAACATCAATGCGCGTATGCTCGTGCTGTCTGTCAATGCAGATGCCACTTCGTTGATTACCCCTATCGGGCAACAGGCTATTATCAAAGGTTTGGAGTATCTGTTGCAAAACGACCCTATTCACGTGAGCGACTGCTCAATCACCTTTGATAATGGCGGTGAGTCCAAACGAGAAGGTAGTGGCAACAACCTGTGGTCAAACCCTGCCAACTGGGACAACGGGCGTGTGCCGCTCAAAGAACAAAACGTACAGATTGCCGCAAACTGCATTGTTGATAAGCCGAATGCTACCGCTTCCGCTATCAAGATTGTACAAGGCAATACGCTGACTATCAATCCGACAGGTGCTCTGGTTGCCAATGGCAAGATATGGGCTATACCAAGCCGCAATGACAAACATAACACACAACCGGTTTCAGACCCACGGATAATTACCATTCTGTCTTCGGAAACAGCCACAGGAGCACTGATTCACACTACAGATGCCGACGAACAATTAGCGGCTACCGTACAACTCTACTCAAAAGCCTATTTCGAGTGGGTGGACGGCAAACGCAAAAAATACTGGCAATATGTAGGTGTACCTATCCAAGAGGCACAAGTGCCGCAATGTTTCAACGGCTCTTACACGTGGCTGTGGTCAGAACCGGACGGATGGGTGCGCAAAGCAGATGGCACTTCGTTGGAACAATTCCGCGGATATGGTCTTTCTACGGGTGTTGCAGAAAATGAACGTGTTACATATACATTGCAAGGTACCTTGGCTACGGCTGTCAATCGCGACATTCCGCTTACTATCAGTAATGCAAACGAGGCATACAAGGGTACAAATATGATTGGTAATTCATGGACTGCACCTATCCGCATAGATAAGATGATTGATACCGACTTTGGTACTGCGCCCGCAACAGTCTATATCTACAATACCGGGCGGGACCCGGAAGGCGGACCTACCACAGGAAACCAAACTACCACCACTGCCGGACAATGGATGTCTATCCCTGTCAATGTTGCCAAACAAAGCGGATATGCCGGACCGAAAGTAATCCCTGCTATGCAGGCATTTGATGTGCTGACCACTACCGAAACCTCGCTTTATTTGGACTACGACCGTTTGGTTCGCAGCAACTCAACCGACATCAACAAGCCTTTGTATGCCCCCAAACGCACTGCGGAAAAACAAGGGCAAGTGGCAATGATGCATGTTACCGTGGCAGACAATCGCACACATACATCCCTTTATTTATTGGAGGACGAGGCATTCTCCGATCGTTTTGACAACGGTTGGGAGGCAGAGTTTATGAGCGGCGACGGGCGCTCGGCTTCTCTGTATGCCATTAGCCCGTTGGGGAATATGGCGGTGTTGGCATTATCTGACATCGATGGTACTACACTCGGGTTTGAACCGGGAAGGGAGAATCAATATACATTCTCTTTCCGCTATACAGGACGTATGTTGTACCTCAATGATATACAGCAGAGAAAGTCCACACTGATTACCGATTGGGACACGTACACTTTCCTCGCAGGCGAAAACGATATGCCGAATCGTTTCTACATATCTTCCACACCTATCGAGGCACAGACACCTACCAACTTGGCAGACATCTCTGTCCAAAACGGCATACTGCGAATCAACAACCCTGCACACGAAAATTTGAGTATCGGTATCTATGATGCAGCAGGACGCTTATGCGCCCTCTCGCACACCGCCGAGGCTATGGCTGACATCATACTGCCTGCCACACAAGGAGTCTACTTGATACACATCAATGGAGAAAATACACGGATTGTCCGCAAAGTAACCCGCTAAAAAACACGCCAACATAACACTGACAATGAAATATAGATTTATCATATTTTGCTTGCTGACTTGCATCTGTACAACCCTATGGGCGGATGATTTCCCGAGCGTAATGCCGTTCCGCTCTACTACCTCCTATTGGGAGAACCAACCGGAAATAGAAACACCTGCCCGCACGGGTTTCCGCGCTATAGCAACCGCACCTTTTGCCATTGGTGAAGATGGTATTACCTATATGCCCTCCGAAATGGCAACGGCATCATCACCTTCACCACGCAGAAACAGTGTCAATCCAAACCCGCCGGACGAGGAGGATGACAAATATAACGGTGCCCCCATCGGCAATATGCTGCTCCCGTTGCTGCTGCTATCCGCAGGATATGCGCTGTATGTATCTTTCCGACACAAAAAATCAACCTGCACGCAGAAATAAACATCCCCCATTACATAAGGGAGACACAATCTATCCGGTTGTTTCTCAGAATGTACCCAAGAGGCTGTCCGACAACTATAGTCGGACAGTCCCCTTTTTATAAAACGACAGACCCACGATAGACTCCCGACGCAACCGAAGTAACCACCGAAGCAACCACCGAAGTAACCACCGAAGTAACCACAAAACGGATAAAAAAGCAGTCTATCAGCCTGAATATCTTGTACAATCAAATTAAAAAACGTACCTTTGCACAATCAATTCGTTCCAAAAAGTGTGAAAAACAGCACACAATTCGTTCTAAAAAGTGTGAAAAACAGCACACAATTCGTTCTAAAAAGTGTATCGTTCATATTAAACCACTATAAATCAAACATATATGAAAAGGAAAATAGAAACGCTATTCGCACAATGGAAAAGTACGCCTAACCACAAACCGCTTATTGTCAAAGGTTGCCGTCAATGTGGTAAGACATATTCAGTTCTTGAGTTTGCCAAAACGCATTACAAGAATGTAGTCTATATTGATTTCCATCGTTACGAAACCTATCGTACACTGTTTTCCGGTTCATTAGAACCTGATGACATACTGATGAAGATATCATCGGCTTTTCCGAACATTTCTTTAATTCCAAAGGACACCTGTATTATATTGGACGAGATACAAGAGTGTCCGCGTGCGCGAGCAGCACTCAAATTTTTGCACTTGGACGGTCGCTTCGATTATATATGCACCGGTTCCCTATTGGGAGTAAATGGCTATCAATCACCCGACAAAGAGGCTACCTTTGCATCTATTCCTGTCGGCTACGAAACGATTATAGATATGTATCCTATGGATTTTGAGGAATTTTTATGGGCAAATGGTATCAAAGAAAATATCATTGAACATCTATACAATGCATTCCACAACGAAACGCCGGTGGATGAATTTATTCACCACCGTATGCGCGAACTACTGCTGCAATATGTAGTCGTTGGCGGAATGCCTGCCGTGGTGTCCGATTTCGTACAGGAAAGGAATTTGGCAAACGTACTGATGTTGCAACGCAGTATAATAGATGAATATAGAGGTGATATGGTCAAGTATGCCTCCAATGCCGACAAACCACGAATCCGCAAATGCTTCGACTCTATTCCTACACAACTGAGCCGGGAAAATAAGAAGTTCACCTACGCCACTATAGAAAAAGGTGCACGCGCCAAAGACTATTGGAGTTGCTTACAATGGATTGAAGATGCCGGCATTATACGCCGTTGTCGTAATCTGAGTATTACTGAACTGCCATTGGACGGAAATGCGGAAAACGATACATTCAAAATCTATATGGCAGATACCGGACTATTCATCAGCATGTTGGAAGACGGAACGCAAAGTGATATCATCAATGGCAACCTTTGGGGATATAAAGGGGCTGTCTTTGAAAATGTAGTCGCGGATATGTTGGGTAAGATGGGACGAAAACTATACTATTATCACAAAGACAGCGGACTTGAATTAGACTTTGTGTTGCGCTATCGGGGAGAATGTGTTCCTTTGGAATGTAAAGCCGTTTCGGGACGCGCCAAATCACTGCGAACGGTGCTGGGGCATCCCGAAAAATATCATATTACACATGCTATCAAATTAGGGGACTACAATGTTGGACGAACCGATGCACTGCTGACACTGCCAATGTATATGGGGTTCCTGCTTAGCGATATGTAGCCCCATAAAGGCAAAACACACCCTTCTTACACTGTAGGTAGGTGCATTAATAGGTACATCTTGTTGATATTTCGGCGGAAGTTTGTGTATATGCACGCAAAACGGTACCTTTGTACTCGTTATATTTTTCTACTCACCCATACTACCCTCCGTATGAAACACACTTTTCTTTTTGCTCTCCTCCTCGCCCTCTTCCTGCCCCTCCCCATGCAGGCAATCGATTTCGATCCCAATATGCGCTATTCGCGCGAGGTGATTGACGCTTGTTTGTACCATTTCAACGCCAACGGTAAAGCCGTAGGATTTGCAAAATATGATGCCAACGGCACACAGAAAAAAAACTTCGAATCCCAAAGCAAATTTGACTATGTGCCGGGATTGGTGGCAAAAGCCGTGTTAGAGGCCATCGACTACTATCAAGACTCTGCTTTCGTCAAACCATGGTATTATTCCATAGCAGCGTATGGCAACAAATATGCCAAATCTAGTCATGCAACAAGCACGACTTTGGACGACCTAAACGCCTGCAAACTCTATTTCGGGTTGTCAGACCTGAGCAAGCCCGGGGCGAAATTTGCCAATGCGACTACGTATGCCAACTGCCAAACAGCGAAAACGAGCACCCTCAAAGGCTTGGAAAACTACGACCAAGAATATAGTATTCCTTCCAAGATCTCCCAAGCCTTCTGCGGAGACGATACCTATACAGGCGGCTGGTGGCACAAAGAATCTTACAAACACGAGATGTGGTGCGACGGACAGTATATGGGTCCTGCCCTGTTGGCACAACTGCTGCACGAGGGCAAGACTTTTACCGGCAAGAACGCCACCGAGTGTTGGGACATCATTGCACGCCAGTTCACGATGACTTGGGGCAAACTATGGAACAATGATAAGCAATTATTGTATCATGCTTTTTCCGCCGTTCCTGCCAATGATTCCTATTGGGCAGACCAAACGAAAGGCACGCATTATGGCGTGTCTGCTGAATTTTGGGCGCGTGCCGAAGGGTGGTATTTCCTCGCTCTCATTGATGTGCTCGAACTGATGCCTGCTTCGCACCCGCAGTATGCCGTGTTGCGGGATTATCTTAACCGGATAGCACAAGGATTAGTCGCACGCCAAGACGCTGCCACAGGCTGCTGGTGTCAGTTGCTGCAATATGCCAATGGTGTTACGCCGGCGGGGTGCAGCAAACCCAACTATTTGGAATCGTCCGGTTCGGCATTGTTTGTGGCGGGTTTCCTCAAAGGGCAACGCCTCAGATTGTTTGACACCGATTATAGTGCTGTCGCCAAGAAAGGGTATCAGGGTTTGGTGCAGCAATTCCTTGTAAGAGACCGAGGCGGCAATAAATATGCTCTCATTCAAAGTTGTGCGTCCGCAGGGTTGAGCGAAAAGCGCAAAGGCGATGCCAACTACTACTTATCGGGCAGCGACACAGGGATTGCCTCCCCCACCGAGGGCAAGATATTAGGTGCCTTCATCCTCGCCGCCGTGGAGTACGAGCGTGCCTATCCACCTCAACCAAGCACCACTCCTACACCCACTCCGGGTGAAGGTGGCAGTGCCACAGCCCCCACTGCCTGCAACTGTCTCAATCTGACATTTCTTTAGAAACGCACACTGACCCACACACCAATTTTTCTACATATTGCGGCATTTTATGCTTGTGCAAACAAAGGAAACGCTGTAACTTTGCAGCGTTATAGTTGCGTATGCCTACATATAGGCACAGAATACCGGGTGGATACCGAGTGGATACCGAGTGGATAAGCCGTCTAACCTATAACCATCCTATAACGATTCTATAACAAACAAGGCAAATAAACTACTAACATATAATCATTATGAAAAAAGCACTTAACAAACTGACTGCTCCCAAGAGCGTTGCTCCCGAGAGAATTATCCAATTCGGCGAAGGAAACTTCCTCCGCGCTTTTGTAGATTGGATTATCTGGAATATGGACGCAAAGACCAATTTCAACGGCTCTGTGGTTGTAGTACAACCTATCGAACGCGGTATGGTAGATTGGTTGAACGGGCAGGACTGTTTGTATCACGTCAATCTGCAAGGTCGTTTGAACGGCGAAGCAGTCAATTCGTTGGAGCGTATTGATGTCATTTCTCGCGCACTGAACCCCTATTCACAAAATGCCGCTTTTATGGCATTGGCAGACCAACCGGAGATTCGTTTTGTCATCTCCAACACCACCGAGGCAGGCATCACCTTCGACCCCGCTTGCAAGTTCACGGATGCTCCGGCAAGCAGTTACCCCGGTAAGTTGGTTCAACTGCTCTATCGCCGTTACAAGACTTTCAACGGCGACCCGAAAAAAGGTCTTATCCTGATGCCTTGCGAGTTGATTTTCCTAAACGGACACCACCTCAAAGAGTGCATCTATCAATACATCGAGTTGTGGAAAGAAGACCTCGGTGCCGATTATGCAGGATTCAAGGAGTGGTTCACCAAATACAACTATGTCTGCGCCACTCTCGTGGACCGTATCGTGCCGGGCTTCCCGCGCAAAGACATTGCGGCTATCCAAGAGAAAGTGGGCTATGCCGACAACCTTGTTGTGCAAGCCGAGATTTTCCACCTCTGGGTAATTGAGAAACCGGAAAATATGTCTATCGACGAACTGCGCGAGGAGTTCCCCGCCGAAAAAGCCGGTCTGCATGTGCTGATTGCCGAGAGCGAAAAGCCCTACCACGAGCGCAAAGTTACGTTGCTCAATGGCCCTCACACGGTTCTGTCGCCGGTGGCATACCTGAGCGGTATCAACATTGTGCGCGATGCTTGCAACGACCCCGTTATCGGAAAATATATCCACAAAGTGCAGTTCGAGGAGTTGATGGAGACCCTCAACCTGCCTATGGACGAGTTGCGCCAGTTCGCAAGCGATGTGCTGGAGCGTTTCAACAACCCGTATGTGGACCATCAGGTTACATCTATTATGCTCAACTCGTTCCCGAAATTCGAGACCCGCGACCTGCCCGGTTTGAAGACTTACTTGGAGCGCAAAGGTCAGTTGCCTAAGGGTTTGGTTCTCGGTTTGGCGGCTATCATCACCTACTACAAAGGCGGTACGCGTGCTGACGGCGCACCTATCCAACCCAATGACGCTCAAGAGATTATGGACCTGCTCACTCAACTCTGGGCTACCGGCGACACACGCAAAGTGGCAGAAGGTGTACTCGGCGCAACCGACATCATCTGGAAAGAGAGCAAGCAGAACCTGAACGAAATACCCGGTTTGACCGATATGGTAGAGGGCTTCCTCAACGACATCCAGTCGAAGGGCATGGTAGAGACCGTTAAATCGATTCTCTAATATATAATAAGGAGTACGATTTGTTGCAATACTATAATATAGGACTTATTCAAACCATAACACATTAATAAATGTATTATGAAATGCCTTTGTAAATATATTCTAATAAGCATCCTTTTCATCGGATTATGTGGGTGCGAACAAAATGAACGTATTGAATATATGCTCTATATAGAGAACCATTCGGCTGATACAATTAGATTAAAAACGGAATCCGGAACATTGGTTGATGAATGTACTTTAGGTTCACATGAGATGATTTGTGTTAAAAAGTGTGAGATTATTGATTCTAATTCTGAGCCTGTTTTAGGTTCAGAGTCAATTGTCAACAATCCCGGATCTCATATTCACTATTTTATGCTGCGAGACAATATCTTTGATAATCTCTACTACCAAATAGGAGCAGGAATGGGGGATGCTTGGGTAAAAATAGAGGATACCGATGATTCACCTTATCGAGGGGCTAATTACAAGTATGACGCAAGCATATCGTATGAAACCAAAAAATGTTTTGTGTATCAAATAACCGAACTATAAAACAAAAGTAGAAAAAGGGAGGAGCCAATCACTCTTCCCTTTAACCATCAACTATCTCAACTGCACTAAACACTCAACTATCAACACTCAACTTCTATCAACTATCAACTAATAAACTAACAAACTTCTATCAACTATCAACTCATCAACTATCAACTTATTCAACCACTCATAAACCCATCAACTCATAAACCCATCAACTCATCAACTGACAATGACCAACATACTGAAAATCAACCCTGCCGACAATGTAGTCGTGGCTATCCTGCCACAAAAGAAAGGCGACTGCATTGAGGTGGACGGACAGCGGATAACTCTCCTCGAGGACGTTCCTGCCGGACACAAGATTGCTATCAAAGATTTGAAAGCAGGCGAGAATGTCATCAAATACGGCTTCCCTATCGGGCACGCTATGGAGGACAAACCCGCCGGCTCATGGATGAACGAACACAATATCAAGACCAACCTTGCCGGCTTGCTGTCTTACGAATACCGCCCCAAAGAGGTGGTGCTATCTATCCCTGACGAGCACCGCACATTTATGGGCTACCGCCGCAAAGACGGGCAAGTAGGTATCCGCAACGAGGTGTGGATTATCCCTACCGTGGGTTGCGTGAATGGTATCGTTACCAAATTGGCAGAGCGTCTGCGCCAAGAGACAGGAGCAGACAATATCTTCGCTTTCCCGCACAACTATGGTTGTTCGCAACTCGGCGATGACCACGAAAACACCAAGAAAATCCTGCGCGACATGGTCCACCACCCCAATGCGGGGGCGGTTCTGGTGGTCGGTCTCGGCTGCGAGAACAACCAGCCCGACATATTCGAGCAGTTCTGCGGCGAATATGACCACGAGCGTATCCGCTTTGTGGTTAGCCAGAAGATAGAAGGCGACGAGGTGGACTACTGTATGCCTATTCTGCGCGAACTCTATGAAAAGACTACCCGCGATGAGCGCGTGGCTTGTCCGCTCAGTGAACTGCGGGTGGGACTCAAATGCGGTGGTTCGGACGGTTTCTCGGGTATCACTGCCAACCCGCTTTTGGGAGTGTTCTCCGACTATCTGGTAGCACAAGGTGGAACGACTGTCCTGACAGAAGTACCCGAAATGTTCGGCGCAGAGACAATCCTGATGGACCGGTGTGCCAACCGCGAGTTGTTCGACCAAACGGTACACCTCATCAACGATTTCAAAGATTATTTCCTCTCGCACGGTGAGCCTGTCGGCGAGAACCCCTCCCCCGGCAACAAGGCGGGTGGTATCTCCACCCTCGAGGACAAAGCTCTCGGCTGCACGCAGAAATGCGGCAAGTCGTTGGTACGAGGGGTGTTGCCGTATGGTGAACGCCTACAAGTGAAAGGTCTGAACCTCCTTTCCGCACCGGGAAATGACTTGGTGGCTGCCACGGCGTTGGCATCTGCGGGGTGTCATATTGTTCTTTTCACCACCGGTCGCGGGACACCTTTTGGCACATACGTGCCGACGATGAAAGTAAGCACCAACTCAGGTCTCTTCCACAACAAACCCAAATGGATAGATTTCAACGCGGGTGTGATTGCAGAGGGCGAACCTATGGACGAAGTGGCTAAACGCTTTACAGACTACGTCATCGCCGTTGCCAATGGTACGCAGACCAACAACGAGAAGAACGGATACCACGAGATAGCCATCTTCAAAACCGGCGTAACGCTGTAAGCGAGGGCAAAGAAGCAGGCACGCCGAGTCTGAATTGGATACCGTGGAATGTATATTGCGAGAAAGATTTGTATATATCGGCAAAAAAACGTACCTTTGCAGAGCAAATATTAAATAGAACAACATTATGGCAGAAGAAAAAAAACAGCCGTCAGCAGACAAACTGAAAGCCTTGCAGTTGGCTATGGCGAAGATTGACAAGGACTTCGGCAAAGGAGCGATAATGAAACTCGGCGACGACAAGATAGAGGATATTGCTGTTATACCAACCGGCAGTATCGGGCTGAACCTGGCTCTCGGCGTAGGCGGGTACCCGCGCGGGCGCGTGATAGAGATATATGGTCCGGAGTCTTCCGGTAAGACCACATTGGCTATTCACGCTATGGCTGAGGTGCAGAAACAGGGCGGTATCGCCGCTATCATCGATGCAGAGCATGCGTTCGACCGCTTCTATGCAGAGAAACTCGGAGTGGATACCGACAACCTGCTGATCGCACAACCCGACTGCGGCGAACAGGCACTCGAGATTGCAGACGAACTGATTCGCTCCTCGGCAGTGGACCTGGTAGTAATCGACTCGGTGGCTGCACTTACCCCGAAAGCCGAGATTGAGGGCGATATGGGGGATAACAAACTCGGTTTGCAGGCACGACTGATGTCGCAAGCCCTGCGCAAACTGACAGCCACTATCAATAAGACACAGACTACCTGTATCTTTATCAACCAGTTGCGTGAGAAAATCGGCGTTATGTTCGGCAACCCCGAAACCACCACGGGCGGTAATGCGCTGAAGTTCTATGCCAGCGTGCGTCTGGACATTCGTAAGAACGGACAGATCAAAGAAGGCGACGACATACTCGGTAACCAAGTGCGCGTAAAAGTGGTGAAGAACAAAGTGGCACCTCCGTTCAAGAAAGCAGAGTTCGACCTGATGTTCAACGAGGGAATCTCCAAAGTAGGCGAGATTATCGACCTGGGCGTTGAGAACGGTATCCTCAAAAAATCAGGTAGTTTCTATAGTTACGGCGATACCAAGTTGGGGCAAGGCCGTGATAATGTAAAAAAATTGCTTCGTGAAAACCCCGACCTGATGGACGAGATAGAAGCAAAAATAATGGAGACTATCAAACAGAAATAATTGATTTTTCCCAATGGACAATGTACAATTTGAATGGATTGTGCATTGTTTTTTTCTATAATGGATACTCAACAACTCATACTATCGCCCCTCGAGGCACATAATGCAGAGCAGAAATATCGCGTGGTGAAACGCTCTATCGATGCCCGTCAGCGTGAACTGAAAGTGTTGCTCACGATTTTGGTGGATGAAAAAGGACACAAAGTGGAACGCGAGGCACCTATCCCCTTGTACGAACCGCCTCATTTTCAGGACGTTCACCATGCTGAGCGGACAGCGATTATTATTGGTGCCGGACCGGCGGGGTTGTTTGCCGCACTCACTCTGTTGGAGCATGGTATTCGCCCGATTATCTATGAGCGGGGCAAAGATGTGAGTGCCCGCAAGGTGGATATTGCGCGTCTGAATCGCAATCTGGGTCTGAATCCGGAGAGCAATTATTGCTTTGGCGAGGGGGGTGCGGGGACGTTCTCCGACGGAAAACTATTCAGCCGAAGTAAGAAACGCGGGAATATGCAGCGCGTGATGGAGTTGTTTCACTATTTCGGCGCAAAAGATAATGTGCTCTATGAGGCGCACGCGCATATCGGGAGCGACAAACTGCCTTCTATTATCCGTGCCATGCGCGAGTGTATCATCGCCCACGGAGGAGAGATACACTTTGAGACTTGTGTGGATAAAGCGTTATTCCATAGTCTGTCTGTCTCCTCTTTTAAGAATGGGATGGGAGGAGTCCCTATCATCCTTTCGATAGGACATTCGGCACACGATACGTACCGTATGCTCTTGGAGGAAGGTGTGGCATTGGAGCCGAAAGGTTTTGCGATGGGGGTGCGTGTGGAGCATCCTCAATCGCTTATCAATCAACTGATGTATCATAACCAACCGCAGGAAGTGATTGATTTGGTGGGGAATGCGTCTTATTCGTTGGTTACGCAAGTGCAGGGGCGCGGTGTCTATTCGTTCTGCATGTGCCCGGGCGGGCATATCGTGCCGGCGGGAAGCAGCGCGGAGAGTTGTGTGGTGAATGGTATGTCTGCCAGTCATCGTAATTCGCCCTATGCCAATTCGGGAATGGTGGTGGAGATACGCCCGGAGGACGTGAGGGCAGAGGCTTGTATGTACGGTTCTGAGATTGATACGTTGGAGTTTCAAGAGTGGCTGGAGCATGAGGCGTTTTTGCACGGAGGCACTGATAATCAGGCACCTGCACAACGATTGCGGGACTTTGTAGAGGGGCGTTTGAGTCGGGATTTGCCGGTATGCAGTTACTTGCCCGGAGTGGTATCAAGCCGTTTGGACGACTGGTTGCCTGCGCATATAGGACCGCGCTTGCAACAGGGGTTCCGTGATTTTGAACGCAAATATCGCGGTTTCCTGACCAATGAGGCGGTTATTCTGGGAGTGGAGAGCCGGAGCAGTAGTGCGGTGCGTATTCCGCGCGACCCCGAGACGTTGCAGTCGGTTTCCACGCCGAATCTTTATCCGTGCGGTGAGGGAGCAGGGTATGCAGGAGGTATCACTTCGTCTGCTCTCGACGGTATAAATGCTGCCCTAAAAATAGCCGAGAAATATAATCTGTGATGAAAAAGGCTATACATCTTATATTGTGTTGTGTATGCTTGCTGATGAATATTCGTGTAGCATACGGAGAGGTTGTTAAGCGGGATACATTAGTGGAAGATTTTTCTGCTGCCGATATTGCAAAATACAAGGATTATACAACTCATGCCGTTTGGACTGCAAAGAATGGAATAACATGGCATTGCGAGAATATGGCAATATATAAAGTGGGCACGTTATTAAGTTCCACCGGTTGTGTTTTTTATAATAGTGGTATTTCTTCCCAAGCAAATTCTTTGCATACAAGCAAAATTCGTGGATTACATAAATTATCTTTTGAAGCGGGACGTAAAGGAACCATTTCTCTTTCAATTATTTATAGTACAGATGGAAAGAATTGGGAGATTTTGTTACCTACCTTTTCTCCTATCACTACTACTATGAAATGTTATACAGTAGATATGCCTAATGTCGCAGATTATTATATTAGGTTTAAGGTTGATGCATCTCCCAAAGCCTATCTATATCTTGACAATATCGTATTTTATAGAGAGCATGGTGGGGAGTATGGTGAGCAGATGGATATTGTGGATTGGGCGGAGGATAGTTTGACGCTGAATATGAACGGGTGTGCGCCGGAGATGGGGGTGTCGGTAGGTATAGATGGTGGAGAGGAAAAGACAATAGAGGAGGGGAGTGCGTATTCGTATCTGGGGGAGAACGATAGGACGTATCGAGTGGAAACACAGAATCTGCGGGCAGGCGACGATGTGCAAATAAAGGCTCAATATGGTGATAATCAGCGGAATAGGTATGAGTCGAATCGGGTGTATCGGGTACCGTATATCTATGGCGATTCTGTAGTGTGGAAGTTTTCGTATATGACGGACGACG
>OQVT01000754.1_pt1 | contig 19167 bp, 26 predicted proteins | sample 1691561 | NCBI WGS metagenome assembly OQVT01 (sample SAMN03418260, study PRJEB22391) | human gut metagenome | biome: human-gut; feature: organic feature; material: feces | host: Homo sapiens | place: Tanzania | collected 2013-01 | reverse complement strand
GATTTTAGAGATACTCAAGTGGATATTAAGGATAATTCTTGGAGCTTTGAAGCTGGTCTTAGGACTTGCCAGAATAATTCTTCTTCTATTCGCAATGGTGGCAAGGGTATTTCTTTCATTCGTAAGAATGGGCACATTCTGAGAGGAGGTGAGCATATATGCAGGCAAAGGGTTTATTCTTGAATTATAAGAAGAACAGACGACTTATGCAGTATTTCTTTAAAATAAGAGAGCTGGTATAATGAAAGGAGTTTAAGATGCACAGAATACGGGACAGTCCTATGTGTCCCGTGCATTACAGATAAATAGTTCACCGCAAGGGTGGATGGCACGGAACACAAAGCCCGTCCCTCTTGCGGAGAAGGGATGGGTGATTACTATGAAGAAGATAAGTATTATCTTATTATCCGCAGTACTGGTCTTTTCAATGGCTGCCTGTAATGGTGGTAAGGAAAAGGCTGATAATCAGACAGAGAAACAGACGGAAAGCGTAAAGCCAACTGAAGAAGCAATGGCAACGGAAGCTGTCACAGAGGTCACAACCAAAGCTGGAAGCGAAGAGGCAGACAAAGATATTGCCGAGGTTAAAGATTCAGAAGAGAAGACTGCTAAGGAAGATAACCAGTCCTCTGATAATGAAACTGCTTCAAAGCAGGAAGAAAAGTCAGAGCAAAATGACGAGCCGGAACAGAAAGCTCCTGCAAGTGGTAATAAGGAAGCTGGTGGAAATCAGAGTAATGCAGGTAATGGTGGTCAGACTACAGACAGTCCGAAAGACAATGTGAGCAATCCACAGCCTTTTCCGTGGCATCCAGGCCAACCTTGCCGGAGCCGTCGTGATAGCCTTGGGGAACGGTGTACTCGCCGTCCGCTGTGGTGATGGTTCCGGCCACGGCCCCATTATTGGGCATGGTGCCGGTTAATTTTGCGCCCTTGTTGTAGGCCGTTTTGCCCTTCAGGATTTCCGCCGCTCCGGCGGTGGCATCCTGGGTGTTTGCGTCAAAATCGCAGGTGCCGACTACCGGCTCGCCGTCCGCCCCGTGGGCGGTGATGCCCGTCAGCAGTTTCTCCGGCTTGACGGTGTCGGCGGTCAGGTCGATTAAGACCTCTCCGCCAAAAATAATCTTACTGTTTGCCACGTTTTACCCTCCTTGTTATCTCCATATCCTGGGGGCCGCCAATGTAGCAGGTGGTTCCCCCGGGCAGATTTGATACCTTAAAAAACGGAATAGGGTGAACAACCACGTCGTCGTCCATCACCTTGTCCTGGGTCTCCAGGACGGTCCCGTCCCGCCCGGGGACCACATCGTAGTTCCCGTCGTAGTGCTCATACTCCTTGCCGACCTCCGTCAGCTGCCCAAAGTCCACATCAAAGGCGTTGCCTTTCGAAAACTCGACTTTCAGCGCCTCGGTGCCGGAGGAAAACTGTACATCCAGCCTCATCCCAGCACCTCCTCGTTCAGGATTTCGTCCACGTGTACCCGGAAAATTTGCGACGGCAGCACCGCACCTCCGGTAGTCAAAACCTTTAGCTGGATATTGACCGGTGCCGTGGCTCCGAAGGCCAGCGTTTCCTCCTGCGTCAGCCGCAGGGTCACGGTTTCACCCGACATTTTAACGTCGGCCTCCGTCTTGTCCAGCACGGTTTTGCCGCCCTGGACGTAGGTCAGCCGCAGGGCCTGAATCTCCTCCACGGGGATGGATAGGGTAAAAACATGGGTCGGCGTTGACCCCCGGAACATACCACCACCTCCATTACATCGGCTTCACCACGACGGCGATTTCCGTCGTGGGTGTCGTTTTGCACCCAAAAATCAGCGCGCCGGTCTGCTGAGATTTGCACCAGATGCCCGCCGCCAGATAGGCGGCCATGCTTTCCGGAGCGGGGGACACCAGCACGTCGCCGGTCAGCTCCACACCGTCGGCACCTACCGTCTGCTGGTTTCTGGACCACCCGGAAACCGTCAGAGTCACCGTGACGGTGGTGGTCTTGTCCGCCTTGGCATCCAGATTGGCTTCAATGCTCTGCCCATTGGCGGCGGTAATGTCGGCGGCGGTGAGCTTCACGTTGCCCGTGGAATCGGGGGACTTGGCGTTTACTGTATTTACAGCGCCGGTGCCGTCAATGCCAAACCGAGATACGGAGTAGCTTGTCACCGGGTTACCGGTGTTAAAGGTGAGCACTGTGCGTGTCCAGAGGAACTTGCCTTGGGGCACGTTGGGGACATCAGCCACCCAGGAGCCGGAGGGGACGATGGTGCCCGAATCGGACACCATATAGGTGACGCTGCGCCCGGTAAGCGTGGCCGGGTCGCCTTTGTCGCCTTTGTCGCCCCGCACCCGTACCCATGTGTAGTCCTGCCAGCCAGAGGGCGGTGTAGTCCCGGCGTAAAAGCCCAACCATTCGTCCGGAATGTCACCAATATCATGGGAGGCATCCGTGGGCTTCTGGGAAGCGAATTTGAAGTACAGCCGGTCGGCATCGCCTTTGTCGCCCTTTGCGCCGTTTTTCACGGTAAAAACAAAGTCCGAACCGGCGTTAAATTTCATGGTGTAGGTGTCAACCAACCCGGATGTTCCGGTCTTGGCAACACTGGTAATGCCCTTGCCGTCTGCAACGGTCATGTCAAAATAGGTATCATCCGCAAGGGTAATGCGGTAGGTCTTATTCAGCCCGGAGGTGCTTTGCAGGTCAATACTGGTAATACCGCCGTGGCCCTGGGCCAGTTCCAACAGCCAGTTTTTCAGGACTTGCCCGGTCAGTTTCTTCGCCGTACCGGATTGCTGCAACACAAACAGGTCGCTTAAATAGACCTTTTCAGCAGCATTTAACTGCTCTATGGATTTATCAGCCATCCTTTACGTCAACTCCTTCCGGTTCTTCCTTTTTCTCCGCAGCGGACAGCTGTTCCAGCTTTCGAATCACCGTTTTAATGGCTGTGGCACAGCCAACAAACTTATCCTGATTGTCGATACCAACAACGGAAATGGTTTCCATGGTTGCGCCGATACGGGATAACAGGTTGATGATTTCGTCCATTTTTTACTCCTTTCCAAGAACAACACGGATTGCGCCGGATTCAGGCACGATTGCAACAAGCCGTGTGTAGTTCGCTGCGTATTGACTTCCGCACCACAATTGCGCCGTTTCGGACGGATTGGAAAATACCGCCGCTACAGTGGAAATCTGTGCATTTACGATCCGCAAATTGCATTGCCCGGTTGGCTGACATGGATTGAAATAATCACAATCAAATGCTTTCCCGGATGCTGTTTTCAGTTTTTCCATCATAACCCTCCAACTAAATCCATGTTAGATAGGCAAGAGATACCGTATTCCCTGTGCCGTCTCTGAACGCTATAGATGCACGTTGTACATAGCGACCGCCAAGCTGGAACCCACCATTTGTAACTGATAAATTTTCAACGGTATTCCAACCATTCAGCGCACCATAAGCCCAGTCCGCATAGCCAAGGCTTGTGTTGATACCGCCAGTGGTGTTGTACGTTCCGATGGTTCCACCGGCAATCTGTCCGCCCCAGCCCCCGGAAACGCTGCCCTCGGAGATTGCTTCTCCCCATAAATGCCCGGCATCACCGCCGTAGTTGATACGCCCGGCGTAAACCTCCCCGGTAAATCGTCCGGAAGCGGCTTCCAGGTTCCCGGCCATGTCTACTTTGAAGTTCCGGCCCAGCTGGATGCCGTTGGTTCCCAGGTAACAGCCCCAGGTGTTGGTACCGCCCCAGGTTTGGCCGTTGAAGGACAGATAATCTTTCTGGATGTCAAGCCCGCCGATTTTCCCGGAGGTCGCCCGGATTTCGCCCTCAACAATTGCGCCGCCCTTTTGAACGCTGAAAATGGTTTTATTTTTGCTGCCAACGTTCCAACTGTTCGCTTGCAAGTCCCACCAGAAGTCAGAGGTTTTATCCCCTACGGTTTTTTCAACTCTGGCTTTAATAGCATCCGCCTGAACGCTCAGGGTTGCCCGAATGGCTTTGTCTGCTTCCTCTCTGGCTTCCACTTCGGCGGCAATTTTCGTTGCCGTGATGGTCAGGCTAGCCCGCACAGACCGGGTAAAGCGTTCATATTGGCGGTTCGTGGGGGACTGGATTTGGAACTCGTGTTCAATTTCTTCGTTGGAGGGAGCTTCCAAATCGCTGGTGGTATCCCGGTAATCCGTTGCCCGGAGGAATACACCGCCGTAGGTATCCGCAACGGTGACGGCATCGCCAATCTCAACGGAGGGGTCAATGGTCGTTCCTGCGGCTTTGTAGGGCTGGTAGCGGAAACCTCTGATTTTCTTGTAAATCGCATCTGCTTGGGCTTGCGTACCCCATTCGTTTGTGATTTCAAGGACTTTGCCCGAACGGTCTCCGGCAAAGTATTCAATGTTGTTTCCTTCTTCGTCCTGCCCTGCGAAGATCGTAACACCGCTGTATCCGTCCGTTTCAGGGGCGGTATCCAGGCTTTTTACTCGCCGCAACAGGTTAAAGCTTTCTGCCATGTACGCACCACCTCCTAAACCAGAATGTACAGTCCGCCGAATGTGATTTTATAGCCGTCCTCGGTGATAAGGTGCCGGGTCTCGGGCGGCATATCGAACATGCTTACCAGCCGCAAATCTCCTGTAGGGGAGATAATGAAGTTCCCGGCGTAGGCGGCGGCTATCATGCACAGGACTTCTCGCATGGAGTACCCAACAGGGAGAGGGAACTTATAGCCAGCGGTCATAATTTCCCAAGTTCTGGGGTCTACACGAACGCCGCTACCGTCTGCGTTGATTTTCATGTTATCCGCAATAAATTGAACAATTTCCTTGTCCAAAAGCGGGTAATTGTGGTGATTATCGCTAGGATAGGTAACTTCTGAAAGCATCATTGCATCAAAAGCTTTCAGAGACAACACATCAAAACCACGCTCGTCATGGACTTGCTTTCTCGTGTCGATGAAGAAAACGCCTTGCTGCACCCACTCCGATTTATCGGTGTTGTTCACAGCCCTGGAATAGATACAGATTCTAGCTTTCTTGGGGATATTGAACGGCGCAATCATTTTAATATTCGCTGTCCCGGATACTGCCGATCCGACACAAGGGGTGGAATCTTTGAAAAACGGTGCCTTTGTGTTCACTTCAAAAAGCCTATCCTCACGGAAACCGGATTCCGGGCCGCCGGTGTCTACCAGAATAGAATCGCCGCCAAAGGTGATAATATCCCCTCGCTCGTCCGTCAGTCTTCCAGATTCACCGATGGTGACGGAGGTTTCAAACCAGTGTTCGCCCTGGATGATTTTCTTGTAAAGTGCCGATGTTTCCTGCATAAGCCGCCGTCACCTCTCAATCAGGGGGAAGGTAATGCCGCTCCACCAGTCATCTTCCGGCTTTTCGATCAGGAACGATGCCGGGTTATTGTTGGAGTACATGGTCACACCGTACCGCTCTCCGCTCATGGGGTCATAGTAGTCCACAGACACATATTCCGGCAGGATGGTATTCAGCACCAGCATAGCTTCCTCTGCCCTTAGAGGGCGGCAGGTAATGTCCAGGCGAATCTTGGTAGCCACTCTGCCACGCTGCATCATGCCGTCCATGGTTCGGCCGGAATTGGGCGCATCAATGTCATTTCTCTGCCACTTTACGCCCTGTTTGGCGATAAACGGCATGAAGTCCACGCCATTTATTTTGAGCATCATCTTCATGCCGTTTTATCTCCTTTCTTCTTAGCCGTAAACTCTCGCATTTCTGCGGTTTGCTTCATACACGGCCCGGTCAAAGTCATAGCCTCCACCGCTTCCGTTTCCGCTGCCCTGGCTTCTCATTTCGGAAATGACTTGCTGGGCAACGGCATAAATCGCCGTCACAACATCGTCATTGGCTTCCCGAACGCCGTAGGTGATGCCCTCAACGATCTGGTCGTTGTTGGCAACCGCCGTTCTTCTTCCGATGGAGCCAACCATTTCTGCACCGGCTTCACGGGCGATAAAGAGCTGACCTTGGTCTACGAAACCGCCGTTGGCAAGCATGGGGATTTGAGGAACACTGATTTCTCTCAGCCCTGCAAACGGGGAGTATCCAGCAATGCTAAAATTCCTAAGGCTGCTCAAAATGCCGTTTATTCCACTGAACATCCAACTCAATGCGGAATTTAGGAGAGATATTGCTCCGTTTAGTGCAACTTTTACTGCACCAACAAGGCCATCAAATACCGTTGCAACCGCAGACCTTAACGGGGATATAAAGTAGGTATTGATGTAGGTGTATGCAGCCAAGAACCAATTGCAAATAGAATTCCATGTGTTTGATGCCCATCCTGTAATTCCAGACCAAAGGGAGGAAAACAGGTTGGATAAAGGCTGAATGATGTGCATCTCAAACCAGTCAGAAGCGATTCCCCAAACAATCTTGATGGTTTCCCACGTCCCGCTCACAAGCACTCCAATGTCATAGAAGACATCCTCGAATGTCTGGCTTACACTTTTCCACAGGTCAGAGAACCACGTAACAGCAGGAGAAAATGTGTCAACAATGTCCGTCCAAAGCCCGGAGAAGAAGCCAGATATTGGCTGCACCACGTTTACATCGAACCATTCCGCAACAGGTGCAAAGAAAGCACTAATTTCATCCCACTTCTGGTAAATCAGAATGCCTAAATCCGTTAGCCCGCCGATTACAAGTCCGATAATCGCACCGATTCCGGTTCCAATTGGGCCTCCCAGAGAGCCGATAATCGCACCAACACTTGCGCCAGCCAGAGTAGACCCAGCAGGAATCAATAGCCCATTCAGAACATTCAGACCGTTCATAATGGCATCGTATACGCCAGTAACGAACATTGGAATTCCAGCCACAATCCCGCCGATAGCCGCTCCAATCAGTCCTGTGCTGATTGTTCCACCACCAGCGGTAATTGCTTTTGCTACAGCACTTTCGCCAAATGCTTTGACGATAAGCTGTCCGATTCCTTTTCCTATGATCCCAACGCCAGCGGTCGCCCCCAGCCCGCTAAGGATTATTTCTCCGAAGTTAAACCCATTCAGCCCGTTCACAATGGCGTTCTTAATGGCATCGAACTCTATCTTGAATCCAGTAGCAGCCAAAATTGTTCCTGCGGCGATTGTAAGAGGAATAGACAAGCCAGCCTTTGCAAGGGTTTTGAGAGACATGATTCCATTCAGAAAATCGTTTGACAACTTCCACGCAAGAAGCGCAACGCCGATTGTTCCAACCAGCTTTAGGATTTCTTGCAGATTGTCCTTTACAAAGGAAACAATAGGCTCCAGTTTCTTTTTCCAGGCATCAATATTTTCTGTGACAGCATTTTTCAGGAAGTCATACCCCGGAAGCTCACCGAAGTCTAACCCTCCACCTCCGCCTCCTGCGCCGCCACTTCCACCGCTACCGCTGTTCTGGTCAGGCAGGACATTCAGTTCGTCAAAACCGGCAAGGTAGCGTTTCAGTTCCTTTGCAGACCCGGCGGCACTGTCCATGTTGTCGGCAATCGCTCCACTCCCTGCGGTTGCGCCGCCAAAAGAATCTCCCCAGTCAGGGGCTTGCAATGTCACGCCAAATAGACCGGCGATAGCAGTAATGATTTCTCTGAGAGCATTTGCAACAGCTATAGCGAAAGGAAGGACTTTTACCAGAATCGGAATAAACAGGTTGCCGATGGCTCTAGCACACTGTTCAAACTGCGCTTTCAGCACACGGAGCATATTTGCAGGCTGTTCAAGTGTTCTGGCCATATCGCCCTGCACCTGTGTGACCTGGGTCATCATGGCATAGTAGCGAAGCTGGGACTTTTCAGCCTGGGTCATGGAAGAAACACTCTTGTCAATGCCAAGATTCAACCGTTCCTGTTCTAGCCGGGCAACGGATAGATCGTAGCCCAACCGCCGCATTGGTTCCAACTCGCCAGCGATACCAGACTGCACCTTCTGCATGGCAGAGGCAACGTCCATGTTGTAGAAAGAAGACAGGTCATAGGCAAGCTGGGTAAGGTTCTTGGACATGAACGCCGCTTTGTCACCGGCTACGCCGAAACCAGTGATAATGGTGTTGAAAACGCCCTGGTTCCGCATCCATTCAGCAGGGTCGATGCCAACGATTTCCGAAACCTTCTGCGCGTAGTTATACGCTTCCTCTGCGTATTGCCCCATGGATACGGTAAACAGGTTCAAGTCCTCCTGATACTCGGAAGCCTTGTTAATTGCGCTGCCCAAAAACTTTGAAACTCCACGGTAAATTGCCGCAAAGCTCAGGGTTTTCAGCGCCCGGTTCCAGGTGTCCGTATTTTTCGCCGCATTCCTGGTAACGCTGTTGTACTGCTCCGTGGAGGTAATCAGCCGTTGAATCCGGGTGGGGAATGCGGAGAACCCGGCGGCAACCTTGTTCATTTCGTCCGCAAGAGGCTTGATGGCTTCGGCGAAATCCTCCATCTGCTGGGTGAACTGATTCAAATTCACCTTGTCAAGCTCCTGGATGACCGCAGGAAGCTTCCCGAGTTGTGTGATAAACGAAGTCAGTTTTGCAGTTTTTAGCTCCCCAAGAGGCTTTAATCCACTCCCAAGGCCGGATAACTTTGCGATTCCACCTGCATCCATCCCGGCAAGCGCCGTATTCAGTTCCGTAATATTCTTCGGCAGCGTTGCGGAAATCTTCGCCCCGCTGCTGTTCGCCACCGCCTGTAGGGCATTGCCCAGCTGGACGATTTTCTCCGGCTGGATGTTCGCAACAGCGGCGTTCAAAGCGGTAATGTTCTTGGGCAGAGAAGAAGAAATCTTTGCGTTCGGGCTGATATTCAGCTGGTTCACAGCGTCAGAAACGCCTTTCAGCTTATTGGCAATGCCAGATGTATCAATTCCGTCCAGAGCGGTCCGCAGTTTGGAAATTGCGCTTCCGGCTCTCGACACGGCGGAAATTCCGCCCTTGACATTGATTTTCAGCTCTGCAAGGGCTTTCCCAAGGCGTTCAATGCTATTGGTGGCATCGTCGCTGTCATTGATGATTTGGAATTCGATGCCCTGCATTTCCACATTGTCAGCCGTTGTCGCCACCGCCCTTCTTCTCGAATTTCTTGTTGATAGAAACCATGAACATTTCCATCATGGCCTTTGCCTTTTTATCACTCTTTTCTTCAACAGAGAGCGGCTTTTCTTGCTTTTTCTCCTGTTTCCTAGCCCCTATGTGAATGTCGATAGGTTGGTCACGGTAGGGAATAGGTTTCGGAGGCTTCTTGTTAAAGCTAAACCGTAGAACCGGGGCCGCATCCAGTATAGCTTCATAGATGTATGCGCCCTGTAGCCACAGGTCTTGGTTTCGCAAGTCACGCTTGATTTTGTCTGCTTCCCGGTATGCTTTTACAAGGCACACATCCTGATTCCAGAATTGGTCATAGGTCATTCCGATTGCTAAGTAGTAAGGAAATACCTTGTTGAAAATCTCTGTGTAAGCATAAGAGTGGGCAGGGGATGCCCCGCCCCCTCCAAAAGTGGGAAGAATATCGCTTACTCTACTGCTTCCCAGCCGGGGTTTCCCTCGTTTTCCTCGTCCTCGTCAGAGAGCAGGGTGTACACTGCCTCGGAGTACATTTCCGTCAGCACCTTCACAAGGCCGGACTTGTTGCTCAGACCGTCATAAATCTTGTTGATGGTAGCCACCTTGGTATTGGGGTGATTGGCAGCAAACGCACCGGAAAACAGCATGGGGATCATGGTAGCGGGCTTTTCGCTCAACTCATTGATGGAAAAACCAGCCTTTTCCATGGCAGAAACTGTAGACCGGGTGAATTCCAGAACGTACTTCTTGCCGTTGTAGGGAATAGAAATTTTCTTAGCCATCGCTTAAAACCTCCTAATTTTTTAACCCGCATCGTCCATAATGATGGGCGTAGAGGGCGCAATGGAAATATTCAGGTCAACAACTTCGTTGACACCGCCACCGGTGGGGTAGCAAGTCAGCTGACCATCGAACTTGAACTTGCCGTCAGAGCCGGTGGGGGTCAGGGTCTCGCCGTCACCGGTGCCGCCGAACCACACAGCGTAGCTCTCGGTCTTACCGTTAAGGGCAACCAACTTCTTGTAGTCCGCCAGAGTGTAGTTCGCCGTAAAGGACAGGGCATCCAGGGACTGAATACCGGCGATGTAGGTCTGCATATTGTCAGACAGGGTAGTGGTTTCCAGCATTTCAGGGTCGCCGCCCAGGTCGGGAAACTCCTTGATGTCAATGAGCTTTTCGTAGTCAGTGCCTACGTCCTTCTTTTTCATCAGGAAAACACGATAGGTGCTAATTGCCATGTTTAATCATCCTTTCGTTGTAATAAAAAACGGGCTGCCTCCTGTGAAGCAGCCCTTCGGCTCTCTTTCCGCCCTTACGGAAAGGTAAAGCATATTTAACTGCGGTAAATTGTTCCGCCGTCCGTCTCCGCCCGATACCTGGCTACCAGACGGTAAATTGTCCCGTTTTCCATATTGGGAACAGGTGACAGAGAAATCCTTGTAAAATTCCGTTTGTAGAGCATTTCGTCCACAGCCCCAATAATCTCCCGGCATACGGACTTCTTGCTTCCTGCCTTGTCGGAATACACGTTTACCTCGTACATTACGGTGGCGAATTTCTCACTTCCACCGCTGTCCATCCGGTTCGTGGACATATAATTGTCCTGCTCTACGATGCTCACATAGGGGAACTTTGGCGGGGCATTCACATATTCGCCGGAGACGGTGATTCCCTTGAAGCGCTTGCGCAGGGACTCAGCAATGGGAGTGTATACCAGTTTCTCAATATCGATCATAGACTGAATACCTCCTTGACGATTCTTGGAAGCTCCTGCTCAATTTGTTTTCTAGCCTCATACATGGGCATTGCAGGAGGATTTCCGTATGTGTGGCCTCCGCCCTTCTCTTTGGGCAAATACCAGCCTCTGGGGTCGTTCCAGTGGCCTTTACCGTCCGGGTAAGTACCTGGCCCCATGCCAAACTCCTGGGCCTCTGGATGGCCGCTGCCGTAGGTCACGCCGGAGCCAAATTCGATGAACAGCACGGATTCCCCGTTTGCTTTCACCCTGTAGCCATTAGGGATGGCCTCAACGGTAACGGCGGCGTTCTTTGGACCGGTGTAGATAGCTCTGGAAAACCGGATAGAAGCCACGGAAGCGCCCAGCATGGCAAGCCTCTGTGCCAGCTCCACAGCCCTTTCCTTCTGCCAGCGCCGGTAGATTTTCAGTTCATCCTGTAGCTTTTGAACGCCAGACACCGACAAGGGCACCACAACTTTCTTGTAGCTCACGACACGCTCACCTTCGTCACGGCGTAGGAAATGGAATTCAGGGATTTTGCTACACGCTTGACAATGTAGTCATACAGTGGCCGTCCATCCTCGCCGTACTCCGGTCCCTTGTCCAGGAACAGAACGGAATGTTCGTCCATAGGGCAGGCCATATCGTCTGTGACAATCACCTTGTCGTACCCGGAAAGCGCCCCGAACTGCTCCACCTGAGAAGAACCGGTAGCCGCCGAAACGTTTGCCCAGAAGGGTACGGCATCCCGATAGACAACGGTTTCTTCCCCGGTCTCGTTGCCGTCCTCGTCCTTGACCGGCTCCTTCCGGTCGTAGAGCAGATACCAGAAGCCGACCTTGTTCCGCTCCATGGTCTTCATCACAGCACCCCCGCCATAGGAACGATTTGCCGCAGCATGGTTGGAGGCACATCTCCGTCCTCGTAAGAGCGGGAAATGCCGTTTTCACTATGGCTGGTCTGCCCTTCTGCACCTCGCTTGTTCAGCAGATACACGGCGATTTCCACCTGGGTAAACCCGTACTGTTCCGGGACCTCTGTCACAGTAGGGTCAAAGGGAAACGCCTTGCGGCAAATTTTGTTCCCGGCCAGACCCAGGTAGGCAGAAACCGTGCTTTCGTTGGTTTCTCCCGTCATGGCTTTCACCAGTTCGATTTTTTCCGCTTCCAGCACGGTTTCTTACCTTCTTTCATTCTGCGGATTCTTCCGCGTTCTTACGCGACTTCCTGATAACGGGAATGGGGTTATTCTCCGATAAACCAAACTTGGTGATAACTTCCTCGCGGGTGAGCGGTACGGGGTCGTTGAGGGTATCAACAACTACCGTCCCCATCACCACAGAAGTGCTCTCCAGTTCGCGCCGGGTAATCACCTTGTCCTTTGCGGTAAAGCCCACGTTGCGAAAGTGATCTTCCTCGCGCACATACACTTTCCCGTCAGAAACATAGAACATGGTGAACCTCCTTAGCCGTTGGTGATGATCTTCGCCAGCGCAATCGTCTTGGGGTCAGCCACAATAGACCAGTTGGCGGTAGCCGCAAGCTGAGCGTCCGTGGGAGAAGCGGTGTATCCGCTGGTGGGCTTGGTGAAGCTGAAACCATTGGGGTGCATGGTTTCACGGATACGGGTCACCAGTGCGTCATAGCCGCCTCCCTTGAGCGCGTCACGGGTCAGCTCGGAAGGAACCTTCACGGGGGCGGGAGCGTACTGGATAGCGCCCAGACCGAGGACATAGGTGGTGTAGGTCGCTGCCTTGGAAGTATCCGCTGCGGTGGTGGGACAGCCATCATCTACGACAACCGTCATGCCGTTCACCGTGCCGATACGCAGGGGGCGTTCCACACCGTTTGCGTCGGTGTATTTCAGGAAGTCCAGCAGCTTCAGGCCAGCCATGTTAGTGGCAACCTTACTGTGCATGAACACCAGCCGGAAAGCGTCCTGATTGTCGCCCACGGCCTTCTGGATAGAGTCACCGATGGTGGTAGCGCCCATCTTGTTAGCGTCCGCAACGGTGGTGGAAGCGGAAGACAGGTCGGTAGTGTGGTTCGCCCAATCGGCAAACTCGCCGCTGCCGGTCACGCCGAACACCGCATTCAGGATTTTCAGCATGATGGACTGGCGCTGCTTCTGCCAATACTTGGAAACTTGAGACACGATCTGCTGCATGGGGTCTGCACCGCTGTTGTAGTCAACGATGAAGTCCTTCTCCTTCCAGCCGTGCGCACGACCGAACACGATACCGTTCTGAGCGCCGCCAGCGGGGTCGGTCAGGGTAATGTCGGTTGCGCCATCGTAGTTCTCGGGAGTACCGCCGATGACCTTGTAGAAGGGCAGGGTGTAGAAGTCAGAGCCGTTGGAAATCAGGCTCGCCAGCTCTGCGTTCGGGGCGACAGCGCCGCTCTCAAACATAGCGGTCAGGGTGGGGTCTTTCGCATTTGCCCAGTTGTAGTTAAACAGCTCAGGGTCAAACGGAAAGCCAAGATAAGTAGCCATAATGTTTTACCTCCATAATCACTTCAAAATTGTTTTCCAGTCAGGATTGTCCTTGATAAACTCCATCTGGGATTTGGTGTCGAGTTTCAGGAAGTCCGCCTTGGTCATTGCGCCGCCGGGGGTTCCATCCACGCCTCTGGGCGTTCTTTTCAGCTTATCCGCAATCACCTTTTTGGCATATCCTTCCAAAAACTTCTGGTTGTTGGCAAAAACCGTTGCCATATCGCCGGATTCCATAGCCGCAGCGGTAGCGGTTGCCAGTTCTTCGTCATAGCCCTGGGAAACCAGCTTGGCCTTGTACTCGGAAACCGTCTTTTCCTTTTTCAGGCCAGCAAGTTCCTGCTCCATGTTCGCCCATTTCTCGGCTTCCTCCTGCTTCTTCCGTTCGTCCTCGGACAGGAGGTCATGGTGCTTCTTCTTCCAGGCTGCCACATCGGAAGCTGCCTTGTCGTACAGGTCTTTCTTCACATAGCCGGAATAATCCGGGTCAGGGAAGTCAAAGCCCTGCAAGGCGGCGATTTTCTCTTCCGGGGTCATGGTGTCGAATCCTGCGATTTTCTGAATGTCAATTTTTGCCATGGTGTTTACTTCCTTTCTGCGCTTAACAAGGCTGATCTCCCAGCACGATTTGCGGTTTTCGGCTTCTCTGCCGTTATGGAGGGCTGTACAGGATTTGAACCTGTGACCTACGGATTAACAGTCCGTTGCTCTACCGCTGAGCTAACAACCCATTTGCCCCTGGCTTACGGTGCCAGGGAACCGCTTTGCCCGTTTCCGGGTCACCTTTAGGAGGCTGGGGCCGCCAGCAGGAATCGAACCTGCAACCAACTGATTACAAATCAGCTACTCTACCACTTGAGCCACGGCGGCATATAAAACAAAAGAAGGGCTTCCGACACCAATTTCAGGTATCGAAAGCCCTTCGGCTGTAATCTCCCGCAATCCGGGAGCCGTCAATTTATGTTTAAGGCCTGACCTCTACATCAGGTAGAACCTCTGTGTGGAAAATCATCTTGTAATGGTATGGGTCTGTGTGAGTTCCAGTAATATCCTCCACAGTATAAAGCGTATAAGTATTCAAATAAATATAGTTCTTTTTGTATGTGTTCGCACCAGTTTTCACAGTTACAACCAACTCCCCGGAAGCATTGTTGGAAATACTCATGTATCCCTCACATTCCAGAATGACCTTATCGGTTCTGGCGTTGTATACCGTGATTTTACGCTCACACTCAAAGTAGTCTGCCTGTTTGCTCATGTTGGCGTTTACTTTGTCTGCCTCGGAGCATCCGCAAAGCATTACAGCCATAACGAAGCAAACAATCAGCAGAATTGCAACAGTTCTTCGTTTCAATGTTATACCTCCTATTTTAATTTACTTTTTTGCGCTTGATCTCGATGACGGAAATCTTTCCTTGTTCAATCTTGATTTCCGCTTGATTTCGGCGGTGAAGAACTTCCTCAATCGCTTTGATTTCCCTGGTTGTCATCCGGATTGCCGGTCTGGTTTCCACTTCCGTTTCCATTGGCGTTTCCTCCGTTCTGTTCGGCTTGTATTGCCTTTTCGATGTATGGCAGACTCATCTTATATGCGACTTGCGGGTCTGAGAATGCGCCACATGTGGTAAACGCCAGTTCAGGAGCCAGTTTCTTGCAAGCCAACATTTGAGTAAGCACCGTCACCTTCTGGGCGATGTTCTCGTAATTTCTACGGGTAAACCGGATTTCAAGGGCAGAAAGCTTCAAACTTAGGTCGCCCATGTCCCGGCAAATGCGGAGAATCAGCTTCAAGAACTCCTTTTCGGACTTTTTGAATATCGGCTCCATGCCCTTTGCTCTGGATTCAGCGGCAGACCACCCGTCCCGCATGATGACCGCCGTTCCGGTGTCGCTGGTGGATGTGCCGCCGTTCCGGTTCGGCATCCCGCAGATGGTCAGTACCGTTTCGTACATACTGTCCACAAGGGTCTGTGTCTGCGCCTGGTTAAGCTCACTGTTTAAGTAGGTGATTTCCGCTTTCATAGTAGCGTCAATGTCCTTGAACTTGAGGCCGCCCAGTTCTTTCAATGCCTGGAACTTCTCTTCATCAATATCCACATTGTGGAACAGAATCAACGCCTGGATGAACTGCTCAACGCCGTCCACCCGGTTGCTCTCCGTCATGTTGATGGCATCCAGCAACGGGATGACGATCTCAAAAGCCCCCAGACGTGCGTTGTTCGCCGGGTATTCTACAATGGGAATGCCCAGGATTTGGTCTTCCTGGTGAACCACGCTCCAAGTGTTGAGAACTTCAAAGTATTGGTTCTCTGTCCAGCAGGAGAATACCAGCGTTCCGTCCTCTTTCTTGACGTAGCGTACACCCATCATGGGCTTATGCCCCAGCCCCACACTGTACACCACAAAGGCATACCGGGGGTCAAGGGTGAAGATTTCAAAGGGAGCTTCGTCCTCCTCTACGTCTGCCATACTGTCCGGCATGGCCATACGGTAGGACGTTCCGCAGATGTGCATCCAGTCAACCAATTCCTCGTCCTTGGAGGCTTTATCCTCGGAAAGCATATAGTCATTCAGCCGCAAGACTTCATCGGCAATACTCTTTTCGCCGCCCCGGCTGACATACTGCACAGGCTCACCAACCAGATACCCGGTCTTAAAAGAAACAATTTCATTCGCCCGGTTCTCGACCACCATATTGTTGATTTCCGGCCTGACTTCCTTTTCCCGGTACAAAATCGGCTGATCGCCACGGTAGTAGCGGTAGAGGTAGTCAATTTCGGACTGGTTTTGCAGGTGCGTGAACAGGGCCTTTTGCAGCACATCGATCACGTTCCCGCTATGGATTTCATTTACCTCGGTATAAATCACCCTGCGCCCGAATAATCGTCTGCTTGCCGTGTTCCGCACCCCCTAGCATTAGAATTTCTCTCTTATCATTCTATCACATTCTCCAATGGTTGTCTAGTGAATTTATGTTCACTAAAGCATTGGCGAGTTTTCGGCTAGAACGGCCTTGAAAAAACCTCCACCGCAGCCCCGTTCAGGCTCTGGGCGAACTCCGCAAACATGGCCATGCCGTCCGGCACATCGTCATTCTTGTTTTTTCCCGCCATGGTGTAGGAGCAGAGCATATCCATCATGCGCCCGTAGTCCGTGTTCCGCTTGTATTTGCTTTCGTCCAGAAAAAGGCAATGTTCCTTGACCCACGCAGAATTGACGATGATCTTTGTCTCTTTGTTCGCCGTGGTGAACTTGGTGGTAATATTGGTGATGCCGCCCATCCGCTTGACCTCGCCCTGAATCTTCTCCGCAATGCGCCGTCCGGCGGAGTTACTTTCAAATCGGCACATTTTCACCTTGTCCCGTACCAGAATATCCGCAAGGCGAATGTCAACGGTATCAGGAAGCCCGTTGTCGCAGATACAGTCACCGATGTAATAATCCTGCCCATACACATAGCCCACAGGCAGGAAAGCGTAGTCCGTTCCCTTGTCCTTGGTATCGCAGATGCCGATAATCGCATCCGGTTCTTCTTCCGGTAGCTCAAAGAACCGCCGCAGTTCTTCCGCATGGTAGACAAGGCCCTCACGCTCAATAGGCTGGTTCTGATACAGTGCTTTCCAGCTGACGGAATCCATAATGTCCCGCTGCTCCCGGTAGAACTTGGTGGAGAATCCCACGCCGAACTCATAGTCAAAATTGCTCTCGTCATCCTCGTTCATGGCCGGAATCCGGATAAATTTTGCCCTTGGGTTTCCCTCATACTCTCGTTCCAGCCGTCCGATCACATCATGTACGCTCCACCGGGTAGCAATGTGAAGCTCCTTGCACTTGTCACCGATTTTACGCTGCCGCAAGTCCGTGGTGTAGATTTCCCACAGCTTGTCCAGCCGTTCCTTGGAAAGAGCAACCTCAATACCGGATACCAGGTCATCACAGTACAGCAAGTTCGCCGCACGGTACAGACCTGCATTTCCTGTTCCGATAGAGGTAAATTCCAGCGTTTCAAACCGCTGCCGCTTGTCCAGGTCGATACGGCAATCCTTGGCGTTTGTGTTGGAGACCTGGACGGTAGGGAACACATCATGCCATAGATATTCCCCCTTGGGGTCAAATATCCGCAAACACTCATCATACACGCCACGGACAAAGGAATTGGAGTGGCTGCCCGTCAGGTTCGGATTGTTTGGGTCACGGCCCGCAACCCAGGTCAACAGGAACACGGCAAGCGTGGTCTTACCAACACCAGGGGGAAGGCTGACCGCCAGCATATCCAGCTCATCATCCCCACACAGTGCTTGCAGAGAATCGACCACCGGCTTTAGCTTGGCTCGCCTTGGCTGATAGAACCGTTTTTTTGCCTGCCTGTTGATTTCGGCATACAGCAAGTAACTGTCAAAATCATAGGGAGCCTCAAATAGCAAGCTCCTCCTCCACTGGCTGTAGAACCCCTCCACCTTGGACATGGAGACCGTGGTCATTTTCTGCGAACACATATCCCGTAGCCGCTTATTTGCCCTGTGAGCCGCCTTGAAGTCCTCCTGCGCCCATGTTTGGCAGACCGAGAATAAGTCATTATACGCTCCAATGTCCTCTGGTTTCCGCTCTATCGCCCCCAGAATGGTGGTAGATAATTTTCCATAATCCATGTGGTTTTCCCCTCGTTTCATAAAAAATAAGGGCTACCTACACATTTCTGTGTAAGTAGCCCTTCGGCTTGCCTCCCGCCCTTGCGGGAGGCGTTTTATTTATGCTTCGCCTTGCTGTACGCCAGCTGCCAGATGCCTTGCTCCGGCAAACTCAGCGGCTTGTCCATCCACTCGTTGAAATCATCCAGCGTGAATGCGTCATACTGCGACGCAAGATAGGTCTGCGTCTCCTCCGTGAGCACGTGCCTTGCGAACGCCTCCTTGTTGTAGAGAATCATCATCTTGATGGGGAAGATAGCGGCGTTCTGCACGTCTGCTGCCTTGTCCTTCTTCAATACTCTTTGCAGTTCTGCAAAGATATTGGCGGATGCTACGATTTCTTCTTTAGTCATTGTCTGTTCCTCCATTTTCGTTTTGGCGAAGCTTGCGCTTCTTTTCGTTTTCTCGCCATCTATTATTGATTTTCTCACGGTATGCCCGATATTCCTCCGGTGACATAGCGGCCTCTTTGGCATTTATCCGTTCGCGCTGATATTGATTCCTCCGATCACGATTTTGTTTCTCCCACTCAGCACAATTTCTTTTTGCAAGCAGACCCCTGCAAGCGTCAGAGCACGTTGTAGTCCTCGATGTGGGAACGAACTTCTTCCCGCATACAACGCACTCAATCTCTGCGGCGGCTGTTTTTCTTTCTGCTTTCCGACGTTCCGGCGTTGTATTCTTCTGCTGCCATTCGATAGACTGCTTTCGGTCGATGGAGCGAACAGCCTCGTGCGCGCACTCAGGGCAATATTTCTGAAGGCCTGATTTCACGACGTATTCCTTGCCGCATACAGTGCATTTGTCCATGCTGCCAAGCGGGCGCTGGGTGCCAGACCTTTTGTGCCTTGCATCAGACTCCCTCCGCCGCTCTGCTCTGCAATCCGGACAGTACCGAGCTCTCGGCCCCCCGGGGAACTCTCTCCCGCATTCCCGGCATACACGAATTCTCACCACGGATTTCTTTACCCGCTCCGCACACTCCGGGCAAGCAGTGGAGCCAGGGTCTCCGTCGTATTCCTTGCCACAGTATTTGCAAATTCGTTTCACGCCGTCCCCTCCTTGACAAATTATTTATTTTTTCTTGCTCTCTTGACGTATACCCGGACTTTTTGATGCTCTTTCTTCGCCAGTTCTCTCCGCAATTGGTTTGCTTCTTTTTCGTATTTCTCTGCCAAAGAACTGTATAAAGGCT
>OQVT01000753.1_pt1 | contig 19169 bp, 19 predicted proteins | sample 1691561 | NCBI WGS metagenome assembly OQVT01 (sample SAMN03418260, study PRJEB22391) | human gut metagenome | biome: human-gut; feature: organic feature; material: feces | host: Homo sapiens | place: Tanzania | collected 2013-01 | reverse complement strand
GAGTTCCTTCTTCATCCCGAGACGGTTGAGCGATGAAGCACGGTATGGATCCGGATGGACGGGCGGTCACCATATGGACGGCCGCCTGCATTGGCCATGGCACGCTGGTACTCACGATAAAAAATGACGGCATCCCGATCGACCTCGCAGCGCTGCGTGCCTCGGAGCACGTCGGTATCACAAATGTCGAAAATCGGCTGAAGATTTTCCATCCGGAGGCACGGCTCGACATCGCACTCGAAGACGGTATCACACGCTTTACGGTATACATCCCAATGAAAAATGAAGGACCGCAGATCGCATGACATGGACGGGTGAAGCCAGCCATCTTCATGCACGACGCTGCACATAATCCGTTTGGGTGATCGTCCGCGGAAACAGAAAGGAGCTTACTATGAACATCGTTCTCGCAGATGACGAGCGACTGCCACGTCTCGGACTGAAAAGCATGATTGAGGAGCTCTATCCGGAGCAGCACAGCTTCATCGAAGTTACGAATGGCGAGGAGCTGCTGATGTATGTCGCAGATCATACGCCGGACGTTATTTTCCTCGATATTCATATGCCGAAGCTGTCCGGACTGGATGCCTTCGCCGAGATTCATACGAAGGATATTCCGGTCGTGATGCTGACCGGCTATGCAGAGTTTGCCTATGCACAGAAGGCGCTCACCTATGGCGCGATCGAGTACCTCCTGAAGCCGGCGGCGCTCGAGGATATCCGGAAGGTCATGGAAAAAGTCATGGCGCGGAAGCAGAAGGAGCTCGCAGTATACCAGAAGGACTATGAGCTTGAATGCAAAAAAATACTGGATCTCTACTTCTCGATCCAGTTTATCCAGCAGCCGAAATATGTGCAGCCGCCCTATACCGTCATGATCTTCTACTTCGATCATGACCCGAAGTCCTCGAAAAAGAATAACTTCGATCTGCTGTCCAGCTCGCTCGCCGCACTGGCAGAAACGCAGTCCCTCCCATGCGGCTGTGGATTTCTACCGAGCGGAGAGCTGATCTACATCACGAGCGGTCAGCTGCCACGCACACTCATCAACCACATCCCGGAGGATTTCCAGAAGCTCTCCTCCTGCCTCGCTACCGGCTTCGTTTACTACGCCGTTTCCATCGAGGAGCTGCTCCGTCGCATCCGCGATGTACAGAAGCTTGAGAGCATCCACCTCTGCACTTCACTCGGAAAATGCATCTTCCTCGACGAGCTGACGTCTCAGGAAATCTTCCTGCCGCTCTCGACGCTGCTCGATAAGGCAATCCTCGCCCTGCAGCTGCAGGATTCCGTGACCCTGCATAAGGCACTTGCGGACATTCGGAACCTGAAGCATGGCGATGCACTGCTCGCACAGTGTGATACATCCCTCGCGCGTGTCTTCGAGCTCACCTTCCATCACCCTGTCGCGACCAGCTCGATCACGCAGCTCGCAGACAGCATCCAGCAGCTCCACAACAGTGATAACGCACCGGACATCATCGAGAAGATCAATCTGTATGTCGACGAGAATTACATGAATCAGATCGGCATCAATACGATTTCCGATCTCCTCGGCATCTCACCGAATTATCTGAGCAAGACCTATAAGCTGAAGACCGGAGAGAACTTCACCGACTACCTCACGGCGGTGCGCATGCAGAAGGCCATCGAGATGGTCGCCGCGGGCCGGTGCCGAACCGTGCGGGAGCTCTCTGAACGCGTCGGCTATTTCAGCACCCGCTACTTCACGAAGCTCTTCATGAAAACGACCGGCGTCACCCCGTCCGAGTACCTGAAGCAGCACCTGCCGCTGTAGAACCGTTTTACGAAAGGAGAAAATCACATGAGTAATGTATTTGACAGTATCATGTCGGGACTCGATGAAACCATCGAGGATGCGCGCCAGAAAAGGAACCTGCAGAAAAACATCCTTTCTTCTGGCAGATATGAAAAAGAGTCATGCCGCACCTCAGAATTCCGTCTTGTGCTCAGCGAGAACTCGCAGTATGATGAACAAAACTGAATATACTACTTTAAACCGATGAAGCGGATATAACGTATGCAAAGGAATCTTCAGAGAGCCGGGGATGGTGAAAGCCCGGCGGTAGCACCCGCATGCAAATGGACCGCCGAGGGCGTGAGGAAAGAGCGAGGGATTTTCATCAGAAAATTCCAACCGGCAGGACGCAATCTATGATTGCGTTCCGAAGGAATGGACGAAGGACATTCCCTGGGACCGAGTCAACCTATCCTGTCAAAACACTCAAGTATTTCACGACGTGAGGCATACGTCAGTTGCCATGGATATGTTTGTATCCAGTGAAGCGCACAGGCAGAGAAGAAACGCCGGAAGTCAGAACTTCTGGAAGCAGAGAATCACCAGATTCCGAAGCACATACCTTTCTCCTCACTGTGAATCAAGGTGGCACCGCGACTGAGAAAGTTCAATCGTCCTTGATGAAACGTAGATCGTTTCATCAGGGACTTTTTTATTGCTGCTGAAGTTTATGGGGTCTGACCCCATAAACTCGAGTTTAGAAAAACTTTATAAAAATTTAATGGGGGTCAGACCCCATTAAATTTTCGTGAAGTCAGTTAAGAAAGGAGTACGTTATGATGATCAGACCATCTCTCGAGGAGATTCGGGCGTATGCGGCGCAGGGCGAGTACCGGCGTGTGCCGGTGAGTACGGAGATTCTGTCGGATCTCTACACACCGATGCAGGTGCTTCGGAAGCTGAAGAATGTTTCCGATCACTGCTATCTGCTGGAGTCGGCGGAGGCGCAGGAGAAGTGGGGCCGCTATACCTTCCTGGGCTTCGATCCGACGATGGAGATCACCTGCCTCGACGGGCATATGAAGGTCGGAGCGCTGTCCTTTGACCCGAAGGATCCGGGCGCGACGATCCGCCAGATCCTGCAGGCGTACCGCTCACCGCGGCTGCCGTTTCTGCCGCCCTTTGCCGGTGGTCTCGTCGGCTACTTCTCCTACGATTATCTGAAGTACGCCGAGCCGTCGCTCCGTCTGGACGCCGAGGACACAGAGCATTTCAAGGACGTGGATCTGATGCTCTTCGATAAAGTGATCGCCTTCGACAACCTGAAACAGAAAATCATCCTGATCGTCAGCATTGACCTCGCAGAAGCAGAAAGCGCATACCGAAAGGCCGAGCGCGAGCTCGAGAATCTGATCCGCCTGATCCGGGATGGCGCGGAGAAGGAGGAGCCGGCGGGCGCGCTCCGTTCCGAATTCCGCCCGCTTTTCGACGAGCCGCAGTACTGCGCGATGATCGAGCGGGCGAAGCACCACATCCACGAGGGCGACATCTTCCAGATCGTGCTGTCGAATCGTCTCGAGGCGGACTACGAGGGCAGCCTCCTGAACTGCTACCGCATGCTGCGGACGCTGAATCCGTCGCCGTACATGTTCTACTTTTCGGGCACAGATGTCGAGGTCGCGGGTGCGTCGCCGGAGACCCTCGTGAAGCTCGAGGACGGCGTGCTGCACACCTTCCCGCTCGCGGGCACACGGCCACGGGGCAAGACGCCGGCGGAGGACGCGGCGCTCGAAGCGGAGCTGCTGCAGGATGAGAAGGAGCTCGCGGAGCACAACATGCTGGTGGATCTCGGCCGCAACGACATCGGAAAGATCGCGCAGTTCGGCACGGTGGCGGTCGAGCGCTACCATGAGGTCCTCCATTTTTCGCACGTCATGCACATTGGCTCCACGGTACGTGGTGAGATCCGTCCGGATCTGGACGCGCTCAATGCTGTCGACTCGATTCTTCCCGCAGGGACGCTGTCAGGCGCACCGAAGATCCGCGCGTGCCAGCTGATCAACGACCTCGAGAACAACAAGCGTGGGATCTATGGTGGTGCGATCGGCTATATCGACTTCAGCGGAAACCTGGATACCTGCATCGCGATCCGCATCGCGTATAAGAAAAACAGCAAGGTCTTCATCCGGAGCGGCGCCGGGATCGTGGCGGACTCGGTGCCGGAGAAGGAGTACCAGGAGTGCATCAATAAGGCAAAGGCCGTGGTGACGGCACTGGAGGAAGCGAATGCGCTTGCGGAGTGAGGACAGCGTCGGAGGGCTGTCGATGAGGCTGGGCCGACGCCCGGCGTGTGACAGATGATGGCGATACGACTGATTTTAAACGGATAGAGCTTGCGATTTAGCAGCGCCGGGCGGTCGGCGCGGAGGTGACTTATGATTTTACTGATTGATAATTACGACAGTTTTTCTTTCAACCTGTATCAGATGGTGGGCGCGATCGAGCCGGACATCCGGGTGATCCGAAACGACGAGCTGACGGTCGAGGAGATCGAGGCGCTGGCACCGGAGAAGATCATCATTTCGCCGGGGCCTGGCCGACCGGCGGATGCGGGTGTCTGCGAGGAGGTCGTGAAGAAGCTTCGGACGAAGATCCCGATCCTCGGCGTATGCCTCGGCGAGCAGGGGATCTGCGAAGCCTATGGCGCGACGGTCGGCTACGCAAAGGAGCTCATGCATGGCAAGCAGTCGCTCACGAAGATCGACACGACGAGCCGCATCTTCGCCGGACTCCCGGAAAAGGTGCTCGTGGCGCGGTATCATTCACTGGCCGCGGAAGCCGACACCATCCCGGAGAGCCTGAAGATCATCGCGCAGACGGAAGACGGCGAGGTCATGGCCGTCGAGGACATCGACTACCCGGTCTTCGGCCTGCAGTTCCACCCGGAATCCATCATGACCCCGGACGGCGCGCAGATGCTGCGGAATTTTATCGAAATATGAGTCTGTTGTCGATGCCATGACACAATAGCTCGTACTCATTCAAAAAGGCATTACCCTTTTTCGCTATATCGATAGCTGACGAAATAAGGCATTATATATCGCCGTTTTTGCGAAAAATCAAAGGGAAGCCCTCCACGAGGCTTCCCTTTGATTTTGTTTATGCTTTATTCTTCTCCATGATTTCCGGTGTCAGCCCGAATTCGTCTACGACGAACTGCGGGATCTGTCCGTAGTAGAAGTTTCTTATGAAGGAGCCGTGGTCACCGTCCTCGACTTCCTCGTCTTCCTCCGGATCGTACAGGTCATTGTCATCAAGCATATCATCGTCATCGTACGCGTCATCATCTGCATCCTCGCTGTACGTCGGCACCGCGTCGTCATCGAATGCATTCAGATCGTCATCGGCTTCGTCCTCGAACGCATCAGCATTCGTGCCGGTCGCCGCGTCACCGTCCTTCAGCTGATCTTCATTCACACCAGCCGCCGCATCACCGCTCTTCAGCTGATCCACGTTCACGCCATACTTCGCATCCGACTGCTTCATATCCACGATGATTTCCATGCCGCTGTCGGTTTCCATGAGTGGATTCAGTGAAACGGCCGAATGTGAGGCGGAAGCGGCGAGAATCTCCTGAATCTGTTCCGGGTCCGTCACGGTCAGCATCGCACGGCGGTCGTCACTCAGGTACTTCCGCTGGCGCTGGCCGAGCGCCGTATCCGCCGGGGCCATCTCCTCTTCCGACACTGCAACGCCCTGATACGAGAGCGTGATGCTCGCGGTCTTCTCCGGGGTCACCATCCCGCCGACCTCTGTGCCGCACGCCCGGAGAAGCGCGATGGTCTTCGTGAAGGACGGGTAGATCGGGTAGTAGTAATAGTGGTTAAAGAGCGTGTAGTTGCCGCCTTCGTCACGCAGCTTCTGGATGAGCGCCTGATTCTCGTTCGTCTTGAACTGAATCTCCGCGATCGGCATCTCCTGCGCTCTGGTCTCGCTGGTCAGCGCCTTCAGCTCCTCCTGGTACGCCGCGAGCAGCGCCGCCTTCATGCTGTCCGCACTTCCACCTGGGCCAATGTCATCGCCCGCTGCGTCTGTCACGCTGCTGCCGGCTTCCTTCTCCGAACCTGCGCTGTCGCCCGCTGTGAGCGCCGCCTTCACATCCGCGCCGGAGAGCTTCACGTGGCTGCACTCGTCCTCTTCCTTATAGTTGATGCCGGCGACGTCATCCGCGGTCAGCGACAGTACCGGATACATCGCCGTCTTGTAAGCGTCGAGATCATAGACCGCCTCGAGCGCTGTTCTCACGCCGGAGACATTGACCAGATAGCTGCGGTAGACGGTCCGCCCGTTCCGGAGGTGCCATGCGATCGTGACATTCTGGAACGACTCATCACCATCCTCGAGATCATAGGAGCGACCGCCGCCCCGCAGGAAGCGGTCCCGGGCCTGCGCTGCATCGTGCACACCCTGCGCTGCGATCGTATGAAGGAGTTCGAGCCCCTGATCGTCTGAGATCTGCATCTTATCCGCCAGCGTGGAGGACGGCATCGCGTCAAACGATACGCCATACCAGCCCTCGCCGTATTCCACCGTCGAGTGGTACTGGCTCGTCGCCTCCGGATCGAGGAGGTCGCAGTAGATGCCGCCGGACGCGAGCTTCTCCGTCGCCGGCAGGTAGCGGTCGTAGCCGAAGAGATCGAAGCGGAAGATCACGAAGACGACGCCGACGAAGACCGCACTCACGAGGAGCTGCCGCTTATGTGCAAACAGGCTCTTGAAATCGAAGTGGTAAATGATTTCGATGATGCAGCTCACGAGGAGGAGTCCGCAGACAAGGCCGAACACGGTCCAGCCGTCCTCGTACATCATCGAGTGGAACATCGCGCCGAGCAGGAGCGACGACGGGACGACGATCAGGAAGCGGATGATCGGCTGCGTAATCGGAAAAGCCATCGCGTGGCCGGCGGCCTCGGACGGACGCCGACGATAGAGGAACATACCGAGGAGGAACAGCACTGCCGCTGCCAGCATTGCCCACAGCGCCATGCGGCCCGGATGCTCTGACATACAGGCCTCCACATACCAGGCGACCGGGGAGGTCCGCTCACTGAGGGCCAGCAGGAAACTGTCGTCGCCGTAAAAGGTTGTGAAGTACTCCGAAAAATACGCCGAGACCGTCATGCAGATCACCGGTCCCCAGCTGAAAAGCACGCCGGTGCCCAGCAGGCCCACCACCAGATTTCCGGTCAGCAGCATTGCCAGAATCGCGGTCATGTACACGAGGGCGAAGAAGCACAGGTGCTCGACGCTCGCGAGGTACAGGCTGCCCCAGTCGAACGGCACGCCCTTCACGCGGATCATGACGGCGGCGATCGTCAGGAAGCCAATGTAGGCGACGGCCATGTAGAGAAAGCCGTTGAGGCAGGTCACCGCGTACAGCATCTCGCGTCGAATCGGGAGGCTGTGGTAGAAATCCGTCTTCTTCTTCGAGTGCAGATACGCGAAGCCGGAGGCCGCCAGCACCACCGCGGCGAGCGTCAGCATGAACGCGAGTGCGCCACCCTTCATCGAGTACACCCTCAGCATTTCGCGGGTGAAGTCCTGCTGCGCCTGCGCAAGTGCGAGCTCCGCCGGGAGTCCGCTGCTGTTCAGATTCTCCGGACGGAAGATCGTGCTGATATTAAGCGCCGTCGCCACCGGGAAGACGAAGAAGCACAGGAGCAGGGCGAGCGCCAGGCTCCAGATGCGCTGCTTCGTGTTTTCTTTCATGTATTTAAAAAATAAGCTTCTTGATGTCATAACCGGCCACCTCCGTTTCGCTGATAAAGATTTCCTCCAGGGAGAGCGGGATCATCTCGAAAAAGACCGGATGATAGCTCTGCATCCGTGCCTGGATCTCCTCCTTCTGTCCCCGCACCGTGAGCGTCAGCAGGCTTCCGCGCTGCTCCGTCGTCATGATGTCGAGATCCTGCAGGTTCGTGCGGTCGAGCCCGGCAGGCAGTACGCACTGGATTTTATGAATGTTCATCTTCATATCGTCGAGGTCCTTCGAGAGCAGCATGCCGCCCCGGTGCAGAAGCCCCACGTGATCGCAGATATCCTCGAGCTCGCGCAGGTTGTGCGAGGCGATCACCGGTGTCAGGTGCCGCTCCTCGATGTCGTTCGCGAAAAGGCTCTTCACCGTCTGCCGCATCACCGGATCGAGGCCGTCGAAGGTCTCATCACAGAAGAGGTAATCCGTGCCGGCGCAGATGCCGAGCAGCACCGCGAGCTGCTTCTTCATGCCCTTCGAAAAGGTCTGGATCTTCCGGCGTCCGTCGAGCTCGAAGCTCTTCAGAAGTTTTCCGAAGCGGTCCGTATCGAAGTTCGGGTAGATGCCCTGGTAAAATGTCTTCATGTCGTCCGGTGTGCCGTTTCCGAGAAAATACGGCTCATCCGGGATATAGAAGCAGCGTGCCTTCACCCGGGTATCCTCGAAGACCGCCTCCCCATCGAGGGTGATCGTGCCTTCATCCGGCTTCAGGATCCCCGCCGCCATTCGAAGAAAGGTGCTCTTCCCGGCACCGTTCGTGCCGATCAGACCGAACACCGTGCCATCCTGAATCTCCGCATGGATATGATCCACTGCGGTCACGCCCTGAAAGCGTTTGGTCAGATTGTCCGCCTTTATCATCTTCTGCCTCCTGTTTCTGTTTCGTATTCCGAGCCTGCGCCCTGATCAGCATTCGCGCCTGTGCCCCAGCCGGAGTTCGAACCGGTTTCTGCGCTCTGGCCTGCGTTCGTGCCTGCGCCTGCGCCCGGATCCTGTTCGTAATTCTGCGCCACCTGCGCCTGAAATGCCTCCATCGTGATGCCGGCGTTCCGCGCATCCTCGACCAGCAGTGCGAGCTCCCGCCAGATTTCGACCTGCTTCTTCGCACGAATCTGGTGATTTTCCGCCACGAAGCTGCCGCGGCCCTTCACCGAGTAGATATAGCCCTGTCGCTCGAGCTCCGCGTATGCCCGCTGGATCGTATTCGGATTGATCGACAGCTCCGTCGCGAGGCTTCGCACGGACGGCAGCTGGCTGTCCTGTGCGAGCACGCCCCGGACCATCAGATCCGACAGCTTTTCCACGATCTGCTCATAGAGAGGACGTCGATCCTTATAATCGATGAGAATCATATCCGCTATCCCCTTTCCAGTACGTTTCCTGAATCTGTGAATTAAGTGAATTAAGTGTATTAATTGTATTAGTACAGTTGAAGTATAGAAAAAAAGCAGCCGATTGTCAATCAGCTGCTTTCTTACGATTTTATGAACAACTTTACACGAAATACTTCTCCGCCTTGTGCTCCTTCTTGTTCTGGTACATCTTCTGGTCGGCGCGGGCCTTCGTATCGCGGATGCTCTCATACTCATCGAGGAGGGCACTTCCGTATGAAACATTCGGCAGAATCGAGGTCTTCACGCGCTGCTTCGTCAGGTTCCAGTAGAACTTCTCCCGGCAGAAGACCTCCTTCTCCGGATTCCAGAGCAGTACGCAGAACTCATCGCCACCGATACGGTAGCAGTTGCCATAGCGGCTGTAAGCCTTCTTCAGACACTGCGCGATTTCACGGAGGCAGCGGTCACCCGCGAGATGCCCGTAGGTATCATTGATATGCTTGAAATCGTCGAGGTCGAGTACGATCAGCATCCGGTCCTCTTCATGCAGGTTCAGCGTCCGGTTCAGATAGTTCTTCTGACTGAGCAGTCCCGTCAGGCCATCGAGCTGGTTCCACATCTCGTTGCAGTAGAGGTAGTACAGGATCGACAGGATCGTCACGCAGAGCCAGGTCACGTGGATCCCCGGCAGTCGGATCTGCACGAGCGTTCCCAGCGCGAGAAACAGTGCCAGTGCATAGATGAGCTCCCGGCCGCGGTTCTGGAAAAAGCGCGCCATCTCGAGGAGGTGATACATCAGAAAGACGATACCCGAATAGTACATCAGCATATAGACCGGAAAACCGCCGAGACGCGAGTAGTGATTCTCTGCATCTACCGAAAACACCAGTCCGCCCGTGAAAATCGAGACGGTCATAATCAGGAAGTATACGATTTCCAGCGCAGTCGCCACCTTCAGGCTCTCGCTGGTCTGCCCGGTCTGATCGATCGTGTAGACCATGACGAGCGGTACCGCAGGTGTCAGACTGAAGCCCAGGTAGTTTGAGATGATGTTGATGGGCCGCATCCAGTGTGGCCCTCCGTCCACCAGCACCGTGATCAGCTCTAAAATCGAGATCAATGCAATCAGGAGGAAGGTATACAGGAAGCCGCGGGTCTGCTTCGGATTCAAGGTATCATTCAGGCTCACCAGCACGCACATAAATGCGAGCGCGAATAAATTGATCGCGGTAAGCACGAGAAAATACATGTCCGTCATCGCGATCCCCCTTTCGTTTCTATAATGTCATTTAACCATTATATAGGAAGAACGGGGCGGGAAACAAGCCGGAAAGGACGAAAAACGGTGAAACTTCACTCCGGCAGGGTGAATCCGCGTTTTTCTTTTGCAGCTCGTTTCATATCCGCACAGCTTTCTTTATTTTTGATTGTTTACGTAAGAAGGGTATTCTTATACTCCGGGTAGGATGAATTTACCAGCTTCGCATATGCGTCATACGCTTCTTGGAGCGTGTTATATTGCGCACCTTTCGTATAATTATCAAAACCATACTGATTATAAATATGATCTGCGATCGCTACATAATCCTCATCTTTTTTCGTCGTTCTCTGCGCCGTTGTTGATGTAGTAACGTAAAAGCCGCCACTTGCTCTACTTACGATAATCGGCACTTTGTTTCCTGCGCCAACCACGTTCGTATCTACAGATGTCCAGAATAAATATCTGCCTGATGCATCCGACGGACTGCCAAGATACGCAAATGTTCCTCGATTCAGCAAACTGTTACTCGTAATATTCGTCTTGACCTTTAACAGCATCGATGACCCAGGACACATTGAGTCAATCTCAAAGCGTGTATTTCCATTATTCGTCAGACTGTTTAATATATCTGTATTGTTTAAAGCATCATGTACAGAAATCGAAAAATCCACGCGCGTTACTGTATCTGCTGCCGATCCGCCCGACCATGTAAACACGATACCTTTATCCGACGGGGTATAGCTGATGGTGCATGTTCCACCTGGACCTGGAACGCCGCTCCAGTGATCGGTATCGCCCTGACTTTTATAGTGCGTGATGCCGCCGATGGTAACCGGGTCATATGCCTGCCAGTCATTTTGCCTCTGTTTCAAATCCACCGACTTGCTGATCGAATAGGGTGTGGTTGCGCTCGTGGCTTCGGCCATGACCTCCGCATATTTCGCACGTACATTCGCGAGGTCGGTCGCTTCGCGGCTTTTCTCCAGCTGCTGGCTGAAAACCGGAATCGAGACAGCGACGAGTACACCGATGATCGCCACAACGATCAACAGCTCAGCGAGGGTAAATCCATCATGTTTATTTTTCATTCATTTATCCTGACGTTTATACACGGGAAACCGGGCACCGGCGTCATCTTAAGAATTTCGTAAGGGGGTCTGACCCCATTACGGTCGCCTTCAGACTTTCGTAAGAAATTCTTAATGGGGTCTGACCCCATAAACTGCGCGCTCGCGTGCCCCTGTTTTTCCTGCCATTAACAAGCCCCAATCGTATAAAAGCGTCACGATGTCTCTGCTGTCTTTAGCGGAATTTTCCAGGTTGTCTATATTAACTACTCTAATATTTATTTATACCACGTTTCCATAAATCTCGTAAACGTTTACATATGCCTGTTTTTTAGTTTACATGTTGTTTACCTGCTTTTGTACAGAAGCAAATACAATTTATCCGGTTCAGCGATCTGGTGACTACTTATTTCGGCCGAAATATGATATACTTCAGTCCATGCGAATCATGCACCAGAACATACAGACAGCGAGGAAACGATGATGGAAATATATATGATCAGACATGGGGAAACGATGTGGAATCAGCAGCATCGTCTGCAGGGACGGAAGGATATTCCGTTAAATGATGTGGGGCTTGCCGGTGCGCGTATCGCCGCGGAGGCGCTGAAGGACCTGCATTTCGATCGTGTATTCTCGAGCCCGCTCGTGCGTGCGAAGAAGACAGCCGAGATCATCCTGAAGAATCACCCTGATCTCAGCATTGAACCACTCGACGATCTCCAGGAGATCGCGTTCGGTACCGGTGAGGGCATCGAGATGCGGGATGATGTGCCGCACACCGAGGCGGAGAGGGAGATTCTCGATCATCTGAAGCGCTGGTTTGCGTACCCGGATACCGTGGCACCACTGCCGGGCGGCGAGTCAATCCGCGAGGTGAAGACCCGCATCGAGCACTTCCTCGATACCTATATCTACCCGAACGAGGACAAGTATGAGCGCGTGATGGTGACCTGCCACGGCGGTATCCTCCGCGGCATCGAGAGCATCGTCCGGAACCTGAGCGATGCGGATTACTGGGACGGCGGCATCGTCCCGAACTGCGGTGCGATGGTCCTCGAGCTGAAGGACGGAAAGCTCACCATCGAGAAGGTCATCGACCTCATCAACCAGACGGAGACCGTCGTCGGCCTCGGAACGCACAAGCCAAGAAGATAATCAAAGAATACAAAAGCCGGAGGGGCGAACCCCTCCGGCCTTTTCTTTATTTACTTATTCTCGCTGTGTGGCGGAGCCATATGCCCACGCATCATGGAGAACTTGTCCATCGGATACTTCTCGAGGTTATCGAGGATCTTACGATCATCGGCCTGGTTCAGCAGATCCTGACGGGACTTCCGAAGCTCGATCTCGGTCTTGTGCTTACTCGGGCCACCGACGCAGCCGCCGTCGCAGACCATACCCTCGATGAAGTCCTCCGGGAGCTTACCGAGCTTAAGCAGTGTCAGCGCAGTGGTGCACTCCTTGCCACCGGCTGCTGCACGAAGCTTGATGCCGGTCGTATCCTCGTTCCGCTCACGCATCACCTCCATAACCGCGTTGGCAACGCCGCCGGATGTTGCGAAGCTCTTGCCCCAGATGGAAGACTCCTGATACGGGTCAACCACCGGCTTCATCTCCACATTCTTCGAGGCCATCATCGTGGTCATCTCGCCAAATGTGAGAACGTAGTCAGCATTGCCCTCGATCCCCATCTCGTGGGACTCGGACTTCTTCGCGATGCACGGTCCGATAAATACGGTCTTGCAGCCCGGGTGGGTCGCCTTCAGGTATCTGGAAATCGCACACATCGGGGAAACGGTCTCCGACATATTCTCCTTAAACTGCTCCGGGAAATGCATACGCAGCATGTTGATGAATGCCGGGCAGCAGGAGGTCGTCATCTTCTTGCCTTCCTTACGTGCCTCGGACCACTCCTCTGCCTCGTACGCTGCGGTCATATCGCCGCCGAGACCGACCTCGACCATATCGGTGAAGCCGACTTCCTTCAGCGCCTCACGGATGGAGCCCATGGTGATGTCCTTACCGAACTGACCCTCGATCGCCGGTGCACACATCGCGAAGACTTCCTTACCGGCCTTGATGTCACGGATGACATCGAGCACGTCAATCTTCGATGCGATCGCGCCGAACGGACAGCTGTGGATACACTGACCACAGCGGATGCACTTCGTGTCGTCGATCTTACAGATGCCGTTCTCGTCGTAGCTGATGGCATTGACCGGACATGGCTTACGACACGGACGCTCCAGATGCGCGATGGCACCATATGGACACGCGTTCGCGCACATACCACACTCCTTACACTTGTTCGGATCGATGTGTGCTCTCGACTCGGTCATGGTGATCGCACCGAAACGGCAGCTGTTCTGGCAAGCCTTACCGAGGCAGAGACGGCAGTTATCGGTTACAGAATAAGTGGACAGCGGACACTCCTCGCAAGCCGGATCGATGACCTGTACGACGTTCGGATTCTTCTCCGTCGTGTACGGATTGGCATCCAGGTTCTCAGAAAGACGGATTCTCCATCTCAGAATCTCACGCTCCTTGTATACACAGCAGCGCCATGTTGCGTGAGGTCCCGGTGAAATCGACATAATCAGCTGATTCTCTGCATCCGGTGTGATCTCATCATGCTCCCAGAGCTCGCGCGCAAGCCCCTCCATGACAGCATGCTTGATGGAAACCGCACCCTTATCATTTGTAACCATATATTTTCCTCCTGAAAAAAATATATAAATTCGCCCAGTTATCAAAAGTATAACATGTGATAAAAAACTTGAACATTGTTAATTTGACACAGAATTAACAAGTCGTTTTACATTATATATAGAAGTTTCGAAAATGCGTGTTTTTTCGTAAGAACATGAAGTCATATATGAAGTTTCGAAATCCAGTCCATATAATATATTCCATTTGATGCTATACTATTGATCGTTGAAATATAATGAATCCCTGCTTATATTGCCAGCAGAGGCGCATTTTCCAGTCTCTGTCGCGGCTCATCCTGAAATCACCCAGAGAATAAACGAGGTATCCTGACGTGAGTACATCAACCAATAAATCTACCGATATATCTCCACGCTCCGGCGCGCGTCTCCGGAAGCTCTTCTTCGAGACCCTGTATCTCAGCGCCTTCACCTTCGGGGGCGGCTACGTCATCGTGTCGCTGCTGAAAAAGAAGTTCGTCGACGACCTGCACTGGATCAGCGAGGACGAGATGCTGGATCTCGTCGCGATCGCCCAGTCCGCCCCGGGCCCGATCGCGGTCAATGGTGCCATCGTCGTGGGCTACAAGCTCTGCGGCTTCCCCGGCATCCTGTTCTCGGTGCTCGGCGCCATCATCCCGCCCTTCCTGATGCTGAGCGTCATCTCCCTCTTCTACACCGCCTTCCGCTCGAATTTCATGATCCACCACATGCTGTCCGGCATGCGCTGTGGCGTCAGCGCGGTCATCATGTCCGTCACCTGGGACATGGCAAGCGGCGTACTGATCGAGAAGCCGAAGCATCCGCGGCCAATGCAGGCGACGGCGGGTACATCGTCCTCCGCATCTACCGCGACGACCACCACGTCCGACGTCGCTCACGCCGGCGACACAGAAAAAAAGACGACCAGTCGCTTCCACTGGTCGTCTCTCGTCATCATGCTCGCGGCCTTTGTCGCGAACTACATCCTCGGCATCTCCACGATCTGGATCATCCTCGCGGTCATCGCGCTCGGCGTCGCCGTGACCCTCTGGAGGAATAAAAAAGAGGAGGTGCAGCCATGATCTATCTCGAGCTTTTCCTCGCCTTTCTCCGCATCGGTGCCTTCAGCTTCGGCGGTGGCTATGCCGCGATGCCGCTGATTCAGGAGGAGGTCGTGAACCACTATCACTGGATCAGCATGGCGGACTTCACGGATCTCGTCACGATCTCCCAGATGACCCCCGGCCCGATCGCGATCAATGCCGCGACCTTCATCGGCCTTCAGATGGGCGGCCCACTCGGTGCCGTCGCCGCGACCCTCGGGGATGTTCTGCCGAGCTGCGTCGTCGTCACGATCATAGCCATCATCTACACGAAGTACCGGAAGCTGAGCCTCCTGCAGGGCGTTCTGAAGACGCTCCGCCCGGCGGTCGTCGCCCTCATCTTCACTGCAGGGCTCCTGATCCTCCTCCCGGCCATCGGTCTCCCGAACACCCTCGAGCTCCGCATGTGCGCCTGGTTCCTGATCGCCCTCGTGATGCTCCGGAAGCTTCACTGGGACCCGATCCTCGTCATGGTCCTCACCGGCGTGATGGAACTCGCCGCGCAGCTGCTGATGTAAAATCGGCCATCCTGATGGCCGATCCCGTAGCTGCTGTGGCTGCACATCATGCGTCGGCAGCAGACGATCGCCGCGGGCAGCGATGAAGTGGCGACAGAGACATTGGCCTGCGATATCAGACGAGGTGCACCAGTACCATATAGAACACGGTTCCCACACTGATCGAGAGAACCGTGTTCTTTTTTGTGAGGTGGAGGCCGGCGACCAGCAGTACAGCGGCGAGCAGCTCGAGGTTCTCCTTCAGGCTGCCGGTCGGGATCGATTTCAGGCAGTAGACAACCAGCACCGCCATGATGGCGAAGGGCAGGGTCGCGCCGAGGGTACGGATCGTCGGCGAAATTGCGCGGCGTCCGAAGACCACAAACGGCAGTGCCCGGAGGATCTGCGTGATGAGCCCCGGGATGAAAATCATGAGAAAAATCTGCGTCGTACTAAGATGGATCATCGGTGGCCTCCTTCGCTTCCCGCCGGGAGCTTACGGTCAGAATCACGGTCGTGAAGACAAGTGTCGGCAGCATGAAATTCGCCGCGCCGACGAGGAGCAGGAACACGATGGAGCTCACGAAGCCAAGCAGCGCCGGAAAGTGGTTCGCGCTCCGCTTCCACTGGTCGATCACGATGGTAACGAAGAGCGCGGTCATCAGAAAGTCAATGCCTTCGAAATCAAAGGGGATGGCTGCCCCCATCACGGCACCGAAGACAGCACCAAGCACCCAGATCAGCTGACACAGGAGCTGCACCCAGAATTCCACCGTCGGGCGGTCCAGCTCTGCCGGAATCACGAGCGAGGTAAGGAGCGCATAGGTCTCATCCGTGAGACTCCACACGAGATATGGATACTTCCAGCCGCCCTTCCGGAAATCCTCGAGGAAGCTGAAACCGTAGAAAAACTGCCGGGAATCCATGATGAGCGCCGTCAGCGCCACCGTAACGAGCGAGGTGCCCGCGCTTAGAAACGACACCACCACATACTGAAACGCACCACTGTAGATAAAGATGCTGGCGAACGCCGCCCAGCCCGCGCCGAGCCCCGCCTGCTGCAGCATGATGCCGAAGCCCGCCGCCAGAAAAAAATACGTGAGAAGAATCGGCAGTGCCCGCTTCCACGCATATCGAAATTCACGCATAGATATAACCGTCCTGTTCCATAATGAAATACTTATCTAGACTATCACGGACGCAGGGCGGATTCTATTACGGAAAAGCTCTCACCTGCTATAGACGCAGGTAATATCAGAATATAAAAATCCGGTGTTTTCGTTATTCGTGTCATTTAGTGTGATTTTTCATCTTTTTTTCGCGTTTTTTTACACGAATTTTTTCCGTTTTTTCACACTATTCGACACGAATAACATAGCCATTTCATCAAGCCTGGCTCAGTATAACCAAAACGCATTGCTGTAATCGATAGTTTTTACTTCTTAAGCAGAAAAACTTTGCTATGGCTGATAGTTTTTACTTGTTAACCAGAAAAACTTTTGTCATAAAAATTGAAAACAGGCAGGGGCAAATTTCGAGTAAGAAACATTTAACTTGAAATTTCTACGGCAGTTTCCGCCTCGAAATTTCACAAAAATCCATTTTCTTGAAATTTCGTCCATGCCGATTTTTCAAGAAGTTCTGTTTTTTTGAAATTTCTATGTTAAAATAGGACCAGAAATTTCAATTTCCGTTTTTCGGAGGAAAGGAAACAATTATGACAAACCGAGCAGGAACTCTCATCAGTAATCTGTCGGGCGAAATGGCGTATGAATCTTTTCGACCAGCTCCGCTGCCACCGAATCCTCCGATCGAGGTATCTGGTGAGCTTCTCACGAAACTTATTGATGCAAACAAGAAAGTAGCTGCACTTGAAGGGCTTTCCTCCCGTATACCAAACATGGGCCTATTTGTTTCCATGTACGTCCGTAAAGAAGCGCTCCTTTCCTCACAGATTGAAGGCACACAGTGCACGCTTGAGGATATCCTGAATCCTTTGATTGAAGACAACACCAATCGGGATGTTTCCGATGTTGTCAACTATATCCGCGCGACTGAATTCGCTCTTGCGCGACTGAAAACACTGCCTCTGTGCAATCGTCTAATCAAAGAAACGCATGCAGTTCTTCTGGAAAGCGTGCGAGGACAGGAAAAGAATCCTGGCGAATTCCGCTATTCACAAAACTGGATTGGTGGTCAGGGAAGCTCGCTCAAAAACGCTCGGTATATTCCGCCAAATCCGGAAGATATGTTAACGGCCATGTCCGACCTCGAAAAATATATCAATAGTGATGATAACCTTGACCCCTTGATTCAGGCTGCTTTAATCCACTATCAGTTTGAAACCACGCACCCCTTCCTTGACGGTAATGGCCGTGTTGGCCGACTGCTTATTACGCTCTTCCTGATGGAAAAAGGCATCCTGTCTACACCGGCACTTTATATTTCTTATTACCTCAAGATGAACCGGATCGAATACTACGACCGCATGACACAGGTACGGCGTACTGGTGATTATGAACAGTGGATTTCATTTTTCCTCCAGGCATTTGCAGATTCTGCAGAAGATGCAATCCATACCATCGACCGTCTTACCTCGCTGCACGATAAAAACACAAAATCATTTGATGTTCTTACAAAAAGACAGCGCACCAGCGTTCTTAAAGTGTTTTCCTATTTGGAGTCCAATCCGATCATCGATGTACAGAAGACCGCTACGACACTCGAAATGTCATATAATACTGTGGCGAAGGCCGTCTCTATCATGGTTGAAGCCGGAATCCTGGAACAAACATACAAAACCGGAAAAGCCAAAATATACTCATATACTGAATACCTCGACATACTTCGTAAAGATACCTGAAACGGAGAATAAGAATCATGAAAAACAGAAGAACTTTTCACGCCGGTGATATCGTCCGGCACTTCAAACGAGAGACGCTTGACCTGACGAAACCAGAAAATAAGACCCGCTATCTGTATCGCATCCTCGGTGTTGCCACACACTCCGAAACCCGCGAAGCACTCATGATCTACCAGGCCCTTTATGACGACATGGGCCTCTTCGCCCGCCCGTACGACATGTTCATGGAGGAAGTCGATCATGAGAAGTATCCGGATATCCAGCAGCACTACCGCTTCGAAAAAACAGACGATCGCATCTCATGATGCGATCGCCATAAAAATCGAAAACAGTCCGACGACGAGAATAATCGGAAGCGCGATGATCGTCAGCCCGAACGCCGTAACGGCAAGCACGGCGAGGATCAGCCATCCCACGATGCCGAGCATCCATCCCATCACCTTTCCTACCACTTTAAAGGTAAACACCGTAATCTTAAACATAAGAACCATCATCACGATCACAAACAGAATACTGAAAAGCATATAATCATCTCCTTTTCTACGAATATTTCTTTCGATTTTACCGTTTCCAGCTTTTCAGTTCAATACAGACGGCTGAATTCATACGTCTGCATCACTGCCTTTCGCAATATCTCCCCTCGCTCGAAAACTGCATTGCCGCATTTCGCAAATGCTGTTTTCTGGAGATCGGCTGATTTGTCAACACCGGCAATGCTGTTTTCACAAAATAGATCAGGAAAGTTCTAAGTTCAGGGCCAAAAAAGCAGAGCCTGAAGTTACC
>OQVT01000752.1_pt1 | contig 19170 bp, 15 predicted proteins | sample 1691561 | NCBI WGS metagenome assembly OQVT01 (sample SAMN03418260, study PRJEB22391) | human gut metagenome | biome: human-gut; feature: organic feature; material: feces | host: Homo sapiens | place: Tanzania | collected 2013-01 | reverse complement strand
TGAACCGCGATGGTGCGATTAGGCAGGTATTGAGTTGCCAAAGATGCCTATCGGTGCCTCGAAAAGGCAGGTTTCGTCTTGCCTTTGGGCATGTTTCGCACCACGAAACATGCCTAACGGTGAGGCGGAATGTAAAAAGCGGAACGCAAAAAGCGACGAACAAAACGTAAAACGCTGACTGTTAGCTCATTGCGAAAACGCACCACAAATAGCGTATTTGCGGCAAATTATTGTGTCGTGAAAAAGAAATGTGTAGATTTCACTATAGTTTGTTGGCTATTTTCGGCCGCATCACACACATCCTGAACAGGCGCGCCTGAAGCCATCCAACTAAAAAGGGCGCCTCCCTAAGGGAGACGCCCAGTTATTTGTGGCTTTTAACCGTCAATGTGATTAGTCGGCAACCTTAACAGTAGCGCGGCGGTTGAATGAGACGGGCGAAAGCTCGTCGACACCACCATGACCCTGTGTGGTGATCTTGCTGCGGTCAACACCCATCTTCACGAGCTCGTCGGCAACTGTGTTGGCGCGGCCCTCAGAGAGGCGCTGGTTGATAGAAGCGTTACCTGTAGCGCTGTCAGCATAACCATCGACCTTCAGCTTGGCACCGTTCTCCTTGGCATACTTAGCCAAAGCCTCGATGTTCACGAGATCCTTCTGAGAAGCGATGTTGGTCTTGTTGATGTTGAAGAACACAGAGATCGGAGTGTTAACAAACTCCTTCACAGCCTTGTTATCATCGGACTTGTTAGCGAGCAGATTCTTCAGACGAGCGTTCTCGGCGTTAGCGTCGTTAAGCTGAGCGTTAAGAGCGTCGATCTGGCTCTGAGCGAGAGCCTTGATAGCGTCCACATCGGGAGTCTTGTTCCAAGTGCAACGGCCGAGGTTGTAAGTCAAACCAATCTCAGCAGAAACGATCTGGTCGTGGTTTCTCTTCTCGTGGCCACCGTATGCCAATGACTCATCAACACCCTCGAAATCATCGCCCATGATGTTATACTGGACGTCGAGGTTGATCTGCACGCGCTTAGACACTCTCCACTGGTTCAAGATACCAGCGCTACCAGCCATACAGTAAGAGTTCAGCGACATGTTGCGAACCAAACCAATACCAGCGTACGGAGAAATGTTCCAGACGCGTGTGGGGCTGTAACCGCAGAAAAGGTTGCTCAGGTTGAACAGGGCCTGACCCTGAAGGTTCCAATACTTGTTGTGCATGCAGGTGTTGTAGGCGTTCTCCTTGGGAACGTCCTTACCCCAGATACCATTGAACTTGGCACGGATACCGATGCCCGGAGTGAACCACTTACCGATAGCGGCTGAGAAGCCCATATCGCGGCGGAAGTCCTTCACAGGGCTCTTGGTCCAACCCATACCCTTTTCCTCGTTTGAGTAGAAAGCTGTCCAAGTGAAGTTACCCTGAACAAACCAGTTACTCCAGAAAGAATTTGTGGCGACACTGTACTTCAGTGTGGGATCTGCAGTCTCCTGAGCCATTGAAGACAAAGAGAGACCGGCAAACGCCATTGCGATCAATAACTTTTTCATAATCTTTATTTGTTAAACGATCAATAATTAATTCGAATATACTCTTAAAGCCTATTCATCCAACGGCAAAGTTAATAATATTTTTTAAATACTGACTTTATTTCTGATAAAATAATTAAAAATCTCACAAGAAAATGTTCTTTGTCTACGTTTCAAGCCTATTTCCCCCTCAAATGTCATGTCACAATATCATACGAACACCCTTAAATCCGAATCGGCCGTTAGATTTTAACACTTCGGTCTAACAGCCGTTGGAGAGTTACGCAAACAATTGCTCTATGTCCTTTTGCTTGAAAATGCTTAGGACGCTCTTGCCGTCGGGAGTGTATTTGGCGTTCTGGCAAAGGAAGAGTTGGTTGATGAGGTTTTCCATCTCGTCGTTGCTCAGCACTTGACCATAGGGAATGGCTGCGGCGCGCGCCATGCTCAAGGCCAGCGAATCGTTGATTTCCTGCACGGCCGACGTGCCGCGCTCCTGGGCGCCTACCACCATGTCGCGCACAAGCGAACCAACATCAATGCCTTCCAACCCCTCGGGGATGGCGTTGACCGAGAAGGTGTTGTCGCCCAACGGCGACAGGTCGAAGCCCATGGCGGTCATCTCGCCAAGGATCTGCTCGAGCGTGACGGCCTCCTGGGCGGTGAGCTGCACCGTCTCGGGGAAGAGCAACTTCTGCGAATGCGACTTACGGGCGGCCAACTGGCGCTGGTATTTCTCGAAGAGGATGCGTATGTGGGCGCGGTGCTGGTCGATGATCATGAGGCCCGACTTGACGGCGGTCATCATGAAACGTCCCTTGTATTGGTAGTGGGCAGGCGATTTCTCCTCTATGACGCTCTCGTCGGCAGCAGGGGCCACGGGGTCGGAAAACAGGGGCTCCGACATGGGCTTGGCGGCACTGTCGAGACCCTCGTAGAGCTGTTGCCACTGGTCGGTGAGGCGCGAGGTGTGGTATTCGCCACTCGGCTCACCGTCAATCTTGCTCGCATGCGACACCGACGAGGGCGTGGCCTTGAAGGGATTGTACTGGGGGTTGAAGTCGACCTTAGGAAGGTCGGCCTGCCGGGTGGGGTCGAACAGGGGGATATCGGGCTTGCCCTCGGTGTCGAACTCAATGGTCGACGCGTCGTTGAACATGCCTACGGCATCCTTCGCGGCGGCTGACAGGATCTGCCAGATGGCCTGCTCGTTCTCAAACTTTATCTCGGTCTTGGTGGGATGGATGTTGACGTCGATGTCCTGGGCGTCGACATCAAAATAAATGAAGTATGGCACCTGCTCGCCTTGGGGAACCAAGCGTTCGAAGGCCGACATGACCGCCTTGTTGAAATACGGATGCCGCATGTATCGGCCGTTAACAAAGAAGTATTGCTGGGCGCCTTTCTTGCGGGCACTCTCGGGCTTGCCCACAAAGCCATGAATGGCACAAACGGATGTTTCCACGTTCAGGGGCAGCAGGTCCTGGTTGATGCGTTTGCCAATGATGTCCACGATGCGTTGGCGAAGGCCACCGGCACGAAGGTTGAACATCTCCGAGCCATTGCTGCGGAAGGTGAAGGCCACCTTGGGATAAACAAGTGCGATGCGCTCGAAAGCCGTGAGGATGTTGTTGAGCTCAGTGGTGTTCGACTTCAAAAACTTGCGGCGGGCGGGAACATTGTAAAAGAGGTTCTCGATCATGAAATTGGAACCCTCAGGGCAGGCACATGCCTCTTGGCCAACGAAACGCGATCCGGCAATCGACAGGTGCGTGCCTATCTCCTCGCCACGTTGGCGAGTCTTGAGCTCCACCTGGGCCACGGCGGCTATCGACGCCAACGCCTCACCACGGAAGCCCATGGTATGGAGGTTGAAGAGGTCGTCGGCCTGGCGTATCTTCGACGTGGCATGGCGCTCAAAGGAGAGGCGCGCATCGGTCTCCGACATGCCCTTACCGTCGTCGATGACCTGGATGGACGTGCGGCCCGCGTCGACCACCAGCACGTCAATGCGTGTGGCACCGGCGTCGATGGCGTTTTCCACCAATTCCTTGATAACCGACGCCGGGCGCTGGATAACCTCGCCGGCAGCTATCTGGTTGGCCACTGAGTCGGGCAACAATTGTATGATATCACTCATGATTTAGGGTGGGTTCTATTTATTATAAGTAGGTGATAGGTTGGGGCTGGCGTCACAACCATGGCAAGAAACATGCCAAAAGGAACACCAGCAACAGACCGGCAATGGCAAGACCTGCCACAAACGATCGGTCCTTGCGGCGCGTGGCGCGACAGAAGGAGATAAGCGATTCGGCAGCGTCGGTATCGACCACCGATTCACCACTCTCCATGCCCAGTTCGCGTTTGGCGCGTGCCTCCAACTGCTGAAGACGTTCACGGCGCTCGTCGGAATACATCATAGGATGCCTGAAACGGCGTGGCTTGGCGGTTTGGAAGAGTAGGTTCATAAGGTAAGTTGCTGTAACGGGGCCGCATGGCGCTCTATGCTCTTTAGCTCGGTGCCCTTGGCCTTGCCACGCCAATGGAACACATCGTCCTTATCCACCGGGCGCAATGCGTCGAACCATGCGAAACTCTCGAGCTTCAACTTCATGGGCGGGATCTGTGTCATCGGATACAACGTGGCCTTCACCTTGTTGGTCCATATATGATGGAGTTTGCGCTCGGGGGTGAGATACATGCGCATGGTGTCGGTCTCCATATAGTTTAGGCCAATGAGCGTCGTGTCCTTGTCGTCGACGGGGAAATAAACCGACTTGACGTTGCCTATGGCGTCGCTCCGGCGAATGACTCCGTCTTGGAAATAGGCAAACATGTCGTGCGACGCCACTTGGTTGTAGTGGACGCTGTCGGGCATGGCCTCAACCGACAAGGCCTGTCCAAGGACATGGGCCTCACGAACGGTGGAGTCGTTCATATACACCTTGATCACCTCGCCCAACAACTGGCGCGTGCCATTCCACACGATGGGGTCGCGATACATGGTCATGCACGAGTCTTGCGAGTTGAACACCAACGAGTCGCAAATGGCCTGCACGTCAAGGCGGAAGGCCCGCATGTGCGGATAACAATGCACCTTGCGATACACGGAGTCGGTGTTGATATTGAAGGTTTCGATGCGCATGGTGTCGGCGTGCATAAAGAGCGTGTCCTTCTGCGAGTAGTCCTTGACCAGCGCGTCCTTTGTGGCGAAGCCCATGCCTGTATGCTCGTTGTAAACCACCTCGCCACAGGTCAGGGTGTTCTTGTTCTCGTTGTCGACAAACACCACGTTGCCCAAGCCACGGTTATTGCCGCTCTTGCTGTCATAATATAAGGTGTCGCCGGTAATGGTCTTCGGGCCGTTGACCACCGTCGACCGTCCGAACATCTCAGCCTGGTCGTTTTGGGTGTTGAAATAGGCGTTCTCTGTGGTGATGGTGCCATTCTCACCCTTGATGATCGAAGGGCCTACCTTGCCGTGCCCCTTGGCAGACGTGTACTGGCCCACCACATGGGCGCGCGACTTTCGTGTGTCGTAATAGAGCGTGTCGGTAGATACCTGGTTCTTTGGCGTACGAAGCTGCACGTCGTAATTAAACTTGGCGAGGCGTGTCTCGGTATGGTACTCACCCCAGTCGGCGCTCAACTGGCTCTTTCCATCGACCAGTTTGCCGCCATTGAAGAAATAAGCGTACTCGTACAAACGGTCGTAGTTCAGGCTGTCGGTATAAAGCGTCTGCTTGCGATGCTTGAGCACCACGTTATTGCGGGCCTCCATCATCTGCCCCTCGCCATCATACCAAGCGCGCGTGCAGGTCAGCGACAACGTGTCGCCCTGACGAAAACGCACATGGCCAAAAGCCTTCACCGAGTTGGAACCTTGGTAAAAATAAGCACTGTCGCAGTTGAGGAAAGCGCCCTGATGCTTAAACGCCACATGGCCTTTGGCAATCTGGGCGTCGGGATTGGGGCCCGCCATGTCGTAGCGCAACTCATCGGCATGGAGAAGATAGACCTTGTTGTCCACAGGTTTCTTCTTCGCCCTGCGGGGCGCCAAGAAGGCATGCAGAGTGCCTATGACAAAGAAGCATAGAGCCATCGTCAGGATGACCCTATGCCCACGGTAATATCTTTGATGTTTATCAGTTGCCGTCATCTAACCCATCCCTGATATTGGAAATTACAATTCTTATAGCGGTCCTTCATCCTCACGTAGGTGTGCTTGATCTTATCGACGACCCAGTCGGTAAGAACCTTCTCGCGCTCCTTGGCGAGAACCACATCCTTCATGACCTGGAAATCCTCAGTGATGGTGGCCTTGTGACCTTCGACACGCGACTTCAGCTTCACAATGGCAACAACTGTCTTTCCATTGCTGCGGCTCACCATCTCAAACGGTGCGGATATCTGGCCTACCTTCATGGTGTCGACAACGCGAGCCACCTCGGTAGGCAGGTCTTTCATCTGGAAACGCGACGTCATGCCATCGTTGGTGGGGTTCGACATCAGTCCCTTGTTGTTCTTGGTGTCCTTGTCATCGGAAAGGATGGTGGCGGCGTAGTCGAACGTAAGTTGACCAGCACGAATGTCGGCGGCTAAAGAATCCAGGCGACTCATGGAAGCGTCGATCTCATCTTGCGACACCTTCGGCTTCAGAAGGATATGACGCACCTTGATCTTGTCGCCACGCTTGTCGATAAGTTGGATGATATGATAGCCAAACTCGGTCTCCACGATCTTGGAAATCTTGTTCGGGTCAGTCAGGTTGAATGCCACATTGGCAAACGCAGGGTCGAGCAGGCTACGCCCCACATAGTCCATCTCGCCACCTTGGCGTGCCGATCCGGGGTCCTCCGAATACAGACGCGCCAACGCAGCGAACGACGATTCGCCTTTGGTGACACGGTCGGTGAAATCGCGAAGCTGATTCTTCACGCGGTTGACCTCCTCCTGCTTGATGCGGGGCCGATGCTCAATGATCTGCACCTCCACCTCGGTAGGCACGAAAGGCACGCTGTCGGCGGGCATATTGCGGAAATAGGTGCGCACATCGGCGGGCGTCACCTTGACGTCTTCCACCAACTTCTTGCGCATCTTCTCAATGAGTTGCTGGTTCTTGAACTCATCGTGCATATCGGCACGCATCTCCTTGAGGGTCTGTTTCCTATACTCTTCCAGTTTCTCCTGCGAGCCTGCGATTTGTATCCAACGATTGATCTGCTGGTCGATGCCTGCCGAGATCTCGCTCTCGGTCACCTCGATGGAGTCGATGGCGGCCTGATGGAGAAACAACTTCTGCACAGCCAGTTGCTCAGGGATGACACACTCGGGATCGCCTCCCCAGGTAACACCTTCGGCAAGCCCCTGCATGCGCATGGCTTCGACGTCAGACTTCAGGATGGGCTCATCGCCCACAACCCATATCACCTCATCGACAACACTGCTCTCGGGGGCGACAACCTCAGGTTTCACCACCGAATCGTTGGTTGTTGACTGGTCAGGCGCAGCGGCTTCTGCCTGCGAGGATGTGGCACGAGATGCCTGCTCCACGCCCGACATGGCTGTCAGTCCGAAGACCAACATGGCCGCTATGGTATATATAGTTTTCTTCATACGTTAATGCTTGTTCACTGTTTTCAGCACATCCTCGTTCACCTTTACGGCAAACTGCTTGCGCAGGTCAGCCACCCATTGCTTCTCCAGGTAGTCCTGATAGTCGGCAACCACAAGGGCTCTCACATCCGACAACTCCTTGGGAACCTTGAGCACCTTACCGTAGATGGCCATATTGGGATAGTCCTTCATGGGCTTGACAATGGTATCGACCCCAAACGCCTCACGGTCGACGAGCGCGTTGTCGCCCTTCTTGAAGATGCCCTTCTCCACACGGATGCGCAATACCGAGTCGGAGTTGAACGTCTTTCGCAACACCTCGGCCCACTCGTCAAACGCCACCTTCTTGATTGCGTTCTTCACGTTGTTGATGTCGGCCACCTCGCGTGTGTGGTAAGCTATGCCCTTGAAACGGGGCTGCTCCCACTTGTAGTCTTTCTTATGTTTCTTGAAGAATGATGTCAGGCCAGCCACGTCCTTCTGTGCCTTGTCCCACACGGCGCGGTTGCTGATTTCATAGAGCAACAATCCGTCGTGATACTCCTGGATAAGGTATTTCAGCGTAGGATCCTTGGCCTCCATCTCATCGAGCTTAGCCTTGAGAAGCTCAGCCTTGGTGGTATGCTCCACCTTGGTCAACGAGTCGAGCTTGTTATCGATAATCTGCTCGCGGAGGTTACGTTGGTCGATAAATTTCATGATGGCATCGCGCTGGCTCTCATAGCTATAGAAGTTCTGATGGCCTTGCTTCAGAATGATGTGCCATCCGGCAGCCGAGAGCACGGGCTTGCTCATCTCGCCGTCGTTCAGCGCCCAGGCCTGGTCCTCAAACTCCTTCAGCGTTTGTCCTTTATATATAAGCGGCAGTTCGCCACCGTTCTTGGCAGATCCGGGGTCTTGCGAGTACTTCTTTGCCATCTCCGCAAAGTTGGCGCCACCATTGAGAGCCGCATAGATGGAGTCGATGCGCTCCTTAGCAGCCTTCTGCTCATCGGCGGTTGCTTTCTGGCTCACAATCAGCAAGATGTGGGCCACCTTGACCAATCCGCCGTTGTTGTCAATCTGTTGTTGTGTCTGTTGGTAGATTTTCTTTGCTTCGGCCTCCACGTCGGCGTCGGTAATCATGGCCGGACGCACCTGCATGTCGCGGTATCCGGCAAACTCCGTCTGGAACGACTTCATCGTGTCGAGTTGCGCAGCCTTGGCTGCTTCCACCTTCAACTTGTAGTTGATAAACAAGTCGACGTAGTCGGCCACGCTTTTCTTGTCGATCACACCGTCGGCATTGTTTTTATTGTACGAGTATTCAAACTCTGAGCGAGCAATATTCTTTCCGTTGATGGTCATCACAACGGGATCGGAAGTTTGCGCAAAAGACAAGGTGCCACACAACAGCATGGCGCCCAACAACAGTTTCTTCTTCATATTTATTATAAGTAGCTCTCCCTCCATCCGTTTGGAAAGGAGGGAGAGTGGTTATTTCAATGTTGCTCGCACATAGAGCAATTATCCACGGAAACTCGCCCAGCAAGCGTTGGCAACCTATGCTATAAGCATTGAGTCCCCAAGCGATAGGCTACGGCTACCCTTGCGATAGGGCTCGGCGTCAGTTGAAACTTGGCGTCGAAGACCTATGCGGCAGGTGTGGAGCGCGGATTACTCGTGACGGCTATAGTTAGGAGCCTCGCTTGTGATAGCGATATCGTGCGGATGGCTCTCAAGCACACCAGCGTTGGTGATGCGCGTGAACTTAGCGTTGTGCAAGTTTTCGATGGTGGCGGCACCGCAATAGCCCATTCCTGAGCGCAGGCCACCCACGAGCTGATAGATCACCTCCTGCACGGTTCCCTTGTAAGGAACACGACCGGCGATTCCCTCGGGCACCAGCTTCTTCACGTCCTTGGTGCCACCCTGGAAGTAACGGTCGCTCGAACCATTCTTCTGGCCCATGGCCTCGAGAGATCCCATGCCACGATAGCTCTTGAACTTACGTCCGTTATAGATGATGGTCTCGCCGGGGCTCTCCTCTGTGCCAGCCACGAGCGAACCAATCATCACGCAGCTTCCGCCAGCGGCCAATGCCTTAACGATATCGCCCGAATAGCGCAAGCCACCGTCGGCGATCAAAGGCACGCCTGTTCCCTCGAGCGCCGAGCACACGTCGTAGACAGCGCTCAACTGAGGTACGCCCACGCCAGCCACCACACGTGTGGTGCAGATGGAACCCGGGCCGATGCCGACCTTCACGGCGTCAGCGCCGTTGTCGACCAAATATTTAGCAGCCTCACCTGTGGCGATGTTACCCACCACAACGTCGATGTTGGGGAATGCGTTCTTCACCTCGTGCAGCTTGCCCACCACACCGGCAGAGTGTCCGTGAGCCGTGTCGATGACGATGGCGTCGACACCAGCGTCGACCAGTGCCTGTGCTCTATCGAGCGTGTCGACTGTGACACCCACGCCAGCAGCCACGCGAAGTCTTCCCTTGTCATCCTTGCATGCGTTAGGCTTGTCCTTAGCCTTAGTGATATCCTTGTAAGTGATCAGTCCGACAAGATGATTGCCTGCATCGACCACTGGCAACTTCTCGATCTTGTTCTCCTGCAGGATTTGCGCAGCAGCCACAAGGTCGGTCTTTTGGTGCGTGGTAACGAGGTTCTCTGTTGTCATCACCTCATCAACCGTCTTGTCCATGTTGCGCTCGAAACGCAGGTCACGATTGGTAACGATACCCACCAAATGGTTCTCCTCGTCAACAACGGGGATGCCACCGATGTGGTACTCATGCATCAGGGCGAGTGCGTCGCCCACGGTGCTACCGCGGCGGATGGTGACGGGATCATAGATCATACCGTTCTCCGCACGTTTGACGATGGCCACTTGGCGCGCCTGCTCCTCGATGGTCATGTTCTTGTGAATAACGCCGATACCACCCTCGCGCGCAATGGCAATGGCCATTGACGATTCTGTCACCGTATCCATGGCAGCTGTCACAAACGGGATGTTCAGCTCGATGTTACGCGAGAAACGTGTTTTCAACGTCACCTCTTTGGGCAACACCTCGGAATAAGCGGGAATCAACAGGACGTCGTCGAAGGTAAGACCGTCCATTACAATTTTATCTGCAACAAATGATGACATAAATGTAACTTTAGGAATTTATTGCGTGCAAATTTAGTAATAAAAATCCACTTAGACCGCCATCACGGTCATTTTTCTTTTCCGTTTAATGCTATTTAACCGAATTCGGTCATTACGGGTGCTGAGTAGTTACGTCATCACACCCGCCAAAGGCGGAGCTATGGGATATTTCCATTCCGCCCTCATCACGTTTGCTTTCACTTCCTCCAAATGGGCTACGCGAACGGGGCCTCCTGAAGTTGCGAGACTGTCGGGGCCCAAACGAAACTATCCGGTCGCCCTTCAGCAACCGGATAGTTTTATGTTAGTTGGTTACGAGAACAACTCATTTCCTGTCAATGAATCATCTCTGAACGCTTGCAGCCAAATCAGTTAGCCATTTCCGAGAAGAACTTGATGAAGACCAGCCGAACCTTTTCCTCAGCCGTCAGACCGTCCTCATCGTCGTAGATGTCGACTTCCTCAATGGCCTGATCGATGTCGTCGCTATCGCTCTCACGGAAATAGTCGTAGATGTCGGCCACCTCATCAGGGTCGATCACCTCGTCGTCGTTGAGGTAATAGTCGATATTGACCTTCATACCGCTGCACACGATGGCCTCAATGTCGTCGAGCAAGTCGTCGAATCCATATCCTTGGGCCCGTGCGATTTCCTCGAGCGGTATGCGCTTGTCGATAAGCTCGATGATCTTCTGCTTTCTCATCGACTTGTTGGGCAGACTGATGACGCGCATGATGTCGGCCCGTTTGACATCGTTCTCCTCGCAATAGTTCTTGATGAGCTCCAGGAAAGGCTTGCCATACTTCTTGGCTTTTCCTTGTCCCACGCCTTGTATCTGCTGCAACTCCTCCATGGTCACGGGGTAGTTGGTGGCCATCTGCGTGAGCGATATGTCTTGGAAGATGACGTATGGCGGCAGGTTGAACTTGCGCGCCTCATCCTTGCGCAATCCTCGCAGGAGGTTGTACAACTCCTCATCGAGAGCGCTCGACACATTGTCGGCTCCCTCTTCGGTCTCGTCGAACTCACGGTCGGCCACCACCATGAAAGGCTGCGGGTCTTGCATGTAGCGCTTGCCATCGGCCGTGAGCTTGAGCAAACCGTAGTTTTCCACATCCTTCCGGATGAAATGGGAGATCATGGCCTGGCGTATCACAGGGTTCCAGATGGCAGAGTCCTCCTCGTTGATCTTCTCGCCTGCGCCAAACTCGGGCAACTTGTCGTGCCCATGGCGCACGATGTTGTCGGTGCGTCGGCCCCTCACGAAGTCGATGATGTAAGGCTGGTCGAAGTTTTCCTTCACCGCCTTGATGGCGCTGAGCACCACGAGCAACGCCTCCGACGCCTCCTTGGGATGCTTGGGGTGCATGCAGTTGTCGCAGTTGCCACAGTTGTCCTTGGGATAAGCCTCACCAAAATAGTGCAACAGCATCTTACGCCTACAGATCGACGACTCGGCGTAAGCCTTCGTCTCTTGCAGGAGCTGCCGTCCGATCTCTTTCTCTGCCTCGCCCTTGCTGTCCATAAACTTCTCGAGTTTCTTCAGGTCCTTGGGCGAGTAGAAGGCTATGCAAATGCCCTCTCCCCCATCGCGGCCGGCGCGACCCGTTTCCTGATAGTATCCCTCGAGACTCTTGGGAATGTCGTAATGTATGACGAATCGCACATCAGGCTTGTCGATGCCCATGCCGAAGGCGATGGTCGCCACGATGATGTCTATTTCCTCCTTGATGAAGTCGTCTTGCGTCATCGTTCGCACCTCCGTGTCGAGTCCGGCGTGGTAGGGCGCGGCCTTGAAGCCGTTGAGCTGCAGCTTCTGCGCCAGCTCCTCCACCTTCTTGCGCGACAGGCAGTAGATGATGCCACACTTGCCCTCGTGCTGCCTGAGGAATCGGATGATTTGGCTGTCGGTGTCCTCCTCGCTCACTTTCTGCCTGATCTCATAATAGAGGTTGGGGCGGTTGAACGAGCTCTTGAACTCCTTGGCGTCGACGATGCCCAGGCTCTTCTTGATGTCGGAGCGCACCTTGTCGGTGGCCGTCGCCGTAAGCGCTATGACGGGAATCTTGTCGATGCCCCGGAACTTCGCTATCTTGTCGATGGTGGGCCTGATGTTGCGATACTCGGGTCGGAAATCGTGTCCCCACTCGGAGATGCAATGAGCCTCATCGATGGCAAAGAAAGAAATCTCAAACGACTCGAGGAACGCAAGGTTGTCCTCCTTGTTGAGCGACTCGGGAGCCACGTACAGCAGTTTAGTCTTACCCGACTGCACATCGCTCACCACGCGGTTGATGGCCGCCTTGTTGAGCGATGAGTTCATGTAATGGGCCAGGCCGTCGTTCTCCGACAGTCCGTTGATGACGTCCACCTGGTTCTTCATCAGGGCGATCAGTGGCGACACCACGATGGCCGTGCCCTTCATGAGCAGCGATGGCAACTGGTAGCATAGGCTCTTGCCGCCTCCGGTGGGCATGAGAACAAAGGTGTCGTTGCCATCCATAAGGTTACGAATGACGGCCTCTTGGTCTCCCTTGAATTTGTCGAAGCCGAAATACTGCTTCAGGGGTTTAATGAGATTGTCTTCCATTGTGGTAGTAGTTGCTTTTAATGACCTGCGGTCAAGCAGACTCCTTGTGTTGCTCCAGGTGAGCCTTATCGAGCTGGCCCTTGGCATACTCGAGTGTCACCTCAAACTTCTTAACACGGCGTGAGGGGACGTCGAACATGGCGTCCATCATAACCGCCTCAACGATCGAGCGGAGTCCTCTTGCACCCAACTTATACTCCACCGCCTTGTCGACGATGAAATCGAGCGCCTCGTCGGTGAACGTCAGCGCAATCTTGTCCATCTCGAAGAGCTTGACATACTGCTTCACGATGGAGTTTTTGGGCTCCACGAGGATGCGTCGCAGCGCGTCGCGGTCGAGTGGGTTGAGGTGCGTGAGCACTGGCAGACGGCCGATGAGCTCGGGGATGAGTCCGAACGACTTCAGGTCTTGCGGCAGGATGTACTTCATCAGGTCGCTCTTGTCCACATTGCGCACCGCCTGCACCGAGTTGTAACCCACCACATGCGTGTTGAGTCGCTGTGCGATCTTGCGCTCAATGCCGTCGAAGGCGCCACCGCAGATAAACAGGATATTCTTTGTGTTCACGTGGATGTAGTCTTGGTCGGGATGCTTGCGACCGCCCTTAGGCGGCACATTGACCATGGTACCCTCGAGGAGCTTGAGCAGTCCCTGCTGCACACCCTCTCCGCTCACGTCGCGCGTGATGCTGGGGTTGTCGCTCTTTCGAGCAATCTTGTCGAGCTCGTCGATGAAGACGATGCCGCGCTCGGCGGCCTCCACGTTGAAGTCGGCCACCTGCAACAGGCGGCTCAATATGCTCTCCACGTCCTCGCCCACATAGCCGGCCTCGGTAAACACCGTGGCGTCGACGATAGTGAACGGCACGTCGAGCAGCTTGGCGATGGTTCGTGCCAGGAGGGTCTTACCCGTACCCGTGGATCCCACCATGATGATGTTGCTCTTCTCGATCTCCACGCCATCCTCGTCGTCGGGCTGCTGCAAACGCTTGTAGTGGTTATACACCGAGACGGCAAGCGTGCGCTTGGCGTCATCCTGTCCGATGACATATTGGTCGAGATACTCCTTGATCTCGCGTGGCTTGGGCACCTTGCCCTTGGGCTTATAGGGTGTGTGCTTTGCGGGCAGCTCGTTGTCCTCATCGTCGAGCAGTCCGGCCATTCCCGTGCTCTTCACGATGTTGTAAGCCTGCACGGCGCAGTCGGCACAGATATAGCCGTTGAGGCCGTTGATGAGCAGTCTCACCTCGTCCTCACTTCTTCCGCAGAAGCTACATTTCTTCTTACTTGTTCTCATGTTGTTCGTCTCACTTCTTTCTTGTCAGCACCGTGTCGATCATGCCATACTCCTTGGCTTCCTCGGCTGTCATCCAGTAGTTGCGGTCGCTGTCCTGCCACACCTTGTCGTAGGTCTGGTGCGAGTGGTTTGATATGATGGTGTAGAGTTCTTTCTTCATCTTCATGATCTCGCGCGCCTCAATCTCGATGTCCGACGCCTGTCCCTGCACGCCTCCGAGCGGCTGGTGGATCATCACACGGCTGTGGGGCAATGCAGAGCGCTTGCCCTCGGTGCCCGACACGAGGAGCACGGCGGCCATCGAAGCGGCCATGCCGGTGCAGATGGTGGCCACGTCGCTCGAGATAAACTGCATGGTGTCGTAGATGCCCAGTCCGGCCGTCACCACACCACCCGGCGAGTTCACGTAGATGGAGATGTCCTTTCCATTGTCCACCGAGTCGAGATAGAGCAGCTGCGCCTGGAGCGTGTTGGCCGTGTAGTCGTCGATCTGCGTTCCGAGGAAGATGATGCGGTCCATCATCAGGCGCGAGAACACGTCCATCTGCGTTACGTTGAGCTGGCGCTCCTCCAGGATATAAGGGTTGAGGTACTGGTTCTGCGCTTTCACCACATCGTCGAGTACCATGCCGTTCATGCCAAGATGTTGCGTGGCATACTTTCTAAAGTCGTTGTTCATCTGTCAATCTTTCCTTTTTAATAATAAGACAAAATGGCGGTTTCCACCTTTTATTATATAATGCTTAGCAAAGACCATGCCATTTGCCAACCGATTGTTATCGGGCTATCTTTTACAAAGATAATAAAAAAACTCGATATTCGAATGTTAATGTGTTATTTTTATGTTTTTTTTCTTTCTGGCTGTATTCCGCCCACGAGCGTCTCCTCTTTTGGAGCGCATGACGCTCACGAAACGGCGTCAGAGTTCCACGTTCTCTATGCGCAGCTTGAGGAGACCTGCGGGCACGCGCACGGTCACCTCGTCGCCTTGGCGCTTGCCCAGCAACGCTTGCCCCACGGGCGACTTGATGGAGATCTTGCCCTCACGCAGGTTCATCTCGTGTGGGCTCACGATGGTGTAGGTCATGCTGCGGTTGTTGCCCAGGTTGGTGATGCTCACCTTGCTCAGTAGGCCCACGCAGTCGGCTTGCAGCCGCGACTTGTCGATGACGCGCGCATGCTCCAGCACCTTTTGCTTAAACCGTATGCGCCCGAGCAGGCGCCACTGCTCGCGCTTGGCGGCGCGATATTCGAAGTTCTCACTCAGGTCGCCCTTGTCGCGGGCCTCGGCAATGGCGTCGCGCACCCTCGGCAGCTCCACCGTTTCCATCTGGCGCAACTCGGCCACGAGTTCGTCGTAGCCTTCCTGTGACATGTATTCCATATAGTTGTTCTACTTGTTTTTTTCCATTTCTTCCTTCGTTTTCGTGCCATGGTAGCTCCGAAGCAAGCGTCGCCCCCCATCTGGCTTAACGAAAACGAGGCGCCACATAGGGCCACCCACTTTACGCAAGCAGCCCCCTACTCTATGCAAAAGTAGCCATTTTTCTCCAATCGGCAAAAGGCTTCGCCATAGCAAACCGCCAAGGCGCCCTATTTTGAGAAATATGGCGGTTCCCATAACCTTAGCAAATTATGACGGTCGATTTTTTGATGTTTAACTTGAATAACGCGCGAGGTTTCAAATGAAAAGTATATATTCTCAAATCCGCAACTAAGCCCTTCAACGTCCTTTTTGCGTGTACACGTCCTCTCATTACTGAATTATTTGTTTCTTCGCCATGTCATATCAGAGTTTTGCTTGTTTATTTTTGCAACACTAAGATAAGTGAATTCTTCGACATGGCAAAATCCTGGGCGCTCGGCTCTGCCGCTTGACTTGTTCAAGTAACCGGCTCTGCCGCTTGCCAAAGCAAGAACTTTTTGTTGCTCAGGTACTTAAAGGTTTAATTTACAATAGTGTTGCGGAATTAAGGTTAATCTATAATTAGCTGATTGCCGTTATAAGAAACACTTAAGCACTAATTTCAACCGCTTGTGGCGTCGCCCAATCCGTTTGAGCCCAATCGTCCAAAAGTCGTGTTGTGGGGATAAGAATTTATTCATAAATTTGCATCAGTAACATTTTAATCTTTAACTTAAAACAACAAAAAACAATGAGACGAATTTTATTTTTGGCAGCATTCCTCACAATGGTGGTCATGTCTGCAAGTGCACAGAAGAATTTTACCGTATGGTATGGTGCTAATATTTCCAGCATGAGCACGGACGGCACAAGTCCTGACTCTGAGGCTAAGTTTCTGAACGTAGGTGTCGACTACACCGCACCTATCTGCAACGCTTTCGACTGGAGCGTAGGTGCTGCCTACACAACAAAGGGATGCAAGGACTGGGATCCGGGCTTCATTCAGATTGACGCAAACGCTGGCTGGAACTTCCTGAAGAACAACGACTTCAAATTAGGTATCCTCACAGGTCCTTACGCTGACTTGATGGTTGTAAAAGACGATGCTGAAGGAGAAAAGACTTTCTCTATGGGCTGGCAGGCTGGCGCAAAGGCAACCTACAAGGACTTCTCTCTGAAGGTTGGCTATGAGTTCGGACTTACCGACGTTTTCGACGGTGGCAAGAGCAAGCTCAACGGAGTTTATTTCCGTCTTGGATACAGCTTCTAAAAAGAAACTATATATTTTACAACCTGAACCGGCAACACGTGTCTCACAAAACACATTGCCGGTTCTTTGTTTGTCTATTCCAAGGGAGAAGCCATAGGATTTCATGGCGCATGCCATAGGATTCGTGACGTATACACAGGATTCTGACGTATGCTACACGACAAAGAATTGGGTTTGCATCTTATGAGCGATACATATATCGTTAACGACTTGATAGAAGAGCTGAGAAATAAGCAATAGTTGTTTTGCTCAGTACTTTTCCGAGCATAAAAGTTGAAGCGCAGAGCCCCGACAGATAGTCGGGGTTCTTTTTATCTCTCATAAGCGCCAGGGACGGATTGTTATGTTTTATTGCCAAAAAGTTGTGTTGGGATTTTGGATGAACCAGAGAGCGAAAACGCCGTTTTTACAGAACGGGAGCGCCCGAAATGAGCCATGCGGTTACCGTTAGGCATGTATCGAGTTGCGAAAGACGCCAAACCGCAACACGAAAGACCGTCTTTCATCTTGCCGTTAGGCATGTTTCGCAACACGAAAGATGCCTAACGGCAAGACGGAATGCAAAATACGGAGTGCTGAATATGGAACTATAAACATAAAACATTGGTTTTCAACGTATTACAAAAACACGCCAAGAATCGCGTATTTGCGGCAAATCTTTGCGTCGTGGAAAACAAGCGTGTAGATTTCAATATAGTTTGTTACGAATTTTGGAGTAAAAAAACGTGAGAGAAACAGGGGCGACGAAGTTCCTTCACAACCTCTCGTCGCCAACCCACCTTCAGTTTTTCCACAAATGCCGGAACAAAATGGTCACAACTTCCGGAACAAAATGGTCACAAATGCCGGAACAAAACAGCCTCAACTTCCGGAACAAAATGGCCTCAAATGCCGGAAAAGTATAATATTTTGATTGCACGCATATTCCTGGAGCACCCAACGACGACGCTGAAACCATGGCTCGACATCGGCTACACACCAACGCTGGCGACAGGGGAGCCCCCGACTTTTGCAAGCACAAATGGCGAGAATCAGGGCAAAACACCGACCAGCCAAAGTCAACAAAAGGCTAATGGCGCAAGGATTTTTTGCAGCAAAACATATACCTTTGCAGCCGAATGGCGGCTTCTGCACAATAAGGGAGCAAACCATAATGGCCCGAAGGGGGCGCCATCCATACAACAAAAACACGAAAACGATGACTGAATACGAAAAACAACAGGCCGGGATGGTTTACAACGCGCCCGACGCCGACCTCGTGAAAGAACTGTACGCCTGCCACGACCGCTGCTGGGAGTATAACCAAATACGACCCACCCATCACGCTGAGCGCAACAAGATGATCAGGCTGATCCTGGGAAAGGCCGACGAGGACACGTTTATCAACCAACCGTTCCATTGCGACTTCGGCAAACACATACGGGTGGGCAAGCGATTCTTTGCCAACTTCAATTTCACCGTGCTCGACGAGGCGAAGGTAACCATCGGCGACAACTGTTTCATCGGTCCCAACGTGAGCATCTACACCGCATGCCACAGCACCGACCCCACTGAACGAAACTCGCGGCAGGAATGGGCCAAGCCCGTGACCATCGGCAACAACTGCTGGTTGGGCGGTAGCGTAACCATACTGCCCGGTGTGACCATCGGCGACAACGTAACCATCGGAGCGGGCAGCGTGGTGGTGAAAGACATTCCCTCAAACTGCATCGCAGCAGGCAACCCCGCCAAGGTCATCAAGAGGATCGACGCAGGGGAAATGGAATAGCAGAAGAAATCATGATGTTCCCACGGCTTGCTTCCACCATCTGCACTTGCGCCTCGTTGCGCCGATAGTGAGCAGGATGGTGATGATGGTTTCTGTTGTGCAACGTTCGTTTCATATTTGTCGTTACCTCCTATATCATAGCTGTCCGGTAAAACTCCAAAGAGCATAAATATCCTCCCCGAAGCCCCGTAAAATAGGACTTCGGGGATTATTTTCCAAAACTAAGCCCCCCTAATCGAAAAGACTTGGTCCTGGTGGCGCTTTTTGCATCTCCTTAGCAAGGATATCATTCCATGTCTTCTTGGGATTCGCCATGAGATTTTTCAACCAAGTTCACAACTTTGTGGTCCACAACCTTGTGAACCACGTTCTTTTTCATTACCTTTGTGATCTAATTGAGAAAGGAGTAAAGATTTATGGAGAAAGCTTTTGTATATGGCATGTCGGTCGGTGGCAATAACTTTACAGACCGAATTGAAGAAACCAAGCGTATCAAGCTCGACTTTGAAAATGGCGTTAATGTTATTCTTATATCTCCAAGACGCATGGGTAAGA
>OQVT01000751.1_pt1 | contig 19178 bp, 9 predicted proteins | sample 1691561 | NCBI WGS metagenome assembly OQVT01 (sample SAMN03418260, study PRJEB22391) | human gut metagenome | biome: human-gut; feature: organic feature; material: feces | host: Homo sapiens | place: Tanzania | collected 2013-01 | reverse complement strand
CGACACCCGACAGGGACTCTTCGTCAAGTCGCTCAAGAACACCAGCAACAACCCGACGCAGGGCAACTGGGACCTGATGATGAAAAACGTGTACAGCCTGGCCTCCAGCGTGGAGAAAGAGAAATTCCGCCTCGATGTGAAGTTCCAGAGCGATACCGCCGGCGTCTATCTCAACTACATCCCCGAACCCCAGGTCAAGGAGACGCCCATCATCCGCGTGCTCGGCGCCGACCGTCTGGACAACAACAACAAGCCCAACCCCAACGGCTACTTCGACTTCGTGGAAGGCTACACCGTGAGCAACGGCCGCGTCTTCTTCCCCTGCACCGAGCCCTTCGGTTCTTACCTCTACAACTACCTCGTGGCCAAGGGCGTAGCCCCCGACCGCGCCAAGCGCTACGCCTTCACCGAGCTCTATGATACCACCAAGACGGTGGCACGGCAGATAGCCGAGAAGAACAAGTATATACTCACCGGACAGTTCAAAGGCAGCGCATCGGGCGTCATCTCGCTCGGCGCCTACAACGTACCGCAAGGCTCGGTGGTGGTGACCGCCGGCGGAGTGACCCTCACCGAGGGCAGCGACTACACTGTGGACTACAGCGCGGGCGAAGTGACCATCCTAAACCAAAGTCTGATAGATGCAGGGACACAGATTAACGTCTCTCTCGAGAGTCAGTCGGACTACGGACAGCAACGCAAGACGATGTTCGGCCTCAACTGGGAGTACAACTTCAACAAGAACCTGCAGCTCAGCGGTACCGTGCAGCACCTCACCGAACAGGCGCTCACCAGCAAGGTCAATATGGGCACCGAACCGCTCAACAACACGCTCTGGGGCGTAAACCTGAACTGGAAGAAGGAAAGCCAGTGGCTCACCAATATGCTCGACAAGATTCCATTCCTGCATGTGACGCAGCCATCTCAAATCTCCTTCAACGCCGAGTTTGCCCAGCTCATCGCCGGACAGAGCCACGGCACCCAGGACAACGCGTCATATCTCGACGATTTTGAAAACTCCACGAGCAAGATAGACATCTCCACGCCCTCGTCGTGGATTATCTCGAGCGTGCCGTCGTCCATAGCCAACTTCAACGACAAGACTACGCTCCGCAGTGGCTACGACCGCTCACTGCTGGCATGGTACAACATCGACCCGCTATTCACCAGACGCAGCAGCTCGCTCACCCCAGCCCACATCAAGAGCGACCTCGAGCAGCTCTCCAACCACTATGTGCGCGAGGTGCTGGTCAACGAGCTCTACCCAAACCGCGACCAGAGCAGCTACAATGGCGTCATCTCTACCCTGCCTATCCTCAATCTCGCTTACTACCCCACTGAGCGCGGCCCTTATAACTTCAACCCCGACCTCACCGCCGAAGGCAGACTGCGCAACCCGCAAGGCAAGTGGGGAGGCATGATGCGCAAGCTCAACACCAATGATTTCGAGGCTGCCAACATCGAGTATGTAGAGTTCTGGCTCATGGACCCGTTTATCTACACCAGCCGCCAGGCCGACGCCAATGAGTATGGCGGCGACTTCTATATAAATCTGGGTGAGGTGAGCGAGGATGTGCTGCGCGACGGCAAGAAATTTTATGAGAGCGGCATGCCGGTAGACGGTTCACAGTCATTTGTGACCACGCAGTGGGGCAAGGTGCCCACCCAGGCCAACGTGACCTACGCCTTTGCCACCTCGCCGGGTAGCCGTGCGCTCCAGGATGTGGGCTTCAACGGTCTGCGCGACGAGGAAGAGCGCCAGTTTGAGACCTATCAGCAGTTTCTGCAGGAGGCAAGGGCAAAGGTGAGCCCCGAGGTGTTTGACTCTATCCAGGCCGACCCTGCCAATGACAACTACCACTACTTCCGCGGCACCGATTTCGACAAAGCCAAGACATCGATACTCGAACGCTACAAGCGCATCAACAACCCCCAGGGCAACTCGCCCGACTCCGAGAGCCGCACCGAGGGCTACGACACCTCCTACAAGACCACGCCCGATGTCGAGGACATCAACCAGGACTACACCCTCAATGAGTATGAGAAATACTACCAGTACCACGTCTCGCTGCGCCCGCAGGACATGGCTGTGGGCCGCAACCACATCGTAGACTGCCGTGAAGCGGCTGTCCCGCTGCGCAACGGCACCACCGAGAAGGTCATGTGGTACCAGTTCCGTATCCCCCTGAGCGACTACGAAGACCGCGTGGGTTCCATCTCCGACTTCACCAGCATGCGCTTCATGCGTATGTATCTCCGCGGGTTCAGCCGCCCCATCGTGCTGCGCTTCGGCAGTCTCGACCTGGTCAAGGGCGAGTGGCGTACGTACGCCCAGCCGCTCGACGGAGTAGCTTCGTCGTCGGGAAAGATGGCTGTAAGCTCTATCAATATCGAGGAAAACAACAACAAGACACCCGTCAACTACGTGCTGCCACCGGGCATCAACCGCGCACAAGACCCCACGCAGCCACAGCTGGTAGAGGCCAACGAGCAGGCGCTCAACATGGTCATAACCAATCTGGGCAGCAACGAGTCAAAGGCGGTCTACAAGAATACCAACCTCGACCTGCGTCAGTATCGTCGCCTGCAGATGTTTGTCCATGCCAACGCGATGGAGCAGAACGCCACCAGCCTCGCCGACGACCAGATAGCCGTCTTCATCCGTGTGGGCAGCGACTACAAGACCAACTACTACGAGTACGAAATTCCCCTGAAGCTCACCGAACCGGGTCTCTACGACCGCTACTCACGCTCCGACTGCGAGCGGGTATGGCCCCAGGCCAATATGTTTGACTTCCCGCTGAGCATCTTCACCCGTGTCAAGAAGGAGCGCAATATCGCCAAGGCACAGGGCACAGCTTCATACTCGCGCGTGTTCTCAGTCTACGACGCCGACCACCCTGCCAACCGCGTAAGCATCGTGGGCAACCCCACCCTGGGCGAGGTGAAGACGATGATGATAGGCGTGCGCAACAAGTCGGGCAACCACAAGTCGGCAGAGGTATGGGTCAACGAGCTGCGACTCAAGGAGTACAACAACGGAGGCGGATGGGCGGCTCAGGGCAACCTCAATGTGCAGCTCTCTGACCTGGGTACGGTCAATATGCAGGGCCGCTACATGTCGGAAGGCTTCGGCGGACTGGAAGAGGGCGTAAGCCAGCGCTCTACCGACGACTACAAGACCTACAGCATCACCACCAACCTGGAGCTGGGCAAGTTCTTCCCCGACAAAGCCAAGGTGAGCATACCGCTCTACTACTCGGTGACCAAGGAGGAGACCTCGCCCAAGTACAACCCGCTCGACACCGACATGCTGCTCCAGGATGCGCTCGACGCAGCAGGCTCAAAGCAGGAGCGAGACTCTATCAAGAGCATCGCGGTGACCAAGACGACAAGCACCAACTTCTCGCTGTCGAACGTGAGGGTAGACATACAGAACAAGAGACACCCACTGCCGATAGACCCAGCCAACTTCTCGCTGTCCTACAGCCACTCCCACCGCGAGACCAACGGCGAGACGACGGTCTATGAGAAGGAGGACAACTGGCGAGGGGCGCTCAACTACAACTGGACGCCGATATTCAAGGCGTGGGAGCCGTTCCGCTCAATCAAGAACAGGTCGAAGTGGCTCTATATCATCAAGAAGTTCGGACTCAACTGGCTCCCGCAGAACGTGGGCTTCAACACCGAGATAACGCGCAGCTACTACGAGCTGCAGGAGCGCGACATGGAAGACCTCGGAGGCGGACAGCTGCCGCTGACCTTCAGCTCGCAGTTCATCTGGAACCGTGATTTCACCCTGAGATGGGACCTTACACGCAATCTGCACATGAACTTCCAGAGTGCCACGCACGCTGAAATCGAAGAGCCCTACGCTCCCGTCAACAAGGAACGCTATCCCGACGAGTACGCCCAGTGGAAAGACTCTGTCAGAACGAGTCTGCGCCACATGGGAACGCCGCTCGACTACAGCCAGAACTTCACCCTGTCGTACCAGGTGCCACTCAACCTCATCCCGATACTCGACTGGACCAATGTCAACGCTACCTACAACGCCACTTACAACTGGGTGCGCGGCACGGCGCTCGACGACGGCACCTCGCTGGGCAACAACATCGTGAGCAACCGTGACCTCAATGTCAACGGAACCTTCAACATGGAGCGGCTGTACAACCACATCCCCTTCCTGAAGAAGGTCAACGACAAGTTCAGACGCGAGAAGAGCCGCTCGCAGATAGAGCGCGAGAAAAAGGAAAAGCAGCGACAGCGCGAGATGCTCAAGAAGCAGGCAGCCAACGGCAAGGACGGCGACGCAGAGAAGCAGAAGAAAGAACTGCCCAAGAACCGACGCAGCTATGAGCGCGAGCTGACGCTCACGCCCGACACCACGCTGCTCATAAGCCACGGCAAGCGCACACGCCGCATAGACGTGAGCGCCAAGACCAAGGACGGCAAGAACATCGCCATAAAATATAAAAAGGTGGGTGATAACCAAATCAAGATATTCAGCAAGGTCGACACGCTCACCAAAATCAAGCTGACGGTGACCCCGCGCGAACCGCTCGAGGACAAGGGCTGGTACAAGACGGCTCAGTCGATAGCCCGCGTGATGATGATGGTGCGCAACGTGAGCCTCAGCTACCGCAACAACTACTCGCTCTCGCTGCCGGGATTTATGCCTACCGTGGGCAATGCGCTCGGACAGACGCGCGGGTACGGACTCCTGTCGCCAGGACTCGACTTCGCCTTCGGCATGATAGACGACAGCTACATCGACAAGGCCAAGCGCAACGACTGGCTGCTCATGAGCGACTCGGTGGCCACGCCCGCCACCACCAACCTGACCGAGGATGTGCAGCTGAGACTCACCCTCGAGCCAGTGCGCAACCTGAAGATAGACCTCGTGGCAAACCGCACCGAGAGCCGTGCCAAGAGCATACAGTACATGTACCTGGGCAACCCCACCACACAGAGCGGCACATTCACGATGACTACCATCTCGCTCAAGGGTGCCCTGAGCGGCATAGGCGAAGCCACCAACGGCTTCCACTCGCCCACCTTCGAGAAGTTCTGCAACTCGCTCGACGGCTTCCGTGACCGCGTCGAAGCCCAGTATGCCGGTGCGGTCTACCCCGCCGGCACCTCGCTCGCGGGAAAGACCTTCGACCCCGCCAATGGTGGCGTAAACCGCTACAGTGCCGATGTCATGGTGCCCGCGTTCCTCTCTGCCTATACCAGCATGGGCAGCGGACTCGACATATTCCCATCGCTGGCGCGCATGTTGCCCAACTGGACGGTGCGCTACAGCGGACTGGCTAAGTTGCCTTGGTTCAGGGATGTGTTCAAGAGCTTCAACATCAACCACGCCTACCGCAGCGTCTACGCCGTGGGAGCCTACAGCACCTACAGCACCTTCCAGGAGTATATGAACGGGCTGGGCTTCGTCAACGAGACCACCACAGGAGCGCCCACGCCCAGCAGCATGTTCAACGTGTCGAGCGTCAGCATCAACGAGGCGTTCTCGCCACTGCTCGGAGTAGACATGACATTTGAAAACAACCTCACCGCGAAGGTGGAATATCGCACTACGCGCGTGCTCAATCTGAGTATGACGAGCGTGCAGCTCAACGAGGCGCTGAGCAGAGACTGGGTGCTGGGGTTGGGCTATCGCATCAACAACTTCAAGCTCTTCGGCGACCGCAATACGCGTAAGATTAAGGGCAGAGGCAACCGCAACAAGACGCAGACGACCACTGCAGCAGCGGTGAGCAGCCGGAGTGGCACCAACAACGACCTCAACCTGCGTCTCGACCTGAGCTACCGACGCCAGGCGAGCATCAGCCGCGACATAGCCACCATCAGCAGCTATGCCAGCAGCGGCAACACGGCATTCAAGTTGAGTTTTATGGCAGACTATACCCTCTCCCGCCTGCTCACGATGAGCTTCTATTACGACCGGCAGACCAACACACCGCTGTTGGCAAACAACAGTTTCCCCACCACCACCAGAGATTTCGGATTGAGCATCAAGTTCAGTTTGACGAGGTAAAAGAGAAGCGGAAGATGCCCCTCCCCGACCCTCCAAAAGCCCCTCCCCGGCCCACGCAAAGCCCCTCCCCAAACCCTCCCCAAGGGGCGGGAGTTCCTTCTTGCTGTGTCTGAGGATGTTTAGCTCTGCTCATTCCTCTTGGGAAGGCTGGGATGGGGCTTGCTGGTGGGATGGGGCTTCTCTTTGGCTTTTCCTCCATTGTTTAATGCGTTCGTGAGGGTGATGAAATAAATACAAAAAGCCGTGGCGGCGGATGGCGGTTTCGCCTTGGCGGTGATGTCGGCGCCGACTGTCGGACAACGGGTTTTCCTCTGTGTCGTCTCCGCCATCCCCACCGTCATGCACGGCATGACGCCATCCTCCGCGACGGTAAAAAACTGCCTTTGGCCGTTCAAAAAGTCCGGCTTTCGCTGGTGCAAAAACAGCTGCTTATTGGAGGACCCCTCTCCAAACCCTTCCCAATGGGCTGGAGGGTCTATGCCGGCCTCTGGCCTTACATTGGCAATTCTTATCGTGGTCGGTGAGGGTGGGAAATGGTGCTTCGGGATGGGGTAAAAATAAAAAAGGGACTCCGCTGAGTCCCAATCTTTGTTAACCTTAAATCTAATACCATGAAAAACACGATGCAAAGGTATATGGATTTTATCATATATGCAAATAAATTACCTCTTTTTTTGCTAAAAACTATAATTATTGACTTAAATCAACACTACACCCTCCTGTTTCTTGCCATCCATGAGTATTTTAAGCGGTTTGTCAAATCTCACGTGCCTTACAAATTGAGTCTCTTCGACTGCGGGCATCGCGTCGAGCACCTCCTTGCGGTAGATGCCGTTGTCGGTATTGGTGTCGATAGTGAAGTAGCCCACGCCAAAGCTGGTGAGGTTCTGGAAGAAGTGGGTGCCCTGGCTGGGGTCCACGCGGTAGTTCTTGAGTTCGACCTCGACGATGACCTGAGCGGCGCTGATGTGAGGCCACTTGACCGGCACGCCCAGCCAAGGGTCGCTCGAGCCCCACCGTCCGGGCCCTATGAGCACGTATCCACGGCCCTCGTCGAGGAAGCGGCGGTTGATGCGTTCTATCTCGCAGGCTATGGCGGGGTTGTTGATGGCTGTAAACTGGTCATCGGTCTTGACATAGACCACATCGGTCACCTCTTCGCTGGCGCCGTGGCCCAGCGAGTTGTGGGAGCGCAGCAGGCAGCGGTCGTCGCTGATGGCGCAGATGTCTTCGTCGAGCATCTGCTTGCTGTCTACGATGGGCCTTATCTGCAGGAGGAAGAAGCTGCCTGTGCGGTCAGCGTTGAGGTTGCAGGCAAACTCCACCTCTATGGGGCGTCTCATCTCTGCCGCTCCGTAGCGCATGGTCATCTGCAGCAGTTGGGGCAGGGGGAACACATCTTGCTGCAGCACTCCGGCAAAGGAGATTATCTTGCGTCCGCCGTCGTAGAGTCCGTCGCGTATCACCTGGTCGTAAGGGTCGTAGGTCGATGCGATGAAGTTGAGCGCATGGTCGGCCTCGGCGTCCTTGACCCTGAGTTTGAGGATGTTGAACCCGTCGTCGACCTTGAAGTCTTCGCCCACGTGCTGCATATCGAGCGCGTAGAACTGGGTCTGCGTCTCGCGCAGCGCAGTCTCCATCTCGCTCGTCTGCAATACCTGATGCGGATGATAGGGCGAAACACGCAGCGTCTGTCCTCCATCTACGATATACTTGCCCAGACCCAGCGCGAGCGAGGCGATACCCTCGTCGGCCTGTTCGTCGCCGATGGGGTAGTAGTTGATAGACCGCAGCACACCCGAGAAGTTGGGGTAGAAGCGGTTGCCATACTGGTGGCCCACCACCTCCTGCAGTATCACCGCCATCTTCTCCTGGTCTATCACGTTGCTCGTGGCGGTCATGTAGGCCTTGGAGTCGCGGTAGAATACCGAGGCATATACGCCCTTGATGGCACACGCCAGCATCTGCAGCATGGCATACTTGTCGGCGAGATAGGGTATCATGTAGGTCGAGTAGATGCCGGCGAAGGGCTGATAGTGTGCGTCTTCGAGCAGCGATGACGAGCGTATGGCTATAGGGCTCTGTATGGCTTCGAAGAAGGCATAGAAGTCGGCGATGAACTCATCGGGCAGCTGCGCCTGGAGGAAGTGCTGGAGTATCTCTTCGTCTGAGGCGTCGCTGAGGGCTATCTGGTAGAGGTTGTTCTGCTCCATAAACCGGTCGAAGACATCGGTGCAGAGCACCACGGTCTTGGGTATCTGCACGCTGACGCCGGCAAACTGGTTGAAGTCGGGGTGGCGCTTGATGATGTTGTCCAGAAAAGCCAGGCCACGGCCCTTGCCGCCGAGCGAGCCTTCGCCGATGCGTGCGAAGTGGCTGAAGCGGTCGAACTTCTTGCGGTCGAACACCGCCACCACGCCCTGGTTTTTCAGGTGTCGGTACTGGACGATGGCATCGTAGATAATCTGTCGGTGGGCATCGACATCCTGCAACTTGTTCCATGTCACATCCTTGAGGAACGCCGACACGGGGAATATGGCGCGCGCCGAGAGCCAGCGGCTCATGTGGTTGCGGCTGATGTGGTAGAGCATGGAGTCGTTGGGAATCTTGAAGATGTTGTCCTGAAGCTCCTTCAGACTGTGTATACGCAGTATCTCCTCGTGGCTGCGTGGGTCGCGGAAGACGAAATCGCCAAATCCCATGTGCTCTTCCATCAGCCGTCGCAGGTCGAGGCTCATCTTCTTGGAGTTCTTGTCGACAAACCTGAATCCCTCGGCTTCGGCCTTTGCGCGGTTGCTGCTCTCGGAGCTCTCCATGATGAGCGGCACATACTCGTTGCGGCTGCGTATCTCGCGGAAGAGCTTGATGCCGGCTTCGGGGTCCTTCTCGCCGTGGATGGGGAAGCTCACCAAGCGCATGCAGCACGAAGAGGCATGGTGGCGGCATGGCGGTTGAGCGCCTCGGTCGAGAAGCGCTGGCTCTGCAGCAGTATATAATTATAAAGGTTGGGGAGTATCGAACTGTAGAACCTTATGCTGTCTTCGACCACCAGAATCATCTGCACGCCCGCCTCGTGGATGTCGTGGTCCAGATTCATCTTGTCCTCTATCAGTTTGATGATAGAGAGTATGAGGTTGGTATTGCCCAGCCAGCAGAATACGTAGTCGAAGATAGACAGGTCTTCGTGCTGCATGCGCTTGGTGATGCCATGCGAGAACGGAGTGAGCACTATGCAGTGCATGTGGGGAAACTTGTGCTTGATGGCGCGGGCCACGGCGAAGGCATCGTTGTCGGCGTTGCCGGGCATACATATCACCAGGTCTATATTGGTGGTGTGCAGCATCTTCTCGGCCTCCTCGATGGTGCTCACCTGGGTGAAGGTGGGCGGATAGCGCAGTCCCAGCAGCATATACTCATTGTATATCTTCTCCTCGATGCGTCCGTCGTCTTCGAGCATGAAGGCGTCGTAGGGGTTGGCGACGATGAGCACATTGTAGATGCGTCGCATCATCAGATTGACAAAACTCACGTCTTTGAGATAGAACTTCTCCCATTGGGCAGGTATCTTCGATTCCATAATACACATATTTATATTATGCAAAGGTATATCAAAAAACTTTTTTAGTATGCTTTGCGTCAAGATAATTTTGCTTTTTGTGGCATTATTCATGCTTTTTGTTTTAATTTGCATCATGGCGGTCGTCTCGACCAGTACTCCCGTCGGCCTGGCGTATGTCGAAAAGTAAGTGGGGAGAGTAAAATAAATGCGTTTTTTCTTGTTTGTTTGCTTCAAATACACTACTTTTGCCATAGTAATAAACAATCTGTAAATCTCAATTACTTAAACAAATACCACTATGGAAGTACAGAAAATCATGCAAGACCTGGAGCGCAAGCATCCTGGTGAGTCAGAGTTCCTTCAGGCAGTGAGCGAAGTGTTGGAGTCTATTAAGGACGTCTACAACCAGCATCCTGAGTTTGAAAAGGCCAAAATCGTCGAGCGCATCGTAGAGCCCGAGCGTGTACACATGTTCCGTGTGCCATGGGTAGATGACAATGGCGAGGTGCATGTCAATATAGGTTATCGCGTACAGTTCAACGGCGCCATTGGCCCGTACAAGGGCGGTCTGCGTTTCCATCCCTCTGTCAACCTTTCTATTATGAAGTTCCTGGGCTTCGAGCAGACATTCAAGAACGCGCTCACCACGCTGCCTATGGGTGGCGCCAAGGGTGGTTCTGACTTCTCTCCCCGCGGTCGCAGTGATGCCGAAATCATGCGTTTCTGCCAGGCGTTCATGGACGAGCTCTATCGCTATATCGGTCCTGATGAGGACGTTCCCGCAGGCGACATCGGCGTAGGCGGTCGTGAGATTGGCTATCTCTTTGGCCAGTACAAGAAGCTCACTCATCGCTACGAAGGTGTGCTTACCGGTAAAGGCATAGAGTGGGGTGGTTCTATCCTCCGTCCCGAGGCTACCGGTTTCGGCGCGCTCTATTTCGTCAACCACATGATGAAGGACAAGGGCCTCGACATCGCCGGCAAGACAGTGGCTATCTCTGGTTTCGGCAACGTGGCTTGGGGTGCTGCCAAGAAGGCTACCCAGCTGGGCGCCAAGGTGATTACCATCAGTGGACCTGACGGTTACATCCACGACCCAGAAGGCGTAAGCGGCGACAAGATAGAATATATGCTCGAGCTCCGCTCCAGCGGCAACGACATCTGCCAGCCCTATGCTGAGGTTTATCCCGAGGCTACATTCGTGGCAGGCAAGAAACCATGGGAGGTAAAGGCAGACATCTATCTGACCTGTGCTACCCAGAACGAGCTCAACGGCGACGACGCCGACATGATTCTCGCCAACCACCCATTGTGTGTGGCTGAGGTGAGCAACATGGGTTGTACGGCTGAGGCAGTCGAGAAGTTTGTGGCTGCCAAGCAGCTCTTCGCTCCCGGCAAGGCTGTCAACGCTGGTGGTGTGGCAACGTCGGGTCTGGAGATGACTCAGAACTCTATACGCCTGCACTGGAGCAAGGACGAGGTCGACGAGAAGCTCCACTACATCATGAGCTCCATCCACGACCAGTGTGCCAAGTATGGCACTGAGCCCGATGGCTACATCAACTATGTCAAGGGTGCCAATATCGCCGGCTTCATGAAGGTAGCCAAGGCTATGCTGGCCCAGGGCGTAGTGTAAGCGCAATGCACAGACCGCGGTTGTCGGCAACGAAGCCGGCAACACGCGGTTGCTACATATCTTATGAAACAAATACGAAGAGTAATTATTGCAATCTTATCACTCTTGAGCTTTACCCCTATGCTGGCACAGACGCAGAGGGGTAAGGCTACTTTTTATTCCAAACGCGCCACCGGTGCGCGTACCGCCAGCGGTGACAGGCTGCATCACGACAGTCTCACCTGCGCCCATCGCACCTATCCCTTCGGCACCCTGCTCAAGGTAACCAATCTCTCTAACAACAAGTCGGTAGTGGTCAAGGTCACCGACCGTGGCCCCTTTGCCCGCGGGCGCATCATCGACCTGTCGTGGCGTGCTGCCAAGGAGCTCGACATCCTTGCCAAGGGCGTATGCACCGTGAGGGTAGAGCGTTACAACGGCAGCGAGATTCCCTATCGTCCTGCCGAAGGCATCAATCTGCCAGAGATAGACTTCGAGATAACCCAGGCTGGCTACAGTTTTACCGACGAGTGGGCCGAGCGCATGAAGCAGAGCGATATGCCCACAACTAAGACCAAGAGAAAACACGCCACCAGGCCCCACGCTACCAAGAAGCACGCTTCCCACAAGTCGGACAACTCGCAGCAGAAAGACCGCAACGCCGAAGACAAGAAGGAAGAGGGCAATGCGTGGTCCAATATCTTCAAGACCATCAAGAAGAAGAGCGAAGAGATGTTCTGACCCGTTTCCGCCGGTCAGAGTCGCCGCCGAGGCCATTGTTCTGGCTCCGGAGGCCGTGCTCGTCGTCCCAAAGATAGCCCTCTTGCCCCTGATTTGCGACAAAAATGCCGCGTTGTTGCCCATGATTTGCAACAAAAGCAAAGCTCTCTTGCCCTTGATTTGCGACAAAAATAGCAGTTTGTTGCCCCTGATTTGCAACAAAGTGTTCTGAAAGTTTCTGGAACTCACGAAAAATCCATATCTTTGCACCAAGTCAAGAGAATTCATTATGTTTGAACGGAAGATATTGGCTAAGCTGGAGCAATGGAAAACCTCAAGCCGGCGCAAGCCATTAATATTAAGAGGTGCAAGGCAAGTGGGCAAGACAACGGTTGTCAACCAATTTGGCAAGCAGTTTGACAACTATCTCTATTTCAACATGGAGATGGCCGAGAATGTCAGGATGTTTGAGATGGCAATTCCCCTTGACGATTTGGTCGACATGCTCTTTGCCAGTCAGGGCAAGGCGCGAACCCCTGGCAATACCCTCATATTCATCGATGAAATCCAGAATTCACCCAAGACCATCGGGCTGCTCAGATATTTCTATGAGCGGCGCTCCGACCTCCATGTCATAGCCGCTGGCAGTCTGCTCGAAAATCTCATTGATGTAAAGGTGAGTTTTCCGGTGGGGCGAGTGCAGTATCTTGCCTTGCGGCCCTGCTCGTTCTACGAGTTTCTGGGTGCAACGGGCAAGCACAATCTGCTGGCCTTATTGAGAGAAAAGCCAGAGATGACCGTGGCGTTTCATGAGCAGATGATGCATTGGTTCAACCTTTTCTCCATCGTTGGCGGAATGCCCGAGGCAGTGAAGCAATATGCCGAAACACGTGATATTGTTGCCCTTGACGATGTCTATGAGACATTGGTGCAAGCCTACAAGGATGATGCAGAGAAATATGTGGCAGGTAACAAGCTGACAGACACCGTGAGGTTTATCCTCTCGTATGGTTGGGCGTCGGCCGGAGAGACCATTACGCTCGGCAACTTCGCCAACTCGGGGTATAAATCGCGTGAGGTGGGCGAAGCCTTCCGTCTCCTTGAGAAGGCCATGCTCCTTGAGTTGGTCTATCCGGTGTCTTCGACCCAGTTGCCTTTGGTTCCAGAGACGCGGAGGATGCCCAAACTGATATGGTTTGATACTGGGCTGGTCAATTATCAAGCCGGTATACGCCGTGAGATTATCGGTTCGACAGATATGGTTGACTCCTGGCGCGGACACATAGCCGAGCAGGTGACGGCGCAGGAACTGCTGTCGCTCGACGACCGTGTGGGGCAGCGTAGAGCCTTCTGGGCCAAGGCCAACAATGGTGCCGAGGTCGACTTTGTCATCAACCACGAGTCGCGGCTTTATCCCATAGAGGTCAAGAGCGGTTCCAACTCGCATCTGCGTTCGCTCCAGGTGTTTATGGACAGTTGCGACCACGATGTGGCTGTAAGGATATGGTCCAAACCTTATTCCGTAGACAGGGTCAATACGCCCAAAGGCAAGACATTCAGACTCGTCAATCTGCCATTCTATCTCATCGGGCGTATCCATGACATCCTGGGAGAGGTGTCCAATCGCTGAAAAAACAGCATTACATTCAGCCTTTTTGTGTCGTGTGGTTACATCTTTTTTTGTAACTTTGCAACAGATTGGAACTGAACTTTATCGGTAGAAACATTAAGAAAACGACAATGAAGATATTTGGTATCGGAATGAACTATATCCAACACAATAAAGAGTTGGATGGCGCGTTATATAAGACAGAGGCCCCAGTGTTGTTCACCAAGGCCGACTCGTCGCTGCTCAAGTCGGGCAAACCCTTCTTCGTTCCCGACTTTATGGGACGCATAGACTATGAGGCCGAGTTGGTGATACGCGTCTGCAGATTGGGCAAGAACATTCCCCAGCGTTTCGCCCATCGCTACTATGATGCCGTGACGGTGGGTATCGACTTCACCGCCCGCGATGTGCAGCAGCAGCTGCGCGAGAAGGGTCTGCCCTGGGACCTCAGCAAGAGCTTCGACGGCGCCGCAGCCATCGGCGAGTGGGTCGGCAAGGACAAGTTTCTCGATGTGCAGGCCCTGCGGTTCCACCTCGATATCAATGGACAGACCGTGCAGGAAGGCTGCACCGCCGACATGGTCTTCGGCATCGACGAGATAGTGGCCTACATCAGCCAGTATTTCACCCTGAAGACAGGCGACGTAATCTTCACCGGTACTCCTGCCGGCGTGGGTCCCGTGCATATCGATGACCATCTGGAAGGTTATGTAGAAGAGCGCAAGGTGCTCGAGTTTAACTGTAAGTGAGACGATATTGAAACATAAAACCATCAGCCATCTGAAATCAGTCAGATACATATTAGTCATGATACTTCTTGCGTCGGCTATGACAACCCGGGCGCAGAAGTTTTATAATTTGACCGCCCAGCAGGTCAAGATAGACAGCGTGGCCCCCACCTTTGCCTGCGCCATACCCCTCTCGGGCGATTATGCCGACAGTGTCTATACCGTCAGCATAGCCTATCCCGAATATATCGACATGACGGCTGCCGACGTAGCCCGCTACCGGCTTGCTACCCATGATGTCCAGCCCGGCGCAAGCCCCCTTATCACCCAGCACATCGTCACCTCGCGCCGCCAGGCCAGCCTGGAGGTCGCTTTCTGCCCCGTGGTCTTCCGCGGAGGCCGTCACCAACTGCTTGTCAGTTTCATGCTCGATGTGCAGTCGCGCCCCCTCAGTCGTGCCGCCCGTCGCCGCCAGCGTGCGGCAGTGGTCCCTGTGGGCGAGCGCTATGCCGCCAACTCCGTGCTGGCCCAAGGACGATGGGCGAAGATACGCGTGAGCGAGAGCGGAGTCTACCAGATTACCGAGTCGCTCATCCGCCGCGCCGGATTTACCGACCTCTCGCGTGTACATGTCTATGGCATGGGCGGCGCCCTCATCGACGAGAAGCTGACGGGTGCCAGTCTGCAAGCCCATGATGATTTGCGCGAGGTGCCCATCTGCCAGGTCGGCGGCAAGCGCCTCTTCTACGCCCAAGGCCCCGTGAGCTGGAGCGCCAACGATGCCACCGTGCGCACCCGCAATCCCTATTCGCAGTATGGTTACTACTTCATCACCCAGACCGATGAGGCTGTGACGCCCATCGACTCCTCCCAGTTTGTAAGCAGCATCTATCCCTCGCCCCACGATTACCACTGGCTCCACGAGACCGACAACTACGCCTGGTATCATGGCGGCCGCAACCTCTATGAGAATACCCCCATCGCCTTCAACTCTTCCTACGCCTACAGCCTGCCTGCCTTCAGCGGTTCGCAGCAGACAGCCCGTATAACCGTAGCCGTGTCGGCTGGTGGGGAAAGCCGTGTGGATGTGTCCCTGGCCGACTCGCTGCTGGGCACCATTAGCATTATGCCCCAGAGCTATGACAAGGGAGCGTCGGCGACAGCCACCTACCGCATAGGCCGTTATGCCTCCGATGCCAAACTCGTCATCAAAACCATCGGCAGTTCGACGGTGCGTCTCGACTATATCTCGATGGCTTTCGATTCACCGCGTCCGACCCCCAGCCTGACGGGCAATATCCCCGTCCCCGATTACGTCTACAACATTACCAACCAGAACCACCATGCCGACGGTCCTGCCGACATGGTCATCATTATCCCCACCAGTCAGAAGCTGCTTGCCCAGGCCGAGCGCATCAAGCGCCTTCATGAGCAGCGCGACGGCATGCGCGTGACCATCGTTCCTGCCGACGAGCTCTTCAACGAGTTCTCCAGCGGAACGCCCGATGCCAGCGCCTACCGCCATTACCTCAAGATGCTCTACGACCGCGCCGAGACCGAAAGCGACATGCCGCGCTATCTGCTGCTCTTCGGCGACGCCGTGTGGGACAACCGCATGCTCATCAGCGACACCCGCCGTCTCAATGCCGACGACTATCTGCTGTGTTACGAGAGTGAGAACTCTTTCAGCGAGCTCTACTGCTACGTGAACGACGGCTTCTTCACGCTGATGGACGATGGCGAAGGCACCGATATCGCCCGCGACAAGGAGGATATCGCCGTGGGACGCATACCCGTGACCACAGCCGAGGCAGCCAAGGGTGTGGTAGACAAGATAGAGGCCTACATGACCAACAGCAATGCCGGCGCATGGCAGAACGTGCTCATGTTTATGGGCGACGACGGCAACCAGAATATCCACATGAAGGATGTCGACATGGCTGCCGAGCAGGTGGCTGCGCTCCATCCCGGCTATCATATCAAGAAGGTGATGTGGGACGCATACCAGCGCGAGTCGTCGGCCACCGGCCACGCCTATCCCGGCGCTTCGCAGGATGTGAAGCAGCAGATGGCTGCCGGTGCGCTCATCATGGACTACAGCGGCCACGGCCGCGCCGAGCAGTTGTCGCATGAGCGGGTGGTGACCATCAACGACTTTGAACAGGCGCGCAACGCCAATCTGCCCTTGTGGATTACGGCATCGTGCGACATCATGGCTTTCGACGGTGTCGAACCCACGATAGGCGAGACCGCCGTATGCAATGCCAAGGGCGGAGCCGTAGCCTTCTGGGGAACCACGCGCACCGTGCAGACCCTCTACAACCGTCCGCTCAATATGGCTTACCTGCGCCACGTGCTCACCGTGACCGACGGACGCCCCACCACCCTCGGCGAGGCGCAGCGTCTGGCCAAGAACGAGATGGTGACCACCGGACAGGACGTCACCGTCAACAAGTTGCAGTTTACCCTCCTCGGCGACCCCGCCATGACGCTCAATCTGCCCACCATGACCGCCGTCATCGACAGCATCAACGGTGTGCCCGTGACCGCCGACGCCCGTCTGCAGGTGGGTAAGGTGGCTCGCATATCCGGCCACATCGAGCAGGCACAAGACTTCGACGGAGTGGTGACAGCCACCGTGCGCGATGTGCGTGAGCAGGTGACCTGCAAGCAGAACAATCAGGCTGAGGCCGAGGAAGCCTTCACCTACTACGACCGCAAGCGCGTCATCTACCATGGTTCCGACAGCGTCAGGGCCGGCCGCTTCGCCCTCACCTTTGCCGTGCCCAAAGACATATCCTACTCCGATGGCACCGGACTCATCAACCTCTACGCCGTAGACAATGCCCGCCAGCGCGAGGCCCACGGCGCCTTCGACCGCTTCACCGTAGCCGGAGGCGAGGTGACCACCGACTCCATAGGCCCATCCATCTACTGCTACCTCAACTCGCCCCAGTTTGTCAACGGAGGCAAGGTCAACACCACACCCTACTTCGTGGCAGAGATCACCGATGAAGACGGCATCAACGCCACCGGCAGCGGCATCGGCCACGACCTGCAGCTCGTCATCGACGGCGACATGGCAAAGACCTACACCCTCAACGACAACTTCGCCTTCGACTTTGGTACCTATACCCGTGGCACCACCTATTATAATATACCCGAACTCACCGAGGGCAAGCACACCCTCGTCTTCCGGGCTTGGGATGTGCTCAACAATGCTTCTACCGCCCGTCTCGATTTCACCGTGGTGCGCGGACTCGAGCCCAATATCTTCAGCGTGGGTCTGAGCAAGAACCCTGCCACCACCTACACCACCTTTATCATCAACCACGACCGCACGGGCAGTCCCATGGACATCGACATCGAGGTCTTCGACATGAGCGGACGCCTCCTCTGGACCCACTCCGAGAACGGTGTGCCCGCCACGGGAGCCTATACCGTAGACTGGGACCTGACGCTCGACACCGGCGGACGCCTCCAGACGGGAGTCTATCTCTACCGCGTGCGTGCAGGCTCTGATGGCAGCAAGAAAACATCCAAAGCAAAGAAACTTATCGTCTTGGGCAATAATTAGGCGGTAGTCTCCGTTATCCTATAGCATAACAATAGTAGAAGTATAATGAACAAGCTCACATCTATTCTTTTCGCCATACTCCTTGTCATGGTTGCTGCCACGGTGCAGGCCCAGGACAAGAAAGATATGTTCAATCCCGTCAACACCTCGGTGACCTCGCAGACGATAGCCCCCGACGCACGTGCAGCCGGAATGGGCGATGTGGGTGTGGCTACCGATGCCGATGTCAACTCCCAATACTGGAACCCCGCCAAGTACCCCTTTGCCATATCGCGTGCCGGAGTGGCGCTCAACTATACCCCCTGGCTGCGACAGCTGGTCAACGATATGGATGTGGCCTACCTCGCCGGCTACTACCGCATAGGCGACTACAGTGCCGTGTCGGCCTCTATGCGCTACTTCTCCATGGGCGAGGTCTTCATGGACGGTCATACCGAAGACAATGCCATGACCATCAACCCCTATGAGATGTCGCTCGATGTGGCCTATTCGCTCATGCTCAGCGAGACCTTCTCTATCGCCGCCGGCGTAAGATGGATTTACTCCGACCTTACCTTTGACTTCAATGAAGACACCCAGCCCGGTTCAGCCTTTGCCGCCGATATCGCCGCATACTACCAGAACTACATCAATCTGGGCCAGCGCGAGTGCCTGTTGGGCTTGGGACTGAATATCTCCAACATCGGTAGTAAAATCAATTTCGGTGGCGACAACCACAGCTTCTTCATCCCCACCAACCTGCGCCTCGGAGCCTCGCTCAAGGTGCCCATCGACGAGTACAATCGCATCACCTTCGCCGCCGATGCCAACAAGCTGCTCGTGCCTACCTACCCCAAGCAGCGGGAGGGCGAGGACGAAGAGCAGTACAAGCAGCGCATGGAGGACGAATACTGGAACGTGTCGTCCATCAGCGGTATCTTCAAGAGTTTCACCGATGCCCCCAACGGATTTAAGGAAGAGTTGGAGGAAATCAACTGGAGCGTGGGCGCAGAGTACGAGTACAACGACAAGTTCTTCCTCCGCGCCGGTTATCACCACGAGAGTGAGAACAAGGGTAACCGCAAGTACTTCACCGTGGGCGCCGGCTTCCGCATGAAGGTCTTCTCGCTCGACGCCGGTTATGTCATCGCCACCGCCAAGACCAACCCGCTTGACCAGACGATGCGCTTCACCCTGAGTTTTGATATGGACGGCATCAAGGACATCTTCCGCCGTCGCTAATTCCACCTTATTATATATTATGACAAAGATTAGAGTAGGCATGGGCTTCGACGTCCACCGGCTGGTGCCCGGAGCACCACGGCGTAGGCGCTGATGCCCT
>OQVT01000748.1_pt1 | contig 19207 bp, 13 predicted proteins | sample 1691561 | NCBI WGS metagenome assembly OQVT01 (sample SAMN03418260, study PRJEB22391) | human gut metagenome | biome: human-gut; feature: organic feature; material: feces | host: Homo sapiens | place: Tanzania | collected 2013-01 | reverse complement strand
AGCGGCGGGGTCGGCACAGCTTCACCGCAGTCACGGATGGGCGCGGGCTTCCTCGATACGACGGGGCTTCCGGCGGCGGATGCGGATGGCAATATCACCTTCCGGGCGTATGCCGAGGGCGACAGCGGCTCCGGCGAGCTGTACACCTACAATGGACAAGCCGGACAGCTGCATCGCGGTGGTACGGACGCGCGGACGCATGCGACGGATATGCTCGATGCCTACCGGAATGGTGACTACATCGAGTACAAGGATCTCATCGTCAATAAGTCAAATTACGCCGTTTATTACAGTGGTCACGTCGTGGAGATGCCGCCGAAGGAGCTCGAGCTTCTCTACTTCCTGGCATCCTCACCGAATCAGGTTTTCACGCGTGAGCAGCTCCTCGATCACATCTGGGGCTATGAGTTCGCCGGGGATTCCCGGACGGTCGATGTGCACATCAAGCGGCTGCGCGAGAAGCTGCCGGGGAATCCGGACTGGGAGATTTCCACAGTCTGGGGCATCGGTTACAAGTTCAGAGTCATCTAATCACCGCCGGGGGAGCCTTCCGGAACACAATACACCTGCGGCGGAAAAACCTAAAATCGGAGTCCTAAGAATCACTAGGCCCCCTGCAATCGCTGAGATTTTCTTTATGAAAACTCAGCGTTGCAGGGGGTGCTAAGGAAAATCATCCAAGTGATTCTAAGGACTCCGATTTTGATTTTTCACGTCCTCGGTGTATGGTTCCGGAAGGCTCCCCCGGCGGCGTTTCTTATGCCTCTGGTATCTCGTAGCTGGCCTGTGGAAGTGTGAAGGTGAACTCGGTGCCGACGCCCTCAGTGGAGACACAGTCGATGTTCTCACCGTGTGCGGTGATGATGGACTTCACGATGCTGAGGCCGAGGCCGGTGCCGTGCTTGTCCTTGCCGCGGGACTGGTCCGCCTTATAGAAGCGGTCCCAGATCTTCGCGAGGTCTCGCTTCGGGATACCGATGCCGGTATCCTTGATGGAGACGAAGACCTTCTGGCCGCGGATCCCGGTGCGGATCGCAATCGAGGATTTCGGATTACTGAACTTCAGCGCGTTGTCGATCAGATTATAGAGCACCTGCTGGATCTTACTGTAGTCGGCGTAGACCATCTCCTTCTTCTCGGCGAAGGTCAGCTCGAAGACGAGCTCCTTCTTCTGACAGGTCATCTCGAAGCTCGCGCAGACGTCACGGATCACGCGGTTCACGTCGAAGTTCGTCCGGCTGAGGAAGCCCTTCTTATCCAGGGTGCCCAGACTCAGCATGGACTGCGTCAGCTTCGTAAGGCGCTCCGTCTCGGAGATCAGGCGCATGAGGTACTTCGGCTCCAGCTCCTCCGGGATCGTGCCGTCGAGGATGGCCTCGAGGTAGCCCTTGATGGAGGTCAGCGGCGAGCGGAAGTCATGGCTCACGTTCGCGATGAACTGCTTCTGATAGTCGTCGGACTTCGAGATCTCGTCCGACATGAAGTTCAGGGTCTCCGCGAGGTAGCCCATCTCATCCTCCGAGTTCGTCGTGATCTTATAGTGGTAGTCACCGGCGGCATACTTCGTGGCCCCCTCCGTAATTTTCTTGAGTGGTCGGTAGACGATGACATAGAAGACGGCCATGATCAGCAGCGACAGGATGAAGATGATGAGCGCCGTGAGGTAGACGATGTTCAGGATGTCGTTCTGTGAAGCGACGATGTTTTCGACCGGCTCATGGATGAGGACGTAGCCGCCGGTCGTGTAGCCACGGGTCACCGGTGCCATGACCGAGAGGACATCGTCCGGATACAGCGCATGATAGCGGCCGAGCTTATAGCGCATGCCGGTCATCGTGCTGTCGAAATCCGGGATCTCGATGTCCTTATGCGCATCCTCCGCGGTGTCGCTCAGTACCTTTCCGTTCCGGTCCACGATCCAGATGTCGACATCGAGGAAGGTGGAGACCGCCTTCATCTGCTGGCTCACCGTATCGGTGCTCAGATTCAGGTTTCCCGTCTCGGAATAGGTCGAGGAGATCAGTGTCGCCTCACTGTAGAGGCTGTTCGCCCGCTCCCGGATCAGGTAGCGGTAGGTGAGTCCGGAGGACAGAATCGCCACGACCATGAAGCCCAGCACACCGAAGACGATATACGCCACGATAAATTTTACAAAAAGGGATCGTTTCATACGCTTTCTCAGATTCAGAAAAGGGGCCGGCCCACCTCACGGGGACCTTAAGAATTTCGTAAGGGGGTCAGACCCCATTACAGAATTCTTAAGATCAGCGTAAGGGGGTCAGACCCCGTCGTTTCAGTTCGTCAGGACGAGCTTCGCGCTGCCGTAGATACCGGCGTCGTTGCCGAGGGTGGCGAGCACGATGTCTGCCTTCTTCGTAAGGATCGGCGTGTAGTCTGCATAGTGCTTCTTCACGAGGTCGATCAGGTACTGACCGGCTCTGGAAACCCCGCCGCCGATGACATAGATCTCCGGATCGGCCACCATGGAGATCGTGGCGAGCGCACGACCGAGGTAGTACATGCTGGTGTCGATGGTCTTCACCGCGAGCGGATCACCGGCCTTCGCACAGTCGCAGACATCACGGGCGCTCAGCGCAGCGCCGAAATCACGCATCGTGGAGGCTTCCCCGCTCGCCGCGAGATTCCGCTTCGCCTCACGGACGATACCGGTCGCACTGGCCACCTGCTCGAGACAGCCGTGACCGCCGCAGTTGCAGGCCTCCTGCTCACCGTCCCGCACCTGGATATGGCCGATCTCTGCGCCGGCCCCATGGACACCTGCGATGATCTGACCGTCGATGATGAGTCCGCCACCGACACCGGTGCCGAGGGTCACCATCACGAGATTTGCGTGGCCCTTACCGCCACCCTGCCACATCTCGCCGAGGGCGGCAACATTGGCATCGTTTCCGACGGCACAGCGGATCTTTCCGCCCATGAGTTCCTGCATCTCCTTCGCCGGCCAGTGATCATGCCAGCCGAGGTTGACGCAGATGTGCACATAACCGTTCGGCTCGACCGGACCCGGCACACCGATTCCGATGCCCTCGATGTCCGTAAGCTCGATGCCCTTCTCCTCGAGGCGCTTCTTCAGCGCATCCGCGACATCCGGGAGGATATACTTTCCGGCCTCTTCCTTACGGGTCGGCACCTCCCACTTATCCATCAGAACACCGGTGAGTGTGAAGATCCCGCACTTCACCGTCGTTCCGCCTACATCAACGCCTACACAATACTGATTCATATGAGCCCCCTTCTGCTACTTCAGCTTTACCGATTCCATCGCACCCGCACTTCCGATCAGCAGATCGAGGCCCAGCGGATTCTTCATGCCATGCGCCACACGCGCTCTGGAGATCGAGGTATCGATGTTGCCGCTGTACTTCAGTGTGCCGCTCATGTCGTAAAGCTGGAGCGTGGTATTATTATAAATCAGGACCCTGTCCTGATCGATATCAAAGTTTGTATAGTTCAGCTGGAACGGCGTCGAGAACAGCTTCTGACCGTTCAGCCGGTACACGGTCAGCATGTACGGATCCGCGGAGGTCTCCGAATCGCTGTTGTCCGTGATGACGCCAATGTAGTCGTCCGCATAGCTGATCGCCTGGATCGTCTGCTCGATCTCGACCTTCTCTGTGAGCTCCGGGCTCGTCAGCACCTTCGTACTGAAGAAGGCGATGCCGCCATCATAGAAGGCCTGCGCATGCGTATCATCCGAGAAGTGCACCCGGCCGGCGAGATGTCCGCTGAAATCGTCGGTGAAGCCACCCACGACACGGTTACTGCCGGCGTTCTGGCCGATCTCACTCAGGTTATAGAAGATCACCTTATTCTGGATCGTTCCATTCTCGATGGAGGCGAAGGACGCGATCAGCTCCGTGCCGTCCGGCGATACCGCGATATCCACCGGATATCCGTCACCGTCGAGCACCGACTTGATGGAAATATCCAGCGCCGCACCCTCCTTCGAGAAAACGGTGATATAGCTCGCCTTCGAATCCTCGAGAAGCGCGTAGGTGACGCCGGTGCCGGCTACCGAAATCTTCGTGATCGGCAGATTCGTCTCCGCCTGTCCGGTGGTACCGGTCTTACTCATGATGTAGATCGCGGTCTTACCCTGATCGGCGATCGCGCAGTAGTCTCCGCTGATGGACACATACGGACTGTTCATCTCGTAGGACTGATTCCAGATGGTCTTTCCGGACGAATCGATGTAGGTCGCACCATCCCGGGTCACCTTCAGGAAGCCGTCGCCGAAGATCTCATAGTCCTCATAGTCCGACTCGCTCACGCCATTCTCACCGGTGAAGCTGTTCCGCCAGTTCTGCGAAAAGCCGGTATATGGTCGCTTCATCATATACACCGCCCCCGCCACGAGCGCGCCGAGCACCAGCACGACGACGAGAAAAACGAGGAGGCGGCGACGACTTCGTCTCCGCTTCCCCTTCTCCTGCGCCTGCTCCGCCTCCTGCTGCTGCAGCAGGTCCTTCGTATCGACGACGCGACGACGCAGCTCCTGTTTTCGATTTTCTCTCTCAATATCTGCCATGTTTTTAATATAAACTGTGAGGATATACGCCCTGATCTACGAGCTCCTGTAAGGACTGCTGCACGGCTTCCTTATCCTCTGCGTAGGTCACGCCGAACCAGCGGTCATGATCCTTCAGCACCTTGACCGTCGCCTTGCCTGCGAGCATCAGCTTCGAAAGCTCTGCCGGAAGGAGATACTCGCTCTTCATCTCCTGACCGTGCTCGTCAAGCCATGCCGGGAAGTTCTCGATGAGGACATCCAGATACTTCTCAGGAAGTCCGAACATATTCATGGAAACGATGGCATCCCCATCGACCTCGACTGGATTTCCATCGCCATCCTTTCCCATGAGCTTTCCATCCGCCTGCTTCGAGATGTCGTAGGTCTCGTCGATCTCATGGAGATAGCCGCCCTCACCCATCACACAGACACCACGGTTGACGGTGCCGTTATCCGAGAGGGTGTTGCCCACGATATAGCCGGCCATACACATATCGAAGACCGGTGCATCCTCGTCCATGGTATTCACGAGGTAATCATGAATCAGTTTGAAGCCCTCACGGCCATAGAAGTCGTCCGCGTTGATGACCGCGAACGGACAGTCGATGAGATCCCGCACTTGGATCAGTGCATGGGCGGTACCCCACGGCTTCTTTCTGCCCTCCGGCACGCTGTAGCCCTCCGGCAGCTTATCGATCTCCTGGAAGGCATACTTGCACTTCGCGATCTTCTCTACACGGTCGCCGATGATCTCACGGAAATCCTTCTCGATGTCCTTACGGATGATAAACACGATCTCGTCAAATCCTGCTTCCAGTGCATCATGGATGGAGTAATCCATGATGATCTCACCACTCGGTCCCAGCTTCGCCAGCTGCTTGATCCCACCGCCGAAACGGGATCCCAGACCTGCCGCCATAATTACCAGTGCCGTTTTTTTCATTGTACTTTACTTCCTCTCTCGTCCGCAGAACGCGGGCAATCTTATATCCTATGCTTATGTATGTTTCTACTGAACTGCATCTCCCCATCATCCCGACATCAACAGGTCAGAGAAGTGCATATTCATATATCAGTAGCCGAGCCACGCGCCGTCTGCGCCGACGTGAAGCCCATCCGGGGTGGTCGTGTTCGTCAGCATTGCCCCGAAGGTGCCGTCGTGCAGCTGGTTGAAGTAGTAGAACTTGTCGTTGATCTTCCACCAGCCATGGAGCATCGCGCCGTAGGTGGCGCCCGGTGTCGTATTCAGCAGATACCAGCGGCCATCCACGCGCTGGAGGCCGGTCAGCATCGCGCCGTCCGAACCCATGAGGTACCAGTTGAGGCCGTCCGGACAGATCCAGCCGGTCAGGAACTGATTGCCGGCGATGTAGTACCACTTATTCATGTACTGCATCCACTGCCCGCTGCCCGTGCCGGTCACACCGGTCGGATTCAGGGTGCTCTCCGGACTGCCCTGCTGGAGGTTGAAGCCCGGGCCGAAGATTTTTTCCGCGTTGTTCTTTACTTTGACGGTCGAGTTACTCGTCACGATCGCGTTGGAACGCGCGGTCGGGATCGAGAAGCTGTAGTCGGATTCGGTCTTATCGCCATCGATCGTCGCATCATCACAGATGAACATGGACTTCGCGATGAAGCCGCCGCCATCGCCGGAGGCCGCTGCCTGCACGGAGATGTGGTCGACCGAGCGGCCACCCGAGCTGTAGCTCGAGACATTGACCGCGTGCTTCGGACCGGTCACCGAGGTTTTACTCTCGTGATAATCGCCGTCCGCGTCCGTCCAGTAGATGTAGACGTTATACTTCGTCGCGTAGGCTACCTTATCCCAGCTGATCTCGTCACCGTTATGCTCGAAGCCGGTCGGGTTCTTCAGTACGTAGAACGGGTAGGTGGTGCAGCGGAGACGGATCGCGTTTTCGTTCCGGCTCAGCATCTCGACCTTCGTCGCGCCGAGAACCTCGACCGCACAGGTTTCGGTGAAGGTATTCCCCGTCATCGGATGGACCTCGATCGTGTAGGTGTAGGACTTGCCCGGCTTCGTGCGGTCGCCGGAGGTGCTGTAATCATACACGAAATAGAGATGATCGTAGGTCGCCGGCTCCTCACCGCTCGACATGTCGCCGGCGGTCATGCTGCTCTCCTCTTCCGGGGCCAGATCGATGCGGACGGTACTGATCCCGGCCGCCAGCACTGTCACCGCGCTCATCGCAGACAGCATCACACAGGCTGCCGCCGTCAGGAAAAACGTACGGAGTTTCATCCTCGCTGCTCCTTTCTTTTCTATATCATGAACCTTTTCGAACGGTTCGTAAAGTATCGATAATGCATCATCTTATTGTACCAAGTTATGCAGGCGTTTTCAATAAGAGGGAAACGAGGCGACGGACTCCGTCGCCGCCCCCTCCGCTGTTCAGACGTGGCTCGGCGGGCAGCAGGGGCGGCGGCAAAATCTTGTAGCAGTTCAGGCAGGGGACCCGGAGGGTGCGCAGAGAGCCTGTCGCCCTTAACCTCTCTTTGCGTTCTTGTGGGTGGACCCAGAGCGCGCGCAGAGAGCCTGTGAAGGTCTTGTGCCTGGCGCATTGAGCAAATCATATTATTTCTATCGATTTTAGAAATATCATATATGGATTTTGAGTTTCACACAGCTTTTTTTAATAGGAATATATGACGGTGCTTGTTTTTTGAAAAATAATATACTAAACGGACCCAATCCATCATTTGCAACAGCCAATTTCATATTATTTTTTAGAATCAGCCGATTTTCATATATTACTTCGTACATTTTCGTTCAAGCGCCCGCCCTTGTATATATTTAATTTCAGGAAACGACATCTTTAATAGATCTCACCAATGCAACAGCGTTTTCCGCTTGCTACAGTTCAGACGTAGTTAAGTCAAGGTGTGACTCGGCGGACGACAGCCGAGCCACGTCTTGGCTTAACTGCATTTGAACAGTAACGGGAAGCCGGAGGGGCGGCAACGGACGTCATAAAATCTTTAAATCAGTTGGCTTTAACGCCGCGCAGTGTTAAAATGCTATCTATGTATGTTTCCGCACAGGGCGGAGAAAAATCCAGGAGGACGATCATGCTGAATTTTGCAAGTGATTATACAGAGGGCTGTCATCCGAAGGTGCTGGAGGCACTGACACGGACGAATATGGAGCAGCTGACGGGCTACGGTACCGATATCTACAGTGACCGTGCGAAGGAGAAGATCCGTGCATTCATCGGGCATCCGGAGGCGGAAATCTTTTTCCTGACCGGTGGCACGCAGACGAACCAGACGGTGATCGATACGACGCTTCGGATGTACGAGGGTGTGGTCGCTGTGCAGTCTGGTCATGTCAACTGTCACGAGGCGGGTGCCATCGAGTTCACGGGACACAAGGTCCTGACGCTTCCGAGCCACGACGGTAAGATGGATGCCGCGGAGCTCGACCACATGGTGGCCGCGTTCTATGCGGACGGCGACCATGATCATATGGTATTCCCAGGCATGGTCTACATCAGCCATCCGACGGAGTACGGTACGCTCTACCGGAAGGCGGAGCTCGAGGCGATCGCTGAGATCTGCCGGAAGTGGAAGCTTCCGCTCTTCCTCGACGGCGCACGTCTCGGCTACGGACTCATGAGCCGCAACACGGACGTAACGATCGAAGACATTGCCCGCCTCACGGATGTGTTCTACATCGGCGGCACGAAGGTCGGCGCACTCTGTGGCGAGGCTGTCGTGTATCCGCACGGCGGGGCACCGAAGCAGATGGTGACGATGATCAAGGAGCATGGCGCGCTGCTCGCGAAGGGCCGCCTCAACGCCGTGCAGTTCGACGCGCTGTTCACCGACCAGCTCTACACGGAGATTTCGGTCAATGCCATCGACCGCGCAGAGGAGCTCAAGGCGGTTTTCCGTGACCGCGGATACGCGTTTTTCCTGAACTCTCCGACGAACCAGCAGTTCGTGATCCTGCCGAAGACGACGCTCGAGGCGCTGAAGGAGCGGGACGTCATCTGCACCCCGTGGGAGCCGTACGGCGAGGACCAGATGGTCGTCCGCTTCTGCAGCTCCTGGGCAACCACGAGTGCACAGGTCGCTGCCCTCGCGGAGATTCTCGACGAAGTGAAGTGATATAAAAAACCGGAAGACAGTGCACAGCTGTCTTCCGGTTTTGAGGTTTATAAACATGAATCCACGGTTCTACAGGCGGGAATCTATCAGCACCCGTCGTCAGAAGAGTCTATTTCGGCGGTCCAGAAAAGGCGGGAGGAATCGATATCCTCCCGCCTTTCAGTTTCTGATTTCACTTTCCGAGAATCGCGTCGCGAAGCGGTGCAGCGATCTTCTCGAGCTCAGCCTCGTCGGTGATCTTATTCATGTTCGGATCCATCGCGAAGGTGCCGCCCCACTCGAACTGATCCTTATACTTCGGAACGAGGTGCATGTGAAGATGGCAGCCCGTATCGCCGTACATACCGTAGTTCAGCTTGTTCGGGTGGCATACCGCATGAATCGCATCTGCAACCGTGACGACATCCGCGATAAAAGCTGCGCGATCTGCCTCGCTGAGCTCCAGCATCTCGGATACGTGGTGCTTCGATGCCACGATGCATCTGCCCGGATGGCTCTGCTCCTTGAAAAGATAAACGGTGGAAGCCGGAAGCTCACAGATCTCATAACCGAACTTCTTTACCAGCTCGCCCTTTGCGCAGTACGCACAGTCTGGATGTTCCTTCGCCATATCTGCCATATCAAAATCCTCCTTTTTCATGCCAATGCTGTCGACCAGCACGCTTATGTTCATTCTCTACGATTATATCACCGATGGCGCAGTATGGAAAGCGCTTACAGTGTGATGTTTCTGCTAACACTTTTTTATTCTGACAACTCTTTTAACACGTCACATAGCAGTTCAAAGCCGGTCTGAATATCCGCTGCAGCGGTGGCTTCTGCCGGGTTATGGCTGATCCCTTCGATGCTCGGCACGAAGATCATCGCGGTCGGGAAATGCTTTCCGAATACCATCGAGTCGTGACCAGCACCGCTGTTCATATGCTTGTACGCCAGATGATTCTCTTTACAGTGCCGCTCGATCACCCGAATCACGTTCGGATCCATCTGTGCGGATGGCAGCCAGTCGCTCTGTCGAAGCCGGGTCTGAAAGCCCCTGCGTTCGATGGACTCCAGCGCACGTTTCAGCACAGCCACATCCTGAAGCAGTTTCTCATCGCTGCCATCGCGCAGATCGATGCTCAGATTTACCCGATCCGCAATGACGTTCTGCATTCCGGGAAATGCCTGCAGCATGCCATAGGTCAAGGTGGCCGAAGGGGACTGCGCCATCATCTGACGGGTAGACTCCGTGATGAATTCCGCAGCCGCCACCACCGGATCGTGCCGTAAAGACATCGAGGTAGTGCCAGCATGGTTCTGGCTTCCCTGAATGCTCAGCTCATAGTTCACGATCCCGACGATGCTGTCCACGATACCGATCTGCTTCTGCTCACTCTCAAGCACCGGTCCCTGTTCGATATGCAGCTCTACGACCGCTCGAATATCGTCACGTTTCACGCTTTGCAGCGCTTCCGACGAATATCCGGCAGCGGACAGTGCTTCCCGAAGTGTGACGCCATCACGGCTGCGCTCCTCGAGATCCTCTTCTTTCAGCGTGCCGCAGATCGCACGGCTCCCCTGACAGCCGGATGGAAAACGACTGCCTTCTTCCTCCATCAGACCAACCACTTCCAGACTGTGCTTCGGAACGAAGCCAGACTGCTTGAGGTATCCCAGTGCCGCCACACCGGTCACCACGCCCAGTGCGCCATCATATTTTCCACCGTTCCTTACGGTATCGAGGTGCGATCCCGTCAGTACCGTGCCAGACTCCGTCCCCGGAAGCCGCCCATACACGTTCCCGATCGCGTCCTCTCTGTATTCCAGCCCCAGCTCTTCGATCCACTCACGCAGGATCTTCTTCGCGGTTTTGTCTTCCGGAGTATACGCCGCACGCCAGATCTCTCCCTCGATGCGCGTCGCATCCGCCAGCTGGCACAGCATCTCTTCGATTCTCAATCCGGCTTCATTTCCCATCACACATGTCACCTCATTTTATAGTTTTGTTTTCTATCAGTATTTCCTGCGATCGGATAGTCTCATCCGCGATCATTCATCATATCCATACTGCACTGGTCTTTCAGCGACCATGTCCAAATCCGGTTGCGGCTGGTAGGAATATTTCGGTCTGTCATATTCATGCTGCCCCATATCATTGTTATCCGTCCACAGCTCACACTGTGTCATCACCGTCTGCACAGCATCGTCCATGCCCTCCGGCGGATAACGATGACTTCTGAGCAGACGTTTTATCATGATACGCATCCTCGCTCTTGCCGAGTCGCGCTTCTGCCAGTCGATTGTACGATTTTTGCGTAATGTATCTGCCAGCTCCTTAGTAATCGCAATCAACTCTTCATTTTCATAGAAATCCTTGATTGCCTGCGGCTTCGTCAACGCATCATAAAATGCCAGCTCATCTGCTGTCAGTCCGAGCTGCTCTCCTTCTTTATTTGCCGCAGCAATCTGCTTTGCAAGATTTAACAGTTCCTCAATAACCTGCTCATTCGTCAACATACCGTTCAGATAAGCATTCATTGCCCTCTGAATGATCTCGCTGAACTTCTGCGATTTTACGACATTCGTATGACGGTAAATCTGTACCTGTTCTGCAATCAGTTTTTTCAACAGCTCTACGGCTAGATTTTTCTCCTTCATCTTCGAGATTTCCTCAAGGAACTTCGGATCAAAGAGTGAAAATTCCCTGTCAACATCAGAGAAGAGATTGATTACTCCTTCGCTCTGCACGCTGGCTTTCAGAAGCTCGTTAATCCGGGCATTCATTTCCGGCAAAGATATCTTCTTGCCTTCGCCCTGGTTCATAAGCCTCGTTACAAGCACGCGCACAGATTCAAAGAATGCCGCTTCCACACGCATGTCCTTCTCTACCAGAGAAGAACACAGTGATAGCGCCTGTCTGAGAAGCAGTCCTTCTTTCAGGAAGTCCTCACGCTCCTGCTCCTTATCTACGCTAACGATAAAATTCACTGCACCACTGATTGCTTTCGAGCGTTCCAGATTCGTGCCGCTTATGAACTTCGAATAGTCATATCCATGGAACAGATCCCGGCAAATCGACAGCTTTTCGAGGAACTTCGGATATGCCACCTTTGCGATATCCGTATCTCCATAGTTCTTCTTATCACGGGCAGTATAGTCGTTCATCGCCTGCTTAAGCGCGGATGCGATTCCCACATAATCAACAACGAGGCCGCCTTCCTTGTTGCCAAATACACGATTAACTCTCGCAATCGCCTGCATCAGGTTATATCCCTGCATCGGCTTATAAACATACATGGTCGCCAGGGACGGAACATCAAAGCCTGTCAGCCACATATCTACAACGATCGCGATCTTGAGCGGACTGTCATTATCCTTAAACTGTTTTGCAAGCTCATCCTTGCGATGCTTATTCCCGATAATTTTATTCCATTCCTCTGGATCCTTATTACTGCTGGTCATGACGACCGCAACCTTTTCTGTCCAGGACGGACGCAGCTGGAGGATGCGCTCATATATCTTCATGGCAATCGGACGCGAATACGCCACGATCATTGCCTTTCCAGTCAGCAGACTGGCACGATAATTCTCGTAGTGGTTCAGGATATCATCTACCAGCGAATCAATGGTCTTCTCGTTGCCAAGGATGGCCTCCATCTGTCCAAGCTCTCTCTTGCTTTTCTCGATGACACCAGGATCCGCATTATTCGCCATGATATCGTATTCCTGATCGATGAGCTTCAGTGTCTGCTCATCCAGCTTCAGCTTAATGACACGGCTCTCGTAATATACCGGACGGGTGGCTCCATCCTCCACCGCCTGCGTCATATCATAGATATCGATATAGTCGCCGAACACCTCACGAGTGTTACGGTCTTTCATAGAAATAGGTGTGCCGGTAAATCCGATGAAGGTCGCATTCGGCAGAGCATTCCGGATAATACGTGCAGAACCGATTTTGATTTCGCCGGTCTTAGCGTCGACCTTTTCCTTTAAGCCATACTGTCCACGATGCGCCTCATCCGCCATAACCACAATATTTCTACGCTCGGAAAGGCATTCGAAGGACTCCTCGAACTTCTGCATCGTAGTAAAGATGATACCGTTCGCTTTCCTGCCATCCAGCAGTTTCTTCAAATGTGCGCGACTCTCAGCGTGAACCGGCTCCTGCCGCAGGAAATCCTTACACTTTGCAAATTGCCCATACAGCTGGTCATCCAGGTCGTTACGGTCTGTGATGACCACAATGGTCGGACTGTCCAGCGCATCCTGCAGACGATGTGCATAGAAAACCATCGACAGGGATTTTCCGCTGCCCTGCGTATGCCAGAACACGCCGCCCTTACCATCCGTTTTCGTAGCGCGCCTGGTAGATGCTACCGCCTTATTGACCGCAAAATACTGATGGTATCCCGCCAGAATCTTGAACTGCTTTGTACCCTCATTCGAGAAACAAATGAAGTTCTTGATGATATCCAGCAAGCGCGCCTTTTCAAAGATACCCTCAAAGAAGGTATCAAACTGAGCGTACTGGGTATTCTCGTAGCTGCCGTCCTTTGTCTTCCACTCCATGAAACGATCTTCGCCAGATGTGATCGTACCGGCCTTTGAAGTCATAAGATCACTCATGACGCAGATACAGTTGTAGATAAACATGGAAGGAATCTCATGCATGTAATTCCGGATCTGCGAGTACGCCTCCGATGCATCTGTCTCCTCACGAGACGGAGATTTCAACTCTACAAGCACAATAGGCATACCATTCAAAAACAGCAGGACATCGGGGCGCTTATTGCTGTTCTCTACGAATGTCCATTGGTTCGCTACGATAAAGGAGTTGTTGCCAGGATTACTGTAATCCACAAGATAGACAAGACCAGAGCGCTCTTCGCCCTTGACAAAGTAGCGCACTTCAACACCGTGCTGCAGATAATCCATAAACAGGGCATTTTTCTGCACCAGCTCAGCATTTTCAAAATTCTTCAGCTTATACAGAGCATCTGCAATCGCATCCTCCGGCATAGTCGGATTCAAACGGTGCAGTGCCTCGTCCAGTTCTTCTTCATACAGAGGGCTTTTAAAGTCACGCTCCAGGTCAGGTGCATAGACATACCGATACCCCATGTTCTGAAACAGCTCTATGACTGAATTTTCATAATCCGCTTCGGTATAAAAGCCTGCCATAATTCATCAACTCCTTATCTGTATATTTATGTCAAACACAGCGTCAACTCGTTTCACTTTTTCTATTTTCAATAATTTTTCTGATATAGAACAATGCCTTTGCTGAATTCAATTCATTCCCAACTTGGGGACGATTTGCATCTGTAATCAATTCGTCCTCAACCTGAGGACAAATCACTGCGTCAGGATACATCTCATAAAAATATCTCATATATTTCAAATTAGTTGGAGAAAATGATTTCACATCTGGCAAAATGGATTTCAAATCGTCACTCACCGTTTTATAGAAGCCCATTCCATATCCGAATTGTTCACTCATAGATGAAATGCCCTTACCAAGTTTCCAATAAAATCTTAGCATCTCATCATTTATCTTCATAGAAGCCCTGATTTGGCTTTTTCTAAAATCAGTGGATATTCCGGCAATCCACTCCTTATATTCATTATCAGCCTTAATCAACTCACTCATATATAATCCTTTCTAATGTGTTAGTTCGGCGAACTCCGATTTGTTAATTTGTCTTATTATAGCACATATAACCCCCTTCACAATAAAAAAGAGCAACCGAATTTTTTCGATCACTCTCTGCCGTGTGGTTAGTCCTTTGTTAGTTTTCTGTTACCATTCAAATAAGACATAATGTTTCCCCCATAAGCTTTCCAGTCGTTATTTTTCGTCAACAATTTGAAAGCTGAAAGCTTTTAGCTGATAGCTTTTAGCTGATAGCTTTTATAATTTTCTTCTCATGATCTTTGGTAAATTCACTCAATTCATACGATCGGATTCTCTTATTGACTAATATAGGAATCACAAATCCATTTTTTACCAGTATCGTCAGTCTGTTAATAACCGTTTTATTTGTTACCGACAATTCTCTGCTAATTTCAATCGGAGTAAACTCTCCCCGATAGTTTTTCATTAAAAACAGTAATAGCTCCTTTTCTTTTCCTTTCAGAAAAGATAGACTTCCTGCAATATCTTCCTCCTCAGAAGCCAACTGTAAGTCACAGACTTTTCCCGAATACAGTTTCACCATTCGCAGAAAATAATTAATCCAGATCTCCGGATGCGGAGGATTCTCTCTTCCGGAATAATACAATGCCGGAAGTCCCATCTGAATAGATTCATAATATTCATCTATATCGTATGCAAAATATTCTTCTAACGATCCGATTCCATTAAATCCGTAACCGTTCAAGTCCATAATATAACCGGATAACAGTCTTGCCGTTCTGCCATTGCCATCTTCGAACGGATGTATTGTCACTAATTGATAATGCACCACTGCTGCTACGATCAGCGGGTGATCATCCGTAGTATTTACATACTCCACTAATTCATCCAAAAGTCCCGGAATGTCACAATATTCCGGAGGAATATAATCCGGATTCCCTGTTTTGGAATCATACACTGCAAACAGAACTCCGGGCGGCATAGGTCCTCTGAGACCTATTTTTTCTTTGGACGCCCCCTTTTCCACCAGTTTCTGTACATCTAAAATAAGTTTCTTGGAAAATTTTTCTTTATTCTTTACCTTTTCTTCGAGATAATTCAACGCCAAAAAATAATTCCGGACTTCCTGCTCCGGTTTCAGATAATGCTTTCTTTCATCACTTTCTATTACTTCGTTCACCTGTTTTTCCGACAAGGGATTTCCCTCTATCTTGTTCGAGGCATACGAACTTTTTTTCTTTGAATTTTTGCGAAGCTTATTCATAACTGTTTTGGAGAGCTTTACTGACGATACTTTATATCTATTCTGCTCAATTTCTGTAATATATCTTAAAATTTCATTCGTTAAAGTCACTTTAATCATATAAAAAAGCCTCCCTTTCAAATATTATTATATCCAAAAGGGAGAGCTTTTTCCATTAATTTTTCACTATTTTTTCACTATTTTCCCGCTTCTACTTCTCATCCACAACCTGGAAAATATAGAACTTGAGATAATAGCTCTCGTCCGCTGCCCACAGGATTGGATGATCCGGGCCCTGGGTCTTGAACTCTACCTGGCGGAGACGCTTATGCGCACCATGGGAAGCCTCCCGGATTGTTTTGGCAAAAAGCTCCGGATCCATGAAATGGGAGCAGGAACAGGTTACTAGGAATCCGCCGTCCTTCACCAGCTTTAAGCCCCTAAGATTGATCTCACGATATCCTTTTACGGCATTTTTGATGGAATTGCGGGACTTGGTAAAAGCGGGCGGATCCAGGATCACCACATCATATTTCTCGCCCTGCGCTTCCAGCTCCGGCAATAACTCGAAGACATCTGCACATCGGAAGCTTACCGTATTTTCCAGTCCGTTCAGCTTCGCATTTTCCGTTGCCTGATCCACAGCCAGCTGGGAAGCATCCACACCCAGAACACTCTTCGCTCCGGCGATTCCTGCGTTCAAAGCAAAGGAGCCGGTATGGGTGAAGCAGTCCAGCACCTTTTTATCCTTACAGAAACGATGAATGGCGGCACGGTTATTCTTCTGATCCAGGAAAAATCCGGTCTTCTGTCCATCCTCTACATCTACCATGTAGTGGACACCGTTCTCCACGATCTCTACCTTGGTGTCAAATGGTTCGCCAATGAAGCCCTTGTAACGCTCCATACCCTCCTGTAAACGTACCTTGGCATCACTCCGCTCGTAGACACCGCGGATGACAATGCCATCCTCCGCCAGTACTTTCTTCAAAGCATCAATGATCACAAGCTTCCACTTGTCGATTCCCAGTGCCAGAGATTCCACTACCAGTACATCCGAGAATTTATCAATGACAATACCCGGCAGGAAATCCGCCTCTCCGAAGATCAGACGACAGCTGGAGGTATCAATGGTCTCCTTGCGGTAATTCCAGGCATCCCGTACTCTCTGTTCGAAAAATGCCTCATCAATCACCGTATCTTTTCTGCGGGCCAGCAGGCGGAGCGTGATCTTGGAATTGGTATTGATATAACCGTATCCCATGAAATAGCCGTCAAAATCATGAATGTTTACGATATCGCCATTCTCAAACGTCCCCATGATAGATGCGATCTCATTATCAAATACCCACATTCCCCCGGCTTTCAGTGTTCTGCCTTCTCCCTTTTTCAGCGTTACCGTTGTATTGTACATAGAATTTCCTCTCTTGATTTCATGATTTTATCGTTTTTACAACTTTTTCTTCTATCATATTCGTTTTTTGCTTGACAATCAATGGGTTTTTATTTATTATTTTAATGTTGACGCAATTCATGTTAATAATCGTCGCGTGGCTCAGTTTGGTAGAGCGCTGCGTTCGGGACGCAGAGGTCGCAAGTTCGAATCTTGTCGCGACGACTAAAAAGACTCCCTCACATATGTGTGAGGGAGTCTTTTTGTCTCCACATTGTTCTAACTTATAACCTCTAGTCGACACGAACACATCGTTCGGGCGCAGAGGGCTCACGAGGTCCGGGGGACCTCGGCTTTGAGCCGACCGGAGCGGAGCGGAGACCCACGAGGTCCGGGGGACCTCGGCCTGGACCGACCGGAGCGGAGCGGAGACCGCAAGTTCACGGCCTACCAGCACCTATCGATGCGCAGAGGGTTCACGAGCTCCGGGAGACCTCGGCCTGGACCGACCTCCAAACATTCCCTCCGATTCCCATGATCACAAACACCGTGGAAATGTTCATCACCTGCTGGAAGCTGAACATATTATTCACCGTATAGGCCAGCACACAGAATCCACAGGCTCCTGCCAGTGCCGATCGTTTTCCCGCCCGAAGGAAATTGCGGATTGCAGATACCATCATCCCGGCATAGCTCACCAGTCCCAGCACACCCATATTCACTAAAATCGTAAGCCACTCGTTATGGGCATTGGTAAGCCGGCTGCCTCCAAAGGTGTTATATACCATAGTCTGCAATGAATCACTGCCTTCATTGGTCAAAAAGACATACATACAATCCGGTCCCACACCAAAGATTTTATGTAAAAGATCTGCCTCCCAAAAGCATCTGGCACCTGCTGCCCAGGTTGCCCCCCGGTTACTGCCCCAGGCTGTGCTGAACATCAGCCCGTTGCTGTATGCACTGCCCGTTGTATCCATCGCTGCACCGTTCATCCCCGGAGTCAGTGCTCCACCTGATACTGTATTCGCCAGTGTAAACAACAACAGCGCCGCCACTCCTGTCGGTATGATAATACACAAGATCCGATAAAATCTTACAACTGCTTTCTCCGGATAATATTTCCTTTTACGCATCCCATGTACCAGACACAACATTCCTGCCGACACAAACACCAGAATCACACTTACTATAGAGAACGTCAGCACATCCGTCATTCTCTCCTGCAGCACTTCCTGTGAAAAGACATTGGTTTTCCGCAGCACATATGTAATCAGACAGGCCCCGGAAAACAGTACCATTTCCAGCCAGAAGCATTCCATTTTTTCACTGTCTTTCACAGACATGCCAAACAGTACAAACATCATCACCATGAAAGTCACAATACCGCTGCTGCTTCCCTGCGTGATCAGCGTGGCAAATCCAATGACCACATAGACCATTAAAATCACCTTTTTCCAGTGAAATTCTGCCCCTGTTTTCCATAACAGGTAAACGCCTCCAAACAATACCGTTACCAGATAGCCGCAGTACCAGTTAATGTTTCCTATAGTGGAGATAAACGAGCTGTTGATAATTTCCTTATCCACAAGGCACAGTTGAAACTTGTTCATATAGCCGAGGAAAAGCACGATGGCGGATACCGGCAGAACAAGTCCTGCGATCCAGTCCTTCCGTTTCCACATTTTAGAGATCATAAAATAAACGATCACTGCCCCCAGCTGCGTCCACATTCCCATGCGCCAGGATGCCGTTCCCCACAGCGCCTCATCCCGGTAATTCGTAAACAGATAAGACAGAAGCACCGCAATTGCATAGAGCACCGCAAATTTATCTGTAGTAGTCAGATGCTCCCGGATCCAAACCGGGATTTCACGAATGGCAGGCATCTGCTTTTTTTGTACTGCTGTAATGATCCGGAACAGCAGCCACAGTAAAAAGACCGGCAGAAGACATGTTCCTCCGTAAATTATCGTCTTGCGGAAAAAATTCTCCTTATCTGTACCAATCTGGGCATAGCCGTTGTTATAAAGAGGAAGCACTGCCAGAATCACACACATATAAATGCTGATCACAATATCACATAAATATCTGCCGAAGCTGCAAAGTGTCTCCGCTACGGATTCTGTTTCTCTTTTTCGCTTTCTGTTTTTTGCCATAATAATTTTCTCTCCAAAGTTCTTTTAAAATCCTACCTTTCATGATAGTCGGTAGGACCTCTTTCGTCAATGCTGTTCCTCATATGTTTTCTGACGTTCGTACATTCTGGACAGGCTGCTGCATGTCTCGTAT
>OQVT01000746.1_pt1 | contig 19215 bp, 14 predicted proteins | sample 1691561 | NCBI WGS metagenome assembly OQVT01 (sample SAMN03418260, study PRJEB22391) | human gut metagenome | biome: human-gut; feature: organic feature; material: feces | host: Homo sapiens | place: Tanzania | collected 2013-01 | reverse complement strand
CCAGGGCGGCTCCCGTAGCCCAGAAGACGGGGGCAGGCTCATCGTACTGCCCGTTGTCGGTCTCCACCGCACCCATCAGGCGGCCACGGCAATAGGGATAGCCCAGCGAGTCGATGAAGCCACCTGCTGCACCGGCATACTCAAACTGGGTGGGCGCCCACTCGCAGCGTATCTTGGGTTGCAGGGCAGCCACCTCGGGATGCTTCTCCAGGCAGCCAATCAGAGGGTCAAGCCAGCCCGGAGTGACCCTCACATCGCTGTTGAGCAGTACATACACATCGGCCTGCACCTGCCGCAACGCCTGGTTGTAGCCCTCGGCAAAGCCGTAGTTGCGCTCCATCTTTATAATATGTACGCGCGGGAAATCATGCTCCAACATCTGCAGCGACTCGTCGGTGCTGCCATTGTCGGCCACTACCACCTCGGCTCCAGCGGAATATTCGAGCACGGATGGCAGGAAGCGGCGCATCATGTCGGCACCGTTCCAGTTGAGAATGACTATGCTTGTCTTCATAAGAGAGTTCCCTGAAGTGCGTTTCCGTCAGCGTCCCAGTCGCCCAGCTGCACGCTGGCTATCTGGTTGTCCATATCCTTCGCGCTTACCGATACGCGTATGTAATTGTCTGTAAATCCGTGCATCAGTCCCTCGTGACGACTGTGCTCGAGCAGTACAGGACGGGTGGTGTGGCGGAAGCGGTCGTAGAACTGGCGCCACTTGCGCTCGCTCAGTGCCAGCACCTGCTGGCTGCGCTCGTGCTTCTGCTCGGGTGACACCACATGGGGTATCTGCAATGCCCGCGTGCCGGGGCGCTCGCTGTAGCTGAACACATGGTACTGGCTCACATCTATCTCCTCCATGAACTGCAATGCCTGGGCAAACAGCTCATCGGTCTCACCGCGCGTACCCACTATCACATCCACACCGATGAAGGCATCGGGCATAGCCTGACGCACATGGGCAACCTTGTCGGCAAAGAGCCGCGTATCGTAATGACGATGCATGAGGCGGAGCACCTCGTCGCTCCCACTCTGCAGGGGGATGTGGAAATGCGGCATGAAAGCCCGGCTCTGGGCGCAGAAGTCGATGACCTCATCGGTGAGCAGATTGGGTTCGATGCTGCTGATGCGGTAGCGGGAGATGCCTTCCACCTGGTCGAGAGCGCGTATGAGGTCGATAAACGACTCGCCCGTAGAGCGGCCGAAGTCGCCTATGTTGACACCCGTAATCACTATCTCGCGCCCACCCTGTGCGGCTGCCTGCCTGGCCTGCTCCACCATCGAGGCGATGCTGCCGTTGCGGCTGCGCCCACGCGCCATGGGTATGGTACAATAGGTACAATAATAGTTGCACCCGTCCTGCACCTTGAGGAAGTAGCGGGTGCGGTCTCCACACGAGCAGCTGGGCACGAAGGTGCGGATATCTGCCGTGCGTACGGTCTCATGTCCATGCGCCAGCAGCGCCCGTTCTTCGGGCATCATGTCTATCCGCTCCGCTATATGACGCAGGATTTCACCCTTCTGCTCGGCACCGAGCACCAGATCTACCCCATCGAGGGCAGCCACCTGCTCGGGCTTCAACTGCGCGTAGCATCCCGTCACTATCACCAGTGCACCGGGATGCCGGCGTACCATGCGGCTGATGGCCTGGCGGCATTTGGCATCGGCCACTTCCGTCACGCTGCACGTGTTCACTATACATATATCTGCCGCCTCGCCTTCTGCGGCGGTTGTCACACCAGCCTCCTTGAGCTGGCGACCCACGGTGCTCGTCTCGGCGAAATTGAGTTTGCACCCCAGGGTAAAGTATGCGGCTTTCTTGCCTGAGAAGTTATACATGCTGCAAAGATAGTGCAAAATGCGCAAAGACACAAGGCTTGTGCCATCCGAAAAGCGCACTGCTTCAACCTATCAATCAGCGACTTATAAAAAAGTTTGCACTTTTCATAAAAAAAAGAAGCGTTTTGTGAGTACGGCGTAATGAAAAAGTACGTACCTTTGCAGCGTTTTAGAAAGGCAATTGATTGTTTTACAAATTTAAAAGCAAAGAGAAATGAAAAAGTTCGCATTTGTGTTCGCAGCCATCGTAGCTGTGTCTTTCGCATCTTGTGGCAACAAGACTGAGCAGGCTTGCTGCGCTGACTCTGACAGCGTTGCTGTTGACACTGTAGCTGCTGACACTGTAGCTGCTGACAGCGCTGTTGCTGACACTGTGGTTGCTGAATAATCAGGAACTACCCTGTAAGGTACATAAGAGGACTGCATCAAGGATGCGGCCCTTTTTTTTGTGCCTTATCGCAATCCAACAAGAAAGGGACGATGCCAACTGCACCGTCCCTTCCTATTATAATATGTTTACGAGAAGGCTGTACGCCCCACTTCATCAGTCCTGCTCCTGCACGTATTTGGGCGAGGGGCCGTACTTGTTCTCGGTGGGACAACTGTCCTGACACAGGAAAACCAACAGGACAACGCGATAGAGGACAATGAGCGACACCCAACCGAGGCCGGCAGAAAGCACTGACATAACCATTCCAAACGGGTCGTCAAAAGCCAAAAGGCCGAAGCCCATATAGATGAAAAGTCCTACAATGGCGAGGTACTGAAGGATGAGATAGAATCCGTACCACCATCCGCTACGTCCTGTATCATGCAGACGACGGAATGTCAACGGAGCAACTATCAGGTCGAATACAGATGCAACAATGGGTATAATGGCGGACAAAACCAGCAGAGCCAGTATCGCCCTCCAGTACTCAGAGCGCCTGGAACGGCCCTCGAACTCGAAGAAACGACTTACGGCCAACTGTATGGCCTCGGGAAAAGTAAGGGTTTTTACAAAATCCATATCATTACGTTTTGATTGTCAAACTATCGGCATGCACTCCGCTCTCCCGCGCCCGGCCAAGTCCAAGCACTTCCGTAGAGGTACATTACGGACTCTCACACCAGCCACAAACTGATGAACAGAAGCAGCAAAGACGCTTCCACACCAGCCACAAATGGCCGAATACCAGCTGAGAAGACGCTCCCACATCAGCCTCAAATAGCCGAATGCCAGCAGCAAAGACGCTCCCACGTCGGCCTCAAACGACCGAATGCCAGCAGCAAAGATAATGATTTTTGCAAAGCGGCACAATAAAATGCCAAAGAAACCGCCGCCCGAAGAAAAGGAAAGCCTGCAAGCGTATGTGCGCTTGCAGGCTTCTCTTATGATAAAACCTGTTTGGTCTTGGTCTATTAAGCCTCTGCGGGAGTCTCAGCAGCAACCTCGGCGGGAGCCTCTGTAGCCTCTTCTGCAGCAGGAGCAGCAGTCTCACCCTCAGCCAGAACGGTGAAGGGAACCTCAGCAGAAACCTCCTTGTGGAGCTTCACTACAGCCACGTACTCACCCACAGTCTTCACATCCTTCACGATGATAGTCTTGCGGTTGATCTCGAAGCCCAGCTTCTGCAGCTCCTCAGCAATCTGCAGGTTGTTCACGCTGCCGTAGATGATGCCAGTAGCACTCACCTTGGTAGTGATGGTCAAGTGCAGTGCACCCAGCTTCTGAGCCAGAGCCTCAGCCTCAACCTTCACCTTAGCCAGCTTCACAGCCTTCTGCTTCAGGTCCTCAGCAAGCTGCTTCTTGGCGCTGTCGCTGGCGATAACACCCTTGCCGTAAGGGATAAGATAGTTACGTCCGTAGCCGGACTTCACGTTCACAATGTCATTCTTGTAACCCAAGCCAATGACGTCTTCTTTCAGTATAATTTCCATGTCTTGTCCTCCAGATATTACTTCATCAAGTCAGTTACGAAGGGAAGCAGAGCCAGATGGCGTGCACGCTTCACTGCCTGAGCCACACGACGCTGGTACTTGAGCGATGTACCTGTGATGCGACGGGGCAGAATCTTGCCCTGCTCATTGAGGAACTTCTTCAGGAACTCAGGGTCCTTGTAGTCGATATACTTGATACCGCTCTTCTTGAAACGGCAATACTTCTTCTTCTTGACGTCAATGGCGGGCGCTGTCAAATAGCGAATTTCTGATTGCTGTGCCATGTCCTTAAGCCTCCTTACTTGATTTGTTGTTTCTTCTCTTCTCAGCATACTCAGCTGCGTACTTCTCCATCTTTACAGTCAGATAGCGGAGCACCTTCTCGTCACGGCGGTAAGCAATCTCCAGAGTCTTGATTGTCTCGGGAGCAGCTTTGAACTCAATCAGCTCGAAGAAGCCAGTGCTCTTCTTCTGAATGGGGTAAGCCAACTTCTTCAGGCCCCAGTTCTCCTCGCTGATGATTTCGGCACCAGCCTTTGTGAGAACGCCTTTGAACTTGCTGACCGCTTCCTTCATCTGTTCATCAGACAAAACGGGAGTTAAAATGAAAACGGTTTCGTATTGATTCATAATACGTTAATTGATTAAATGAATTATATTTTGCACAAATGCGGTGCAAAGTTACTGCTTTATTGCGGAATATCAAACATTTCCGTGAAGTTTCTTTCCCCGGACTCCTCATTTCGCTGTGCTGGACGGCAGTCTGCGCTCCGGCCCACCGGGCATTTGCGCTCGCGCGTATATATATAATGTATAGAGCCAGAGCAAGGCGGCATGCAGGCATTCGGACACACCCATGCACCCCAATACGGGCAAAGCTGACCCGCAGGACGCAGATAGGCCACATTTTTCAGGCAAACGCTTTCAAGTCTCAGGAAAAATGCGTTATTTTGCGTGAGAATTACGAAGCAAACATTAAAACATCTTTATAGAAATGAAGAATTATATCGGTATAGCCGCCATCGTATTGGGCGCGCTCATCTTGGTTATCAGTTATTTCACACGCACTCTGGTAGATTACAACTGGGTGCAGGTGCTGGCTCTCGTACTGATTGTGGCCGGCATCGTGGGCCACATCATCGTTACCAAGCGTCCCTCATAAGCGCTCAAAGACAACCGGCATGCGCTTCCGCAATGTAACCTCAGCCCTCCGACTGCTGGTCGGAGCGGCTTGCGTGGCGCTCTCCATGCAGAGTGCACATGCCCAATATGCGGGCGAGGACAATGCGGCGGGAGACTGGCAGCTGTTTGACGAGGAAGAGGCCGACAGCACACAGAAGCCTCAGCACAAGGAGTGGAAGAACCTGCTCTACGTGCGCTATTCGCCCTCGCAATACACTTTCCCTGGCCACACGCCCCCACTCGACTTCCATGAAGCGGCCATAGGATGGGCCAGAAGCATCCAGGTGGCCGACAGCATCCCGCTCTTTGTGGAGGCAGGAGCCGAGATGAAATGTTCTTTCTCGGGCGGCGATGACGCGCACGGCAACGCCAAATACGCGTTGCTGAGTTTCCGCGTACCCGTCAACGTAACCTACAAACTCTATCTCTCACGCACACGCAACATAGCGCTTGCCCCACAGGCCGGCGTTCACTTCCGTGTCATAGCCGTGGGAAAGGAGAAGGCAGGAGGCGAGAAAGGCAACCTCTTCAAGGACGGACGCGACAACCAGACCGGTTCCGACTGGGAAAGATGCCAACTGGGTTGGCAGGTGGGACTGCGTCTGCAGCTGGAGAGATACTTCATCGGCGTGAGCTACGGCCGCGACTTCCCCGACAAGAGCAAGCGTCCGCAGATTCACGAATGCGGCATCACGGCGGGAGTCTGCTTCTGACCAAGCCACAACACCCACACTCCATTCCACCGACAACGCGCACAAGCCCAAACAGGCAGTACGCACAAAACACACAACAATGACACAAAGTCACAAAAGAGGAGCGGCAAGGCGCATCATGCTCGGCATTGCCGCTGCAATGCTTGCCGTCTCTGCCACCCAAAGCACGGCCAGAGCAAACTGCAGGCCTGACGGACAGGACGACAACATCATGCGCAACGCCATCCTGTCGGAAATGATTGCCAAGCAGCAGACTTGCCAATTGGACTCGCGCCCACACAAGGTGCTCTGCATAGGCAACTCTATCACGCTGCACCTGCCATCGAATGCCGTGAACTGGTACTCCAGCCAAGGAATGGCTGCCTCAAAGCCCGAACTGGACTATTGTCACGTGCTGGAGAAGCTGATGAGACAGCACAACCGCAAGACCACAGTCACCCCCGTGAACATAGCCGACTGGGAGCGTAACCCCTCGCTCAGCCTCGACTCCCTGCTCAGAGACAAATGCCAGGGAAAGGACATCATCGTCATACGCATAGGCGAGAATGTTCAGCCCGATGGGGTGGCAAACTTCGAGAGGAACCTCGCGGCACTCATCGACTACTGCAAAGGCTTCACCGGGAAGATTGTACTGACCGGCGAGTACTGGCCACACGTGCAGAAGGAGCTGGCCATCGTGCGCAACGCACACAAGTACGGCTTGAGATACGTGCCCATCGACTGGATATGGAACCTCTACAGGGAGGAATGCAGCCCCAAGGAGGGCGACACCCTGTATGACGTAAACGGCAAAGCCTACACCATCAAGGGACAGTTCATCCTCACCCACCCCAACGACAAGGGCATGGAACTGATAGCCAAATCCATCTACAGCATACTGTAGGGCGGGCAGGCATATCCCTGAAACGACAAACACATCGGGCTTCCCCTACATGGCAACTGCCAGAGGAGGAAGCCCGATGTGCATTCTGTGGGCAGAGCCACCTTTGTCCACCGCCCACGACAGGGCGACAATCAACAAGCCACTTACCCACAACCATTCCCCCACTCGCCTCTGCCCCACCACAGCAACGAGGGCAGACAGGAGCATGATGAGGGTTTTCCTATTCACCGTTCGCTTCCCGCCTGCCGTCACCAGCATTCTCCATCTCGGGTTTCAAGCCTAAGGGACAGACCCATCAGCCGCCTGAGAGCATCGGGGTGAGGACAATCGACATACGAGAGTCGCCTGCGGAACAGCCTTACAAGCCGCCTGAGTGCATCCCCGGTGACCGCTTTCTCCACACTCCGTACAACCCGTCCTTGTCATAGGCAAACGCCTCACCCGAGCAGATGAGAAGGGAGGGAAGAATGAGGGAGGCGCTTGCGTGGAAAAAGCAAGCAGGGATACCCAGCGGTTTCAGCCGGCTGACACTGCCGTACCACGCCGCCGGAACTGCAGTACCAGCAAGGATAAACTGCAGTATCAGCGAGGCGGCACGCGCGCGGTACTGGCTTTCATTGATTATCAGACCGATATAACTTTCCCAGAACAGCAGGTTCCTTCCGCTCGTACAAGGTGCTGCGGCATTGCCCCCTAAAACGGCTCATGGCAGGAGGCAGCATGCGAGCCACCTTCTGCCATGAGAATGAATGGAGAGACGAACATCAGTTGTAGGGAACCACCAGGCGGTAGCCCTTGCCGTGCACGTTGTTGATCTCCACGTTGGGATCGTCCTTCAGATGCTTGCGCAGCTTGGTGATATACACATCCATCGAGCGGGCATTGAAGTAGTTGTCGTCTATCCAGATGGTCTTCAAGGCCAGATCGCGCTCAAGCACATCGTTCATATGTGTGCAGAGCATCGTGAGGAGTTCGCTCTCCTTGGTGGTCAACTTGGTTGACTTGTCGCCGATGGTGAGCAGCTGCCTCTGCGTATCAAACACGAAGCGGCCCAGCTGGTAGCGCACAGCCATCTGCTTGTTGCGTGCCTTCACACGGCGCAGGATGGCCTCCATGCGATACACCAGTTCGTCCATGGAGAAGGGTTTGGTGAGATAGTCATCCGCTCCCAACTTGAATCCCTCCAGGATGTCGTCCTTCAGGTTCTTGGCTGTGAGGAACATGATAGGCACCTCCGAGTTGATCATCCTCAGTTCGCGTGCCAGCGTGAAGCCGTCCATCTTGGGCATCATCACGTCGAGCAGACACATGTCATACTCGCCCTTGACAAACGCCTTGTAGCCTGCCTCGCCGTCGAGATACAGCTCTGCATCGTAACCCTTCGCCTGCAGATATTCGCGCACCAGCATTCCGAGGCTTTCCTCATCCTCACACAGTAAGATGTGCAACTTGTTTTCCATATTCTTTCGTTTTAATGATTAGTCTTGTACTGCTTGCAGCGTGATGGTGAACTTCGTGCCCACTCCCAGCTCGCTGGCCACCTTGATGGTGCCGTGATGCAGCTCCACCATCTTCTTCACATAGGCCAGTCCCAGTCCGAAGCCCTTCACGTTGTGCTGGTCACCCGTGTGCACACGGTAGAACTTGTCGAAGATGTGCCTCAGGTTGTCCTTCTGGATACCGATACCATTGTCCTGGATGCTGATGCACAGGTTGTCGCCATGGTTCCAGGTGGCCACCTCGAGGTGGATGGGAACATCCTCGCGCCTGTACTTCACAGCATTGTCCAGCAGGTTGTATATGATATTGGTGAAGTGCATCTCATCTACGTTGACAAAGGGATTGAAGGCGTCGAAGCGTGTGTCAAGCGTTCCTCCGCTGCTGGTAACCTGCAGCGAGTAGGTCTTCACGATAGTGGCTATCTGGTCGTTGGCGTCCAGCTCCTGCAGCTTGAGGGCTATATTGTTCCTGTCGAAGAGGCTCATCTGCAGCACCTTCTCCACTTGCAGGCGCAAGCGCTTGGTCTCGTTGTTGATCACACCGCCCAGTCGGTCATAGGTAGCCTCGCTCTTGGGCACCTGCTTGTCCACCAGCATCTGCGCTGCAATGGATATGGTGGAGAGGGGCGTCTTGAACTCATGCGTCATGTTGTGCACAAAGTCGTTCTTCATCTCGCTCACCTTCTTCTGCCGCACCACCAGATAGACGGTCACGAGGAACGTCACAAAGAGGATGACAGTGAAGAGCATGGCAGGTGCCACGTAGCGGGCCACTCCCAGGATGTAGCGTGCCTGGTCGGGGAAATGCACGGTCACCACACCCATCTGGCCTGTAGGGTCGCTGCGGAAGAGCGTCTGCGTGTAGCTCACAGCCTGCCCTTCGGGGTCGAAGTCAGAGCAGCGGAACACCTCACGACCATCGGATGTATATACGATATAATGGAATGGAATGTTGATGCCATTACGCTCCAGAGCCATACGCAGGCAGTTGTCCAACACCGCCGGATTGAGCCTGTCCTGGAACCGCAAGTCACTTGCCTGGTACATCACAGCATAGATGACCTCGTCGAGTACCTCGCGTTCATATACATAGGCTTCCTGCACATGTTTCTGCAGATGCCCGATGGCACGCGCCACACTGCTCTGTCGGCGCATCGTGAGAGTGTTGGGGAACTGCGAGGGACGCTTGCCTACAAACTGCACGCCAGTGAATCCGTGCATGGTGTCAAGCGGTGCTATATGGGGCATTCGGCACAGTGAGTCGAGGGTGGCAGCATCGTGCTTCTCCCGCTCATGCTGGCTGATGACCGACTGCAGATAGCGGAAGGTCTCTGCCTTCTCCAGGTCGCGCGAGGCCATATCGAGGCTTCTGAACACATTCTCCTCGAACTGCTGTCGGCGCATACGCACGATGGCCGTGGCGTAGCGGCTTTGCAAGTAGAGCAAAGCAAGGAACGACACGCCTATTACAACGCAGATGCACCAGATATAACTCCTTTTCATACAAACAAAATTAGCAGGTTTCGGGATGAGCAACAAACTTCTGCGCGACTTTAGTTACCTATTTTTAACATTGTTAAGATTGGTGTGGTATAAAGTTGTCATTTTATTAACTTCACAAAGAAAATACGGTGAATCGGCCATCGCACTAATGTGCGATAGCCTAGTGAAAAGCAGTCCCTCCGGGAAGTGAATAGTGAAAAGTGAAAAGTAAAAAGTAATCCCTTCGGGAAGTGAATAGTGAAAAGTGCAAAGTGAAAAGTCGTGGGACGGGCTCCGCATATCTGTTCTTTTTGGGAAAAAAGACAAAGCGGGACGGCAGGCTGGCGGCTTCTCCATCGCAGAAAAGCGCTTTTCCTTCTCTTTCCTATCTATTGAGGAAGACTTTGGAAGGGGGAGATTTCCAATTTGGAGGGTGGAGCATCATTCTACACAAGACATCGCGGGAAGGCGGACTGGCGGCTCATCTATCGCGGAAAAAGCGCTTCACCTTCTCTTTTCTTTCTATTGAGGAAGACTTCGGAAAGGGGAGAAATTGTTCTGGCGCTTTGAGATTTGTACAATGTCGTTTTCTGTGTCGATAATACCATCGGGTGCTGTAAAATCACCATTTTCGTCCTTCGGTCCTCGCACATCTTCATAAATCAACATACCTGGATGTACTTGATTCTGTGACATACCCAGATATGATTTGATATTATATTTCAGGAAATATTCCTCGATTTCTTGATAGGTGCGGAACATACCCATACATGAAAGTCCCCATAAACCACGATCGCTACGTTTCCCATATACTACGCTGTTGAGCTTTGTATCCGAATCCCATGGGTATTTCAGAACTTTATTGTCATCAACTGAGAAGCCTATACGGGCAGAGAGATACATGTCCTTATTGAAACGTTGGCGCCAACCTATAATAGCTTCAAATCCCCATAAATCCATCTCTGAGTAATTTTCAGGAGCAGGATAGGTTCCTACGGTGCCAGGCATTTCATTTGAACGAGGAAGAGCAAACATTTCGCGGTTGCGGTCATAATAGTAGTCAAGCGAGACAGATAGTCGATTGTCAAGTGCACGTATATCAATACCGAAATTGGTTTTGATATTCTTGTCCCAATGTAGATTACGGTTGGTGCCGTCTTTTTCTGGTAGCTGAAACGAGCGAGCAGACTCCTTGGTAACATCGATTCCAAAGATAGTACTTCGGCTAACATTGGGCGAATAGAGCTGTAACCATCTCCAAGGATCTACATTGTCGCGTCCCATGATACCATATGATGCACGTAACTTTAAAAAGTCAATCTTCAGTTTCTCTTTAGAAAACCAATTTTCTTCGCTGACTACCCATCCCGCAGAGAAAGAAGGAAAAGCACCCCAATAGTTTTCTGGAGCAAATTTTGCAGCAGAAGCCTGTGAACGAATCAAAAATTCAAATAGGTAGCGGTTGTCATAGGCATAATTAAAACGTCCGATATAAGCAAGATTGCCTGCGTCATTTTTGCCCCATGTGGCATCAACTTTAGAATCTTGAGCCATCGAATTCGATGTTCCATCAGTGAATGCCAACGGATGAGTAGCTGTGGTGTTCATATAGTTGCTTTCATTTTCTCCACGTTCTATAGAGAATGTACCGCTAACATCATGTTTACCAAATTTGCGACCATATATGAGCATGAAATTCAATTGGTAACTGCTGTTGCGACTCATGTTCTCTGTAATATTTGAACTCTGCCCACTATTTAAAATCCGTTCTTCCAAGTTATCAAAAGATGTATAGCGAAAGCCTTCCAGAGTTGTCTCATCGTAATAAGAGAGAGGGTTATCTGGATTATCTGGAATATTATTGATAATAGCATTGGGGTCTGTAATATAAAGATGGCTTCCTGAACCGCCACGGTTCTTTACACGATAGACAACATTTTCCATACGGATTCTATTGTCGTGTGAACTACCCACATTGCGTGAATAAGTCAGACGAGCACGTAGGCCTTTTAGCGGTTTGATAAAACTGAAATCAGCTTCTAACGAACCTTGTATTGACATTGAATTCTGTTTTTGCAAACGATTGTTCTGGGAATTCAATAGTGACTTATAATTGTAATAGTTATCAAACGACGGATCGTTTTCCATGCCTGAGTGATAGATGGGATAACCATTGATTTCGTCTGGTACAAACAATGGATTCTTCATCATATAAAGATAGTCTTCTTGATTAGCTCCACCACTTGATGTCTGATGCATGTTTTTTTTTGAATCGTCACCACTGACACTCAACGTTGCCTTCACAAACTTATTGATATTTGCTGTGATGCCTGCACGATAGTTCCAACGATTATAGTCCAAATGACCGATATTACCATCCTGTGTCTGGTAAGTAACACCAGCAAAGTATGTGACTTTCTCATTACCGCCATTCACGTTGATAGAATGACGCTGAGACAAAGAACTGGACCAGTATTTGTCCAACAAGTTGTAGTTGGTCTGTTTCATCATTTCCAATTCGTCGGCCTGGAAGAAATTCTTTAAAACATCAACATTTTTATTATTCTCTTGTAAATTTTGAGCAGCCTTTGCTGCATTGTAGATTCGCCCGTAGTTATAACTATCGAGCATATCCGCATGTTTAATAGCATTGACATAACCAAGTTGTGTTTGGTACGAGATACGTGGAGTTCCTTGTTTTCCTCGTTTTGTTTTTACAAGGATAACACCGTATGCACCGTATGCACCATAGATAGCAGCACCAGCATCTTTCAAAATGCTAATGCTCTCCACCTCATCCACGTCTAAGTTATTGAATTCCTCTTCGCCTTTGTCCATGTCTTGATACACAAAATCATCAATAACGTACAGCGGTCGCGCATCAATGTTGGCTCCCGATGCCTTACCATTCATATCTGTTGTAGGCAACAGTGACACGGCATCACGTGCAGCACGGATGGTAATGGTCGCATTTTCTCCTGGACGTCCTGTTGATGGCATAGATACATGAAACGAAGGTGACAGACCAATTAAAGCTTCTGATAACGAACTTACCGACAGGTCTTTTAATTCTTCGGGGTTGATAACCTCAACAGCATTTGTTACGTTCTTTTGTTTTAATGCGCCATAACCTACAACCACGACTTCGTCTAATGTAGCCTCGTCTTCCTTCAACACAATTTTGGGATTATCGAGTTTACTAACCACTTGTGTCTCGTAGCCGATGTAGGTAATCTTAATTTTTTTACCATCTGGAACTGATAACACAAAGTTACCATCCAAGTCGGTTACCGTTCCCTGCTTAGCATTTCCGTTCACCGTTACTGTGGCACCGATGATGGGCTCATTGTTTTTGTCCACCACTTTTCCCTTCACAGTCTTAATCTGTGCAACAGCTGATAGGCTGCACAATACCATCAGACTTGTGGTAATAATATGTTTGATATTTTTTGTTTTCATAATATGAATGTACTTCCTAAATTATTTATTTTCTGTTGTTTCTGCAGGTAGCCAGCGTGGGTCTCCTCCGCGGTTTGCTACAATTTGATATTCTTGTGGGGTAAAGTTTACACCACCATTAGGTAATGAAAAATCCAATTCTTGAGTAATATCACCTTGAAATTGCGGAGCATATATTGAAGCAAATGGAGCACCGCCAGAATCAGACATTGATTTATTGCGTTTAATATCATCTTCTCGTGGACTCCAAAAGAAGTTAAAACGATATGTTCTTGAACCATTGTTCATGCGGTACAGTTGAGCAACATCGTTTAGTACACAATGGTCAACATTTAGTGTAAATGCAGATGCTACACGCACATTGCTGCAGAAACGCCATCCTGTATATGTTTTTGAAAATGTTGTATGAATAAAACGCCAAGTGTGGCTGTTCATTTCAGCCGTTGCATTACCAAATACTTTCTCGGGATTAGAATTTGACTCATTGCCATAACGTATGAAACATGCAGAAGCGTTATCTACAACGTTATAAATAGTACTGTATTCTATGGTGATGTTTTTTACACTTTTTCCTTTTCCTTTAGAATCAAAGAGGTTTATGAAACCGATATTTGATTTTGTATTATTCCTCATTTGTACAATACAATCACTAACTGTAAAATACCAAAAAGCACAGCTTATATTGTTGTGATAGAGCATGGCATGGGGTAGATTTTTAAACCAGCAATGACCTATGTAAATAGGTTCCTCTACCATATATATATCCTTGATGGTTGATGAACCACGCATATATTTGGTACCACCTCCACGATTTTCTGATTTTATGCTGTCTGGCAGATTATCCTTGCTCATTGCAACAAAACCTTCAGCAGTTGATTCTGTCAAGTCAAAGTTGATGTATTTTATCTTTAGACCGCTATACGTTTCGAAGTGTCCGTCACCTTTTAGACGTACAATGGGGCGTCGAATCTTGTCACCGCGAAAAGTGATGTTGTGACGACTAAAGTCCACAAGCCCTTCCAGCGTGTATTCACCACCTGGTACTAAATCAATGGCCTTTTCTGTACTCAAAGTGTCTAATTGATGTTCTGCAATATAGGAACTGATTTCTGAACCAGACGGAATAGTCATGACTGAAGGAACTAAGGTCGTGAAATTGTAAGTCTTTGTCTCATCATCATCCTTGTTTCCAAATTTTTTGTTGCCAAGCGTTCGCATTGTCATTTTATACTTCGAATCTTCCGTTACATTAATGGTAAATTTTGAACCATCTACTACTTTGTTTTCATAGTCATCAATGATAATGGGATTGTCAGGATCATCAACATTCATGAAGGTAACGACATGACCGTCTGCACCAGCCACAGTTGGCCAGCTAATAGTGGCAGTTAGCCCGTCTGCACTCACTTTAAATAAAATGCTGTCTTGCGAGGGCGTTTCTACTTTTACGTTCCTCACACCCAAATCGAAATCTGTGGGCGATTCATAGCCTTCAGCACAGCCTGCCAATAGCAAAATACTAATGGGCATTAACCAGTTTTTAAAAGTTAGTTTTTTCATTTTAGTTTGTTTTAGGTTTATAAAAATATATATAGTTTTTTGTTTTTTACAGACGCGTGGTTGCTTAAAGGATTATACCTATGAATATTTGTTCATAGTTTGTGGTGCAAAAATACAGATATTCTAGTATGTGAAGGTTGAAAATTGTATCAATGGAGTGGAAAAATGTACCATACGCTTGTGGATTGAAAGAAAATGCGTATTTTTGCATACCAATTACAATTACCAATACTATTGTGCAAATGAATAACATTCGAATATTACGTAATCTGACGATAGTTATCACACTTCATTTTGTTGTAGTGATTATGAATGCTCAGCCCCATTACAAGATTATCAATTACGAAGAACTAAATAATCAGGTGACAACAGTTAATCGTATTGTAAGGGATACGCATGGTATGATGTGGTTTTCATCCGATAATGGATTGTATCGATATGATGGATACTCGTTTGTAAATTTTAAATCGTATAATGGCGATGGTGTCGATATACCATCTAATCGTATTCGCAAAATGTTTGCTAGTAGCGATGGTGGCATTTGGTGTCTTTTGTCAGAACGTCCGTTCCTTTTTGACACCCGCACATGTCAATATATTGATGTATTGAAAGATTATGAACAGAGACAAGGGAAAAAATTTCGTATTAGTAAATTGAGAACACTAGCATGTGGCATAACATGGCTTTTCGCTAAAGATGGAACCTTGTTGACTTTGGAAGATGCACGACCAATACAGAGCATAAAATTGATTAGTACAGATAAGGGGGCAGGACTTGTGTCTGTTGTTTGTGACCAAAAAGGACGTTCATGGGTATTAACAACGCACAGTACCTATATATATAATAGGGGTAAGACGAAACGTTATAATCAAGCGTTTCAACGTATTATTGTTAGCGGTCAACATGTATGGCTATTAAATAAGCAAGGTCGTCTTGCTAAATATGATGAATGTAGTTTTCAACTCAAATTTTGGCATCATAAAGAGTTGACAGATGTGGTGAACGATATATCCAAACTAGATGATGGCAGAATAGTAATAATTGCGAATTCAAAGTTGCTACTGTTGTCACCTGATGGACGCCAAGTGACATGCTTGAAAGTTAAAACACCTGTACAAAAGGTAATGGAGGACCATCAAGGTAGATTTTGGCTATTGGGGGTGGATGGTGTATTGAGTGTTATTGATAAAGAATATCGAATGTTAACCCGTTTGGAGAAAATTAAAACAAATAGGAAATGTGATATAATAAACGACAAGCATGGAACAGTGTGGATATTTACTGGTAATGGTGATACCTTTTATGTTTTACCAAACAAACAAGTACATCCAGTCAAGTATAAAAATGGCGGTATGCATGTCAATATCACCAATATGATTAATGATGGACAGGGTGGCTTTTGGTTTATAAATTATAATCATGCCTATCGTTTGACATTCGGATCACCGAACTATCATCATTTGCCTTTGCATGGGCAGAGTCAGGTTCGATGTGTGGTGGGTGATACTCAAAAACGTCTTTTGGTCTGTAGTTGCTATGATGAGACTGTGGTTGTGCTTTCTGCAAAAGGAGAACGTTTGGGATGGTTGGGGCGTGATGGACGAATACATCACAAATGGACATCTTTTGGCGCTGCTGTTTACAGCGGCTATTTGGCAAGTGATGGTACGTTATGGTTGGGCACCAAAATGAACGGTTTGTTTCGCCTTCGTCTTCAGCTTTCAGGAAATTATGAAGTAAACCAATATCAAAAAGAAGAAAAAAATAGTATTACTGACAATACAATATATGCCATAAAAGAAGATGTTTATCATCGATTGTGGATTGGTACGCACAAAGGTGGTCTGTGTTGCATCCTTGATTGTAGGATGGAGCATCCGCGTTTTTTAACTTATAAAAATGGACAGTTTGAAACAAACATTGATCCTAGTTCCAGTATCCGAGCATTGTTGGTGACGCCCGAACAGCATTTGATAATTGGAACATTTAATGGACTGTTTGTTGCTGATATTAAAGGAAAAAAAATACGGAAACTAAATTGTATACAACACCTTCGAGAAACTAATCGCAAAGAGAGTTTAAGCAGTAGTGATATAACCGATGTGTTACAAACTAAGGATGGCCGATTGTTTCTTGCCACTAGTGATGGAGGAATAAATGAATTGTTGACAAATAACATTATGGCGGAACAGTTGAATTTCCGTCATTATAATCATCAAACGGGATTCCCTGCTGATATCATTCATGCTATAAAGGAGTTTAATGGCGCTTTATGGTGTATAGCTCCCAGCAAGCTGATTGAGATGCAGTTAGGGCAATCGCCTAAACCAAGCGTGAGTTCGTTCTTGTTGCGTGAAAAACCACAATTTACATCATGTAAACCTATGGAAATGGAAAATGAAAAATGGGTTATGGGAACTGAAAATGGTGCTGTATTGGTAAATCTGAATGAATTAAAAGACAACTCATTTGTTCCATCATTGGTGGTTACAGGTGTATCAAAGGAAAATGCCGCAATAAATCATGCTGTTGTATGGAATGACACTATAGTCCTTAATTCGCGTGAACGTTCTTTGACAATATGGTTTTCTGCGCTTGACTATGAAAACACCGAATTGGTGGCGTATGCTTATCGCATAGGCAATAGTAAAGATTGGAACTATATAGGACAGAACCATAGTATAACATTTGCAGAAATGCAACCGGGAACACACTGTTTGACTATTCGATCAACGAACAGCAATGGTATGTGGTGTAACAATGAACGACAGCTTACTATTATAGTTACCCCAACGTTTCTTGAAGAACCATTGGGAAAAATATTTGTCGTGTTTGTTGTGATGATTCTCATAAGTATTGTGGGATATACTATATTATATATTTATCGCATCAAGCGTAAGCAACGTGAAACAATGGAGAAATATCTCTCCCTGTTAGAAGAAAAAGAAAATAATGATTGTTCTGTTTCTCTTGTAAAAGAAGAGTTTGTTGTTGATTCTGAGGACGATAAACTAATGAAGCGTATAGTGGCATATATGGATGAGAATCTGGGTAATTCTGATATTACCATTGACGATATAGCACAGACAGTGGGCATAAGCCGCGCTAGTTTACATCGCAAAATGAAACGGCAGATGGGCACATCACCTATGGAATTTCTACGCGAAGCCCGTATTCGTAAAGCGGTGAAAATGTTGTCAATGTCCACTAACAGTGTTTCAAGCATAGCTTATTTGTGTGGTTTCTCTGATCCAAAATATTTTAGTAAGTGTTTTCGACAAACTATGGGCATTAGTCCTACAGAATATCGAATCAACAATTCCGAATCTTCGCAATTAAATTAAAAATCAACATTCGAAGTGTCAGATGGATTACTATTATTTATTTGTATTCTGTGATTTATATAATCACCTCATTATTAGATATGGTTGATAAATGTTAAAATCTTCCTCTCTATCTATTTCGATAGATGATACGATTATATAGATAAATTGAAAAATATTTGGTGGTGTGAGGTTTTCTTCTTATCTTTGCTCCCTAAAATAATATGAAAGTTCAGGATATGAAGCGATTGATACATACGACAGCCCTCATGGCAGTGGAAATTACCACTTGTTTGGGCTTTGTCTCTTGCTTTAAGGATGAGCCGCTCAATGCAGAATGTGATATTGAGCAGGCTTACATACACGCAGGCGACAAATTGAATAGTTGGTTCCTTTTCGATTCCGACACACTTCAATATGTGCAATCTGACCAGAACAAGATAGAGTTTACCATGAGTGCTATGGCTGATCTTACACAGATTGCTCCACTTTTCAGACTCACTCCTGGGGCTACTATATCACCTGCCAACGGCAGTGTACACGATTTTTCTAAGGGCTCGGTGAAATATACGGTCACTTCGGAAGATGGACAATGGTCACGTATCTATTTTGTCAGCATCAGAAAAATGCTCTATTTCGGTAGTGAACACGAGTTTAATTTTGAAAACTGTTATGAGGACAAAGGGTACTACCATTGGCAAGAACCATGGAAAGATGCTAATGGTAAAACGACCAAAGAGGCTATCTGGGCAACAGGAAATCCGGGATATAAGATTAGCAATAGCTCTACTGCAGCAGAGAATTATCCCACAGCACCTATTGACGGATATGAAGGCAAAGGGGTAAAGCTATCCACTTGCCGGACAAGTGGACTTGCCGACATGGTGCAGAAACCTATTGCGGCAGGCAACCTCTTTATTGGACAGTTTGATCCATCTAATGCATTGCAGGATGCTATGTCTGCTACTAAGTTTGGACGCCCATTCAGTTTCGATACCCAACCCAAGACATTCACTGGATACTATAAGTATAAGGCTGGGGAGAAATTTACCGACCAGTATATGCATGTACTGGAGCAAAAAGACTACGGCACGATCTATGCTGTGCTTTATGATAACCATAATGCTAAGGGCGAGGCAGTGGTGCTCTATGGCAACAACGTACAGACAAGTGAACAGGTTGTGGCACTTGCCCGACTCGATAATATCGACAATACTCCTGAATGGACTCCATTCACTCTCAATTTCATCTACCGTAAAGCTGTAGATATCCAGAAGCTGAAGGCTGGCGGTTACAGTCTCGCCATCGTTTGTTCGTCAAGTACCAACGGTGCTGAGTTTATGGGTGCCGTGGGTAGT
>OQVT01000745.1_pt1 | contig 19215 bp, 12 predicted proteins | sample 1691561 | NCBI WGS metagenome assembly OQVT01 (sample SAMN03418260, study PRJEB22391) | human gut metagenome | biome: human-gut; feature: organic feature; material: feces | host: Homo sapiens | place: Tanzania | collected 2013-01 | reverse complement strand
GGCAAAAGTATGGGCGAATGGTTGACTTTTACTTTTGCCCTTACAGGGCGTAGGGATTGGGAACATGGAACCCAGGGCGTTGCCCTGGGCTGGGGACTTGTTGGGCTTTCAGCCCGCGCAGGGCCGCAGACAAGGCTTTTCCTATAGGGCAAAGTCAAAAGTCGCAATCAGAAAAATTTCAGCCAATCACTTCTCCCCCTGCTCCGCAACGTAGACATAAGCCCCCGTAAGTCTTGGTCTAATGGTCGCGCGGTTTTCGAGCCAATATTTATAAACCATCAAGGAGAGGGTCAGTTGCGCCCCATAGTCCTTGTCGAGTCGCTTGTAACTTGGTGTCCTGACAAATCGCTTGAGCCGTTTCTTGTTGCTCATGATGGAATTTTTGTACAGGTCGTCAACATACCTTTCAATCGACCCGTTGTATTTGACCGCAATAATCTTAAAGATGAGCGGCTGATAGGTGGCCGATTGGGAGAACTTCTTCAAGCGCTCCACAAAGTCGCGCTTCTCTTCGCTTTCATTGTAGGGCGCCTTGTGACGTTTTTCAAAGGCGTCGTTCCAGAGGTCTTTGTAGAAATCCCATTTTATATTGTTTTCTTTGTATTCAAAGTTATAATCTAAGGATGCGGCCACGTATGGGTCTTGCAAGGATAAATATTCTATTTTATCCGTGTACGTCCAAAAATTCTCTATAGCATAAACGCCTTTTGTCTTTTCCCATTGGCGGTAACCTTTCAAATAATCATAACACTTCATGGCAAGTTGGAAATTAATCATGGGGCAGATGGTATCGTCAATGGCCAGCTCGTGAAACAAAGCGGAATCCTTTTTGATGACGTCTTCCCGTTGATTGGTCTGTGCGTATGCTCCAAAGTCTGAAGAGAAGGCAGCGTGAAGCACGATGATGAAGAGCAAGATAAATCGTTTCATGGTTTTATGTTTTTTAAATTGTATGATGGGGAGGGGAGCTTGAACGTTTGGAAAGGTCAGCAGTCTCGCCCCGTTAGTAGAGTAATCGTTTTCAGTTCTTAGTAATGGTCAAAATTGGTAAACTTATTCTTTCACAATTACTTATATTCTGTCGTCGGCCATGTCTTTCCCTTCCGCTTTTGCTTTTTATGCGTAAGAAAATCCTTATGCGGTGTGGAGAAAAACGTTGCTGACGATTCGTTCCCTATATTGGTTGGCGTCTCACGTCCCAGATTCGGTCGTCTCTCGTCCCAGATTCGAACGTCACACGTCCCAGATTCGAACGTCCCACGTCCCAGATTCGGTCGTCTCTCGTCCCGCGTTCGCTGACAAGTATAGGGTTTGCGGTGGTTAGTCAGGTTGGTTGTTTATGGAGACAAGACATCTGCTTGTCTTATAGTGATGTTGGAAAGGCAGATGTAATCTTCAAAAACAGGGAGAGGAAGGTATTGGAAAGTGGCTGCGGCAATCTCAGCATTGTTTTCCACATGGTTGTTGCTGGATACATTTGGAAGACCACTGAGATGTGCCACAGAACTTTCCGTTCTTATCTCACAATTGTTTCGATGGGGGGAGTCGGTGTTCAAAATTGGTGTTTTAGCTTCGTTTTAAATGCGTTTGTTGAGAATGATTTGCCAGCGAAATTACAAAACACCCGAAAATACGCCTAAAAATGGAGTACACTTTTAGTACACTTTTTGCAACGGCTTGAAATACAGATGCCTATGGAAGAGCCTTCATCGGGACTTTCCCGTTGTTCTTTATTGAATTATTAGGGTTTTACTTGGAAATTACGGATAAGATTGTCGAAATTTTTGCTGCTTTTCCCGTCCTCGTTGAATAGGATGCCAGCCAATTTCGCACGGATTTTGGTAACGTTTTGTTTGCTGATGAGAAGCAGAATTGCCAAATCCGAGGGGGAATATCCAAGGCGTATCAGAATGCAGAGCTGGATGTCTCTTTTGTTGATGCTTCCGGAAAAACTTTCAAGAAAATCCAGGAAATGCCAGTCGTTGGCTTGCATGTAGAAATACAAGCCATTCCAAATGGCTTGGTCCTTGATGGGTTTCTCTTCGTCAATAAGGCAGGCGATGTCTTTCTTGATTTTCTCTTTATCGATGGTGGGGATTTTTGTTTTTTTCAGGCCAAACAAATATTTGAGTGTGCCGTTCTCCTGTTCGGCAAGCGATTGTTTGAAAACGTAAAGCATGAAGAAAAAATGGTTGGTCATTCTGCTGATGGTCTTCCTGTTTTTGATGCAAAGATATGCCAACAGGCAAAGTGTCAGGATAAGAATGACAATAGAGATGGGAGAGGAAAAATGGTAGTACCATCTGTCGTTTACCAACATCTCGTTCTGCTTCTTTAGCATTTCGTTCTCGTGTATATAGAATCCGTCGTGCAGATTGTTGGATGTTTCCAGACTGTCTGCTTTGCTATGGGCTATTATATATTTTGTTAAATATTTGTTGACAGAGTCCGTTTGGTTCTTAATACTATATGCGTTGGCCAGTTCCCCGTAGGTACTGGCTTTTACCAATTCGCTGCAATATTTCAGTTCATTGTGGTAACAAATGATGGCGGAATCGGTCATTCCTTTCAGTAGATAGTAATCTCCTTTGTTGGAGTAGTAAACGCCAAATTCACTTTGGTTGTAACGGTATTTGGCATCGGGCGAACAAATCACGTTCTTTTCGTATTCCAAAAGAAATTCATTGGCTTTGGCCAGTTCGTTTCTGTGCAGGCACACCTCGCTCATCGGTAGCAATTCGTCATAGGCATCTTTTTTCAACCCTAATTTCGTATATAGATCGTAGGCTTTTCGAGAATACTCATACATCATGTCGTAATTGTTTTCCCATCTGAAATGATCCACCAAATGCCCGTAGCAATCGCCCAGGGTGCAGCTGTCTTGGGTCTCTTTTGCGTAGTAGGCCGCCTTTTCGTAGCTCCGTCGGACGATGTCGTTGTCTGGTTGTTTTTTCGAGATGCCTCCCAGCAGCATATAGCATTTTCCCAGCAGTTTTATGCTGCGTAATGTGGTGGTGTCGTTACATTGCGTGGCCGTAAAGCATTCCTTTTGCGACTCTTTGAATTTCATGTCATCGTAGAGCATGCAGGCCAAAATGTAGTGTGCACGCATCTTGTCGTAGGCCGTTCCGTGTTTATCATAATGCCTCACCGCCTGGCGCATCATGGAGTCGTTGTTCAGGCGGTAGAATCGCTTTATCAGATAGTCGTGTTTGAGCATGACATAATACATGCTGTCGTTGTGGCTCAGTTCGTTGGGCTTGGCACCGACTTTGTCGAGCAGTTCGGTGATGGCGTTGGTGTCCATCGGTACACATTCGAGCAGGGAGTCAGCGCGCTCAAGTTCTTGGCGCGTGTTGGCTCGCTGGCAGCTGTTGAGGTGCGGCATGGCCAGCGCGAAAAGCAGAATGTATATGCAGACTAAGTGCTTCATGATAGGTGCGTGGTGTTAGTTTCTGCAAATATAGTGATTTGTTGTTAAATGAAATTAAGAAGTATGCTGATTTTTTTACGTAAATAGGTGGTCAACATCTGACCACCTACTTACGTAATTACAAATACAAAACTTATGTCGGGTGAGGCTATACGGCCTCTCCCATGATGGAGAGGTATTTTTCCAAAGAGCTTATTTCCGCTTTTGCGATGAGCATTTGGAAGGCTTCGGGGGCTTTCTGTGTGTGTGAAGCCTCCAAAGCAGTGTAATAGTTCAATTTGTCCTCGTTGGTGCCTTTGAGGTTTATCAGTGTGTAACCATACCTCAGAAGGTAAAGGTTCATCAGAAGCCTTGAGGTGCGTCCGTTGCCATCTATAAAAGGGTGGATGCGCACAAGTTCATCGTGAAGGAATGCTGCAATCAACACGGGATGCACCTTTTCATTCTCCATTTCTCGGAACTTAATCATGAAGTCCTCCATCTGCTTTTCGATGAGATACGGCTGTGGCGGAATGTGTTGGCTGCCCGAAATCATCACGGGCACCATGCGGTATCGTCCTGCCTGTTCACGATTGATGCCGTGAAGAATGATGGCGTGTATCTCTTTTATCGTGCGCCCGTTAATCTCTGTTTCGTTTTTTGCAAGGTCCTTGATGTAGTCAATGGCTTCGCGGTGGTTTATCGCCTCCAAGTGCTCACGCATTGACTTTCCGGCAATGGTCACGCCCTCATTGACAACAAGTTCTGTTTCCTGCAACGTGAGCGTGTTGCCCTCTATCCTGTTGCTTTCGTATGTGTATTCAATGGCAAAAGCCTCGTCTATCTTTTTCAGAGCCTCAGCGGGCAGAGGACGAAGCGCAACCAAACGTCCTTTCAGTGTGTCGCATTTCTGCAATTGCCTTTTCAGTTCTTCTGTCATGTTCTATCTTTTTATGCGTTCGATAATTTTTCGGGTCTTGTGTGGTGGCTTGGTGGAAAGTCCTCTCCGTTCTTTGCAAGAACTATAAGCGGGTGGTCTGAATGATAAGTGGGTGTTCAAAATTGAGCCTTTTATTTTGCCATCACTTACACTTTTGCAAAGGTAGTCATTATTGTTAGGGTGGTTCTAAAAATCCTGATTAAATATTCTAAGTAGGTGTTCAAACTAATTCTGAACACCTACTTATCAGACTAATAATGAACACTTGCTTCTGACCGCCATCTCAGAACATCCTCATCAACTGCGACTTCGCCAGCGCCGCGTCGCGCTCGGCCTCCAGCAGAGCCGTTTGTGCCTCATTGAAGAATGAGAGTTCGAGCAGATAGTCGGTCATTGAAATCTGCCCCGTTTGCAGGGCGCGTTGCAGGAGGTGCACATTGTCGTTTCCCTCCATTTCGCGTTTCAACCTTTCCGCTGTTTGCTGGCAGCGCAGCATGGTGGCATAGCGCTGTTCGACGGTGGCTTTCAGTTGCGTTTCCACATCGGCAAGTTCGAGTTGCGCCGCAGTCAGTGCGGCTTGGCTTTGGCGGACACGTTGTCGCGCGTTGCCCCAAATCGGGAGAGAGAGCCCAACGCTCACGCCGCTGTGGTTCTCCCCTGCGATGTATTCCCCCGTGAAGCCCACGGAGAGTTTCGGCAGAGCCTTCATACGGGCCAGTTTGGCTTCACGCTTCTGGCAGTTGACCTTGGCGGAGGCAACCAGTGTGGCCGCCTGCGCAGACGCGGCGCGTTCCAGCAAGGCCGGGAGAGTCGGCACGGGCGTTGCGTCGTAGAGCGTGTCGGTGTAGGCAACGGGATGTCCGCCGTTGAGCCTTCGCAGGCGTTCCATCGTCTCCGCCCGTTCCGTCTCCGCTTTGGCGAGGGCGGCGGCAGCGAGCGTGTGGCTGAGCTTGGCCTTGTTGTAAGTCAGTTGGTCGGCATCGCCCTGTGCCATCTTCTTGTCGTAGAGCAGAAGTAGCGTCTGCGAGAGGTCGCGCCGCAGCGCCAGTTGGCGGCAGAGGCGGTTCAGATGGGTGGCATTGACGATTTCCGCGTCGGCTTCGGCCAGGAGGTTCGTGACTTGCAGGGCATAGTCAGCTTCAAGCATACGGTCGGCGGCGCGGGCCAGTTGGCGACGTTTGCCCGTGACCACTCCCCAGTCGATTTCCTGACTGATGCCGAAGTCCTTTCGCGCCGGTGTGCCCTTCGGCGTTCCCCAGAGATAGCCCGCCTCCACTTCGGGGTCGGGCAGTTGCAGGTCGGCGCGTGCCTCCGCTTTTCCGGCAGAAGTCTGTGCCCTCAGCGCGGCGAGCGAAGTGTTGTTAGAAAGAATGGAATCAAGCAGCGCCTCTCGCGCCGTGGTGGCGGAAGACTGCGCCTTCATCGCCTGCGGGAAGAGAAGGCCGAGGGCGACGAGAAATAAGAGATGCTTAGGTCGTTTCATGAGAAGAAAGAGGGTTTGAGGGCTGCTTGGTGTGGCAGCAATGGTGGAGATAGATGGTCGGGATGACGATGAGGTTGAGCAGTGTGCTCGTGAGGAGACCGCCGAGCATCACCTGCGCCATCGGACTTTGGATTTCGTTGCCTGGGAGGTCGTGGCCCACGGCCAGCGGAATGAGCGCCAAGGCAGATGCCAGGGATGTCATGAGAATCGGTAGCAGACGGTCGGCCGAACCGCGGAGCACGCATTCGCGAGGAGGCATGCCCGTTTTCCGTAGTTCGTTGTAGCGGTCAACGAGCAACATGCCGCCGCGTGTGGCGATGCCGAAGAGCGAGATGAAGCCGATGATGGCGGGGATGCTGATTTCGCTGCCGCCGACAACCAGGATGGCCACGCCGCCAGAGAGCGCCAGCGGGAGGTTGAGGAGCACCACGACCGACTGCCGCCAGGAGCGAAATTGCATGAAAAGCAGTAGGAGAATCACGGCGATGCTCACGAAGGAGAGGAGCAGGAGGGTGCGCGAGGCTTTCTGCTCGCTTTCAAACTGGCCGCCGTAGCTCAGGTGGTAGTCTTGCGGAAGATGGATTTTCTCGCTGACGCGTTTTTGGATATCGCCAACCACGGAGCGGAGGTCGCGCCCGGAGACGTTGGCCGACACGACAATCTTGCGTTGCGCGTTTTCGCGGTTGATGGTGTTGGGGCCGGCTGTCGAGGTGATGTCTGCCACTTGACTGAGCGGCACTTTTCGGCCGTCGCCCGTGTCGATAAGCAAGCCGCGGATGTGGTCGATGCTGTTCATGGCCTCTTGGTTGAGGCGCACGGTGAGGTCGAAAGTGCGGCCGCCCTCATTGACCTGCGACACCGTTTCGCCACCCAATGCCACATTGACAAACTGCGCGAATTGGGGAAGCGTGATGCCATATTGCGCCAGCATGACACGGCGCGGACGGATGGTCAGCTGAGGACGCTCCACTTGTTGTTCCACGTTGAGGTCGGCAAGACCTTCAACGTCTTCAACGGCCTCTTTTATCTGGTTGGCAATGGTGTGCAGACGAATGAGGTCGGGACCGAAGATTTTGATGGCGATGTTGGCACGCGTGCCCGAGAGCATGGCATCAATGCGGTGGGAGATGGGCTGTCCGATTTCCACGTTCACGCCAGAAATCGTGGCGAGTTTGCTACGCACGTCGGCCAGCACTTCGTCTTTCGTTCGTTTGCCCAGCGTGAAAGGTACCTCCATTTCGCTCGTGTTGGCACCGAGGGCATGTTCGTCGAGTTCGGCGCGTCCCGTCTTGCGGGCCACGTCGGTCACTTCCGGAATCGTAAGCAGCAGTTTTTCCGCACGACGGCCGATGCTGTCGCTCTCGTCGAGCGAGATGCCCGGTAGCGAACTCACGTTGACCGTGAAGGAGCCTTCGTTGAAAGGAGGCAGGAAGGAACGGCCGAGGAGCATGAAGCCGCCAATGGTGAATGCCAGCAACACGACGATGCCAGCAATCACTGGACGGACGTGGCGGAGCATGCGGGCGAGCAGGGCGGCGTAGGCCGTTTTCATGCGACCGACAAAGCGCGGCTCGTTGTGGCGGTCGGTTTTGCGTCCCAATAGATAGCTACACAAAACGGGCGTCAGCGTCAGGGCAACCACCGTGGAGGCGAAGAGCGACACGATGAAGGCCACGCCGAGCGAGATGAGCATGCGTCCCTCAAGGCCCGAAAGGAAGAACAGGGGGATGAAGCTCACCACGATAATCAGTGTGGAATTGAGAATCGGCATACGCACCTCGCAGGAGGCGTCGTGCACCACGTCGAGCACGGGACGGCGCTCCGTGAGGCTCTTTTCGCGGTTTTGGCGCAGGCGCTTGAACACGTTTTCAACGTCGACAATCGCATCGTCAACCAACGAACCGATGGCGATGGCCATGCCGCCGATGCTCATCGTGTTGATGGTGAGGCCCATGAGTTTCAAGACGATGACGGTGATGAGCAACGAGAGCGGGATGGTGGCCAGAGAGATGAGCGTCGTGCGGCCATTCATGAGGAAGATGAAGAGCACGAGCACCACGAAGATGCCGCCTTCAACGAGCGATTTGCGGATGTTTGAAATCGAGGCATCGATGAATTTCTGTTGGCGATAGAGCTCAGTGTTGACCTTCACGTCGGCAGGGAGCGACGACTTGAGGGTGGCGATGGCCGTGTCGAGGCGTTCCGTCAGTTCGAGTGTGCCGACGGAGGGCTGTTTCGTGATGGTCAGCAAAACGCCCGGTTTGCCAGAGATGGAGGCCAGGCCCATGCGGGGCGACTTCACGCCAGGGCGCACGTCGGCCACGTCGGCCAGCACCACGGGGCGGCCCTGCGGCGTGAGTTTCACGACAGACTGCGACATCTCGTCGGCATCGCTTGTGGAGAGCAGGCCGCGCAAGATATATTCGTTGCCATATTCATATAATATGCCGCCAGTGGCGTTGCGCGTCATGGCTTGCGTGGCGTCCAACACTTCCGAGAGGCCCACCCCATAATGGCGCATGCGCTCGGGATGGAGTTGCACTTGATATTCCATGATGTTTCCGCCCATCACGGTCACCTGCGCCACGCCGCCCATTGAGAGCAACTGCGGACGGATGGTCCAGTCGGCCAGCGTGCGGAGGTCGGTTTGCGAGGTGGAGTCGGCGGTCAGGCCGATGAAAAGCACCTCTCCGAGAATCGACGACTGCGGGCCGAGTGTCGGTGTGCCAACCCCTTCGGGCATGGCGTCGGCGATGGTGGAGAGCTTTTCGGAAACGATTTGGCGGTCGCGGTAGATGTCGGTGTCCCAGTCAAATTCCACCCACACCACGGAGAATCCGACGGTGCTTGAAGAGCGCACACGGCGCACGTCGGTGGCACCGTTGACGGCGGTCTCGATGGGGAACGTCACGAGGCGTTCCACCTCTTCGGCGGCCATTCCCTTAGCTTCGGTCATAATCACCACGGTCGGGGCGTTGAGGTCGGGGAAGACGTCGACCTCCATGTGCTTGGCTGTCCAGCAGCCGCCGATAATCAAGATAAGGGTGGCGAGCAAGACGAGTGCGCGGTTGCGCAAGGAGAAAGCTATGATTTTGTTGAGCATGTTCTTGGCCTCCCTTTAATGTTCATGGTTGTGTCCTTCGGGAATGGCACCGCTGCTCGCCGCCAGTTTCACCTGTATCGCGCCGCGCGTCACCACTTCTTCGCCCGCTTTCAGGCCACTGAGGATTTCCACGCGTTGCCCGTTGTTGCCTCCAGTTTTCACCTCGGCCTTGCGATAGCTGTGGTCGCCTGTGCGGAGATAGACGTAATAGACGCCCTGTTCCTCCGTGAGCGACGTGGTGGGGATGCTGATGACGCCCTGGCGCTCGCGGCCTAAGAGGTAGACCTCCACGAAGGTGCCGGAAACGAGGTGGCCCACATTGTTGAACTCAAAGATGACGGGAACGAAGAAGTCCCCCGTTTCCGCACTCTTGCCGCGCGACACCAGGCGGCCGTTGAGCGACGAAAGGGCGTAGACGCTGTTGTCGTTGCCCGACGAGAAACGGAAATTGGCCCCCGTGATATTGGGGAGCATGGCGTAGTGGCGTTCCGGCACTTCTGCCCGCAGTTGCAGGCGGCGGCTTTGTGCCACTGTGGCGAGCGGCTGTCCGGCGGAAACATAATCGCCGGGGCGCACCAGCACCTCTTTCACGTAGCCGTTCATGTTGCTTGCCACCACGCGGCTCTGGTTACTGCCGCCCAGACTCTCCGCTGTGGCCGTTGCCGTCTCATAGCGCTGGCGGGCCGCTTCGAGTTCGCGTGCCGAAATTAGGCGATCGTTGGCCAATGCCTTGGCGCGTTCATATTCTTGTTTCGCTGCACGCAGTTCGGCTGCCGCCGCAGCAGCAGGATTTCCGTTGGCCATCTGTTGGGCAGAGACAACGAAAAGCCCCTGTCCGTTGCCAACGGCTTCGCCCTCCGTCACCGCCTTTCCAGCATATTTCACGATGCCGGCCATCGTTGCCGTGATGGTCGTTTCGCCGCCTGCGGCAGGCAGAATCTGTCCGCTCACGGTGATCACTTCCGAAAACGCAGAGGGGCTGACGCGCTCCGTGGCCACTCCCGCCGCCTTGGCTTCTTCGGGTTCCAAAATAATGTCGTTGTCGTTGTGCTTGTCGGCCTTCTCTTCGTGTTTCTCGCCGTCGTGTTCGTCGGCGTGCGAGTCGTGGTTATGGCAAGACGTCAGTAAGGCTGCCGGAAGCAATAGGGCCAGCAGCCAGTGTTTGTTCATGAAATGTTTGTTCATAAGATATTTAAATTCGGGGTATATTCTCTTGGAAAAAAGGGCGCATTTCTTCCTTTGAGGTAGGCTACGCCACATCCGCCAGGCGTGGGTTTGCCGCGTCCGGTGAATCAGAAAAGTGTCGTGGTGTAAATAAGAAGGAGCTTAATTAATGGTGATTTTTACCATTACTCAAGCCAAAAGAAAGGGCGGGGCACGCCCGGCCGTCGCTTGGCGGCAGCCATAAAAAAGCCTGGAAACGCTGGTGTGCGTTTCCTTGGAGATTGTCAGTGTCGTGCATTCCGGCACTTCCACGCATTGCAGCGGCAGAAAAAACGGCAGCCATGTGGGCGCGTCGGCAAACTGAGGCCGCGTGCCAGCGGGGAGGAACGTGCGCATGCTCTGAACCACGCAGTCGTTTTCGTTGCAGTCGTGCGACGGTGTGGGGTGCTTGTGCAATGGTACGTGATTGTCGTGCGACGGAATGCTTTCCCCGTGTGAAGGAACGGAATGTTCGGCCGTGTCACAATGACTCCAGGCCATGCACACCGCTTCACCGTGATGGTGGTGGGGGAGCATGGCCACAACGAGCGTCAGGATGATGATACACCAGACGCGCCAGAACTGTGGAGCCGAACATTTCTTCATGCCTGCAAAGGTAGTGATAAGATTTTGCAAGCTGGTTGCAAATAGGCAGCAAAACAAGCGCGGAGCGTTTTTCGTGTCTTTTTTTGTGGCCTTAGCAAGGCTCAGTGTAATATTAATTTGTAAATTTGTGCCGATTGATAAGTAGGTGTTCAAAATTATTTTATAGTATCCATGCAGGGGAGAACCTGTCTGATATTGCCTTGTCGTATTCTTTTGCCCCTACAACTGCCTTTCATCAGTCACGTAGCCCGCTACGCTCCTTCTTCAAGACAGCTGTAGGAACAAAATAATACGACAATTCAATATAAACTAATTCTGAACACCTACTTAATGAAAAATATGCTGGGGATGGTTTTAAAGATGCTCGTCCCCGCCAAAGATACCACGACAACACATTTACCTAATCTTTATAGAACTACTTAACAAACTAACTCAATGAGAACCAATCTCTACAAGACCTTTCTGCTTGCCTCAGCCTTGGCATGGACATGCCCCGGTGTGGCCAGTGCAGACGAAACACCCTCGCAACTCGATTGCGCCACAACCGTGTTTTCACAGCCCGGCGTGAAATTCATGCACAAAATTCGCGCCACAAACGCCCAAGCGACGCTCTCCGTGAGCGGTTTGCCGAAGGGATTGACGTGGAATGCCACGCGGCGTGTGGTGGAAGGCGTGCCGCAGAAATCGGGTCGCTATACGTATCAAATCCATGTGACGGAGCATGGCAAGACCACCAGCGAAAAGGTGACGTTCGACGTGTCAGACCAGTTGCAACACCCCATTCCTTTTATGGGATGGCTCTCTTGGAACGCAGTGGAGAGCGAGGTGTCGGAAAGCATCGTGAAGCACGTGGCCGACCTCTTTACGGAGAAAAACCTGACAAACTACGGATGGAACGCCGTGATGATGGACGACTGGTGGCATGCCAAGAGCCGTGCCGCTGACGGACGTCCTTTGCCCGACCCGCAACGTTTCCCCAACGGACTTACGCCAGTGTCTGACTATGTACACGGAAAGGGGATGCGCTTCGGCATTTACACCGATGCTGCCGAATATACCTGTGCCGGTGCCTTCGGCTCGTTTGGCAAGGAACAAATCGATGCCGATGCCTATGCCCGCTGGAAGGTCGACATTGTGAAGTGTGACTATTGCAATGCCCCGTCGGAGCGCGACACGGCTTTCATACGCTACCGCGCGATGGCCGATGCCCTTGAAAAGGCTGGTTATGGAACGATGCTTTACATCTGTGAATGGGGCGAGCGCGAACCTTGGAAATGGGGCGCTGAGGCCGGCGGACGCTGCTGGCGTATCTCGCAAGACGTGCGCGACTGCTGGACCGGCGCTGGCAACGGCGAAGGACTTCTGCAGAGCATCCGCGACATGAAAAATATTTCTGCTTATCAGGGCGTCAACCGCTTCAATGATGCCGACATGCTTTGCACGGGACTTCACGGCACTGGCAAATCTTCAAGTATGCTTTGCGGCGGCAAGGGCCCTGGCATGACGCAGGACGAATATCGCTCGCAGTTTGCCCTCTGGTGTATGTGGTCTTCTCCGATGGCCCTCTCGTTCGACCCGCGCAAAGAGCTCCAGGCCGATGATGAGGCCATCTTGAAGAGCGGCGAAGTCATCGCCCTCAACCAGGACGCTATGGGCCAACAGGCCGATTTGATTTCTGAGGCCGACAGCCTCGTTATCTTTGCCAAAGACTGTGAGAACGGCGACGTGGCCCTCTCTGTCACCAATATCTCTGAAAAAGCCAAGACGGCCGTTTTCGATTTCTCAAAAGTGCCGGGACTTGATATCCAGAAAACCTACGTCGTTCGCGACCTCTGGGCCGAGCAGCAGCTCAGCGATGCCAAGGGAACGCTTTCGGCAGAGGTGAGAAGCCATGCCACGCGCGTGTTCCGTCTGACTGAGAAGAAGAATGGCGTGAAGGCCATTTCTCCGCTGTCTGTTCCGGGCTTCTCTGTGGCTGCCAGCAAGGGCAAACTCGTCGTTGCAATGCCTGGCACGGAAAAACTCTCCAAGCGCATCTTGGTGATGGACCTCAGCGGACATGTCAAGAAAATCATGACGACAACGGGCGTGAACGTGAAGATGAAACTCCCCGCAGGAAACTACTACGTCGACGTGGCCTGCAATGCGCAGGTGGTGCGCACGAAGGTCGTGATGTGAGAAAAAGCTGCTTCCACGCGGGAGCAGTGTGCAGAATAATATAAATGGTTGCAGGGGTGCTCTAAGAATAGGGCATCCCTGATATTTTCTATAAGGTAAGTGGGTGTTTAAAATCCCTGCATGGATATTTTAAAATAAATTTGATAGGGTGTTCAAAATCCAGAAAAATCTCTGCGCGTTTTTTTGCCAAACAACAAGTGGCAAAGCATGCGCACATGATAAACGAACAAAGCGCGAAAAGGAGCGCCCTGAAAGGGCAGCCAGTCCTCAGCCCAGGGCAACGCCCTGGGTATCAGCGTATAAACGCCTACGCCCTGTAAGGGCAAAAGTATGGGCGAACGATTGATTTTTACTTTTGCCCTTACAGGGCGTAGGGATTGGGAACATGGCACCCAGGGCGCCAGCCTGGGCTACGGACTTGCTGGGCTTTCAGCCCGTGCAGGGCCGCAGACAAGGCTTTTTTCGCACAATCCCCCACCTACTTCATAATTGAATTTTGCCCCCTTGGCACGCCCCCTTGATTTTTTGAAATCCGAAAAAGAATGATAGACAGAGAAACCATAGAACGCATCATGAGCGCCGCCGACATCGTCGATGTCGTGAAAGAATTTGTCACCCTCCGCAAGGCAGGCGTCAACTATAAAGGCCTTTGCCCGTTCCACAACGAAAAGACCCCCAGCTTCGTGGTTTCCCCGTCGAAGCAGCTCTGCAAATGCTTCTCATGCGGCAAAGGCGGAAACGTGGTCCATTTCGTGATGGAACACGAGCAGATGAACTATCCCGAAGCCCTTCGCTGGCTTGCCAAGAAATACGGTATAGAAATCCAGGAAAAAGAACTGACGAATGAAGAGCGTGCCGCGCAGTCGGTGAGGGAAAGCATGTTCGTCCTAAACGAGTGGGCCAACAAATATTTCGAAGAAACGCTCCACAACCATGTCGACGGCGTTGCCATCGGCATGGCCTATTTCCGGCAGCGCGGACTGCGCGACGACATCATTCGCAAATTCCATCTCGGCTATTCCCTTCCCGTGCGCGACGCCCTCGCCAAGGCCGCCCTCGCCAAGGGCTTCAGCGAGGAGATGCTGGAGAAAACCGGACTCTGCTACCGCACCGACGAGGGGCGCCTGCTCGACCGCTACCACGCCCGCGTCATCTTCCCCGTGCAAACCGTTTCGGGCATGACCGTCGCCTTCGGTGGACGCACCCTCTCGGCCGACAAGAAAGTGGCGAAATACGTCAATTCCCCCGAGTCGGAAATCTATAGCAAGAGCCGCGAGCTCTATGGCCTCTACCTCGCCAAGCACGCCATCGTCAAGCAAAACCGCTGCTACCTCGTTGAGGGCTACATGGACGTCATCGCCATGCACCAAAGCGGCATAGAAAACGTTGTCGCCTCCAGCGGCACCTCCCTCACGGAGGGGCAGATACGCCTGATCCACCGCTTCACCGACAATATCACCGTGCTCTACGATGGCGACTCCGCCGGCATCCATGCCAGCCTGCGTGGCATCGACATGCTGCTTGCAGAAGGACTGAACGTCAAAGTCCTCCTCTTGCCCGATGGCGACGACCCCGACAGCTTCGCCCGTAAGCACTCGGCCGCCGACTTTCAAAACTACGTCGAAACCCGCCAGGTCGATTTCATCCGCTTCAAAACCCGCCTGCTACTCAACGACGCCGCCGACGACCCCGTCAAGCGGGCCTCCCTCGTGCAAGACGTTGTCAACAGCATCGCCGTCATCCCCGACGGCATCGTCCGTCAGATGTACGTCAGTGAATGCGCCCGCCTGCTCTCCGCCCCAGAGCAGCTCGTCGTTTCCGAAATCGCCAAAATCAGGCGTGGCGCAGCAGCATCCCCCCGCTCCGGTGCCGACAGACCGACTCCCCGTGCCGACGCCCCTGCCGCCGCCACAGCCACAGGGGAAGAAAACGCCCCCGCCGCCGAAACCATAATCCCCGGCACCTCCCCAATCGTCAAAGAAGAAGAAATGCTCATCGCCGCTGTCCTTCGTTACGGCGAGCGCCCCCTCACAGCCGCTGGCGACCCCCTCCCCAGCGAAGCGCCCGCCAGCGTAGCCCGCTACGTCAGCAACAGCCTCGCCGCCGACGCCATCACGTTTCGCTCCCCCCTCTTCCGCCAGGTGCTCCAGGAAGCAGCCAGCCTCACCCTGCCGCCTGGCGAAACCGCCCTCAGCCATTTCCTTGCCCATCCCAACCCCGAAGTCAGCAGCCTCGCAGCGCGGCTGGGCACCGACAAATACGTCCTCTGCCAGAGCCAGCGCCAAGGATTCGTCAAAGACGAAGACCGCCTCGGCGAACTCGTTCCGCGTCTGGTCCACGATTTCAAAAACACCTTCATCAAGCGCCAAATGAAAACCATCCTCCTCGAGCTCTCCAAGCCCGAAAACCAGACCGACGCCGCCAAGTGTCGCTCGCTCATGGAGCGCTACAAGGAAATGTGTGAAATCGAAAAACAATTCGCCCAAGTTCTGGGCGACCGTGTGCTCAACACCTAATACGCCCCCCTCCCTTCCTCCCTCCTCCCCTCCGATGAGAGAACAGGGGGAGGCGGGAGACGCACCGCTGCAAACCACCTTTCCCCCTCTCCACCAAACAATCTCTCCGCGAAAACATGACAAACCACTCCATTCCCCTCCGCCTGCTCGCCCTCAGCCTCCTCCTCTCCGTCCTCCCCGTCCTTCGCGCGCAGACCGACCCCTACACGGCCTACATCGAGCGCTACAAGACCCTCGCCGTGCAGCAGATGTACAAATACGGCATCCCCGCCAGCATCACCCTCTCCCAGGGCCTCCTCGAGAGCGGCGCCGGGAAGAGCCTCCTTGCCGCCAAGGCCAACAACCATTTCGGCATCAAGGCAGGCCCCTCGTGGACCGGCCCCGTCATGCTGAAAGACGACGACGCCGTTGGAGAGAAATTTCGAGTCTATCCGAACGTTCTTGCCTCCTTTGAAGACCATTCCCTCTTCCTCTCCCGCAACCGTCGCTATTCCTCCCTCTTCGCCCTCGAGCGCGACGACTACAAAGGCTGGGCCCACGGACTCAAATCTGCAGGCTACGCCACCAACCCCCGTTACGCCCATCTGCTCATCGGCCTCATAGAGCGCTACGGCCTCCATCGCTACGACCATTTCTCGCGCCATGCCGCCTCCGCCCTCGTGTCCAACAATTCGTCTGCCGCCCCCTCCGCCCTCGTGTCCCCCTCCGCCGCCGAGCGCCGTGTTTACCGTTGCAACAAGCGTTTCTATGTCGTGGCCCTTCCCGGCGACACCTACGCCTCCATTGGCAAATGGGCCGGCAAATCCGAGCGCCGTCTGCGCCGTTACAACGAAGTGCCGCGCCGCGCCGCTCTCTCTCCTGGCGACGTCGTCTATCTGGAAAAGAAAAGGAAAAAAGCCGCCCGTGTGTTGAAACACACGTACCACACCGTACGTCCCGGCGATTCCCTCCACGCCATTTCGCAGCGCTACGGCATGCGCGTTGAAACGATCTACAAGAACAACGGCATACCTCTCGGCGGCCCCATTTCCGTGGGGCAGAAACTCAGAATACGATAATGTAAAGAGAGAAACGAACACACGCGCACACCTTCTGATAGACAGAGAGAAGAGGGGCATCGTTGGCTTTCGTTCGTCATCGGGGGGCTGGGGCGGATAAAACATCTGCCTGTGTCCGCCGCCAGACAACATCTTCCCGCGAGGCATAAAAAGAAATGCGACAAACATTTTGTTGCCCTCTCGGGTTGGACGCTTACAGGAACGCGCTCAGACAGATAGATATGTTCGGTGAAGAATCGGCCTCTAAGGAGGAATTATAGAATAGCGTATTAGATCATTTCAGAAAGCAAGGCTGGAAGGACAACAGGCAATCGTTGATGCAGCAGTTGCGGAACGAAAGCGAAGAGCGGAAGCCGAACAAGAACAGCGAGAAAGAGGCAAGGCAGGTAAACAAGCCGAGGATGATCCTGAAGGCGGTTCAGAGCACCGAGAACCTGTAGCGAAACCAAAGGAAAACACAGGGGAGTAAGACGAAGAAATATAGCCTATTGGCAAAGGTGTCTTCGAAAAAAATTATAAGCAATTTAAAGGTAAAGCAAAATCTGCTATTAACTTCCTAAAGAAGATAAAGAGCGGTGAGGTCGTTGGCGCCCTTGATCACAATGAAGTTGGAGATATAACATTAGTGTAAGGAAATGACAATGCAGGATTGAAGAGAATACAGAGGAAGCATCCAGAAGTAGTAGAAAATCTACAAGGAATACTTAGTGGTATATACATAGTACTATTGTCAGAAAATGGAATAGTTCTTGAAAGCAATACTTATAAGACGGTTGTTAGCAAAATGATTGGGAAAGAAAAAACGCCACAGTGTTTACTTACGGCGTATGAAAAGAAGAATGCCTCTGGCGGTAGTAGTGACATCAGTCCAGAACCTAAAAGAGGCAAGCAGAATGGCACAGCTTCTTTGCAAGACAAATAAAAAACCAAATACCATTTCCTCGAGTGTTCGCTAAGATGAGAATATAAAGTCAAGTCCACCACAAATCTTTGCCTTATAAACGTGCTCTTTCGTCACAATAATATTTGTATATTTGAGTTTTTTAAATAAATGTTTAACCTCAAAAGTTAGGCTTATGAGAATTGTATGTGGACTTGACGTGCACAAAGATAGCATTTATTTGTGTATTCTGGGTAGCACGGGCGAGATTTTAGAACAAGTTTTTGGAGTTTTGACAACCCAGCTTGAGGAAATGCGTGATTTGATGCTCAAGTACAACGTTCAAGAAGTCGGTATGGAAAGCACTAGCGTCTATTGGATACCAGTATGGCGTGTGTTGGAATCCCATTTCGAATTGAAATTAATCAACCCATACTTCATCAAGCAACTTCCTGGTCGAAAGAGTGATGTCAAAGATGCACAATGGATAGCGGAATGCATGATGAAAGAGCTTGTACGCGGAAGTTTTGTACCTCCAGAGCGCATACAGCAGCTCCGGCTTTATGACAGGCGCATATATAATCTCGATGATGAGATCATCCGTAAATTGGCTAAATTGGATGCAGTGATACAACGTTGCAACATTCGCCTGAGCAATTATGTGTCAAACACGGATTCAGTCAGCTACAAAAGCGTTATAGACAAAATATGCGAAGGTGTGACATCGCCAGAAGAATTGGTCAAAGAAGTACATGGACGTATCATCAACAGACATGGCAAGGAAACAATCATTGCATCACTTAAAGGATGCATTACAGAGGTCGACATAGACATCATGACCCAACTTAAAGCAGAGATTGACCTTGCAGAATTGCATAAGCAAAAGTGTTTGGAAAAGATGCAGGACATTTGCGAGAAAGAATATTCGGAGCAGTTGAGTAACTTGCAGACGATACCAGGTGTAAAGATGAGAGCCGCCACATCATTAATCGCAGAGATTGGCACCGACATGAACCATTTCGAGACGGCTAACCATCTTTCTTCATGGGCTGGATTAAGACCACGTAATGACCAATCTAACAAGACTATCAAATCTCGGCGCATCACACACGGCAATCGTTACCTAAGACGAACTATTATTCAGTGCGCATGGGGTGCAAGTCGAGCTAAGGATTATTTTTTTAGTTGTTTTTCCTATTATCAGACACAAGTCAGAAAAAAGAATAGAATGAAAGTCATAGTGGCTATTTCACGCAAAATGCTTGTTTGTGCATGGCATATATTGAAAGAAAATGTTGCCTACAAGGATTTTGACAACAAGATTTTGACATCCGATACAAAAGGATGACAAGATATACCATCCGTATAAAGGCTAATATCTTTGTGGTGCTAACAACCCGTTGTTACAAATTAACCAATCGTACGGATGGCGATGGAACCCAGTCTGAGTATAACTCGAAGAGGAAAGTATCAGTTTATCACAGACCACACTATGGGCTGTGACGGATAACTATGCCATATAACGACACAGACTTTCTGATTTTAGTTACTTTTAGCGAGGAAATGGTATTTGGTTTTATAGAGGAAGATACAGAATTCGCCCCATTCATCTAAGGAAACATTCGCTATAAAATAACAACATTTTCAAGAGAGCAACGAAATCTAAAATAAAAGAGCCGTGGAATCAATGAAAGAAATTTGGCGTTTTACAATTATTATATCGCGGATATTTTGTACTTTTGCAGTAATAAAATGACTATTTATGGATTTGGAACATTTGGAATATTTTGTTAATATCAAATTACCTCCAACTACATTCAAATGCCCTTATTGTAG